>JGI12631J13338_1000696_pt1 | contig 9770 bp, 8 predicted proteins | sample BlaSpr_A8_Ref_O1_FD_13338 | JGI IMG/M metagenome (IMG submission 13338) | reverse complement strand
GGCTCGGCGGCCAGCCGAGGCGGTTCGGGGAGATCAGCCGTCTCGAGTCCCCTCAATGTCACTTTTGCGGGGCTCGAGCGGCGAGGCACTATCGTCATGAAGGCCGGGCAATCGCCTTTGAGGCAGGAGAAGTCGAAATTGCACGAAGATTGGTCGATCCGCGTCTTCCGACCGAACTCGGTCTCGACCGGCTGAACCGACAGGCAATTCGACTTGGCGCCGCAGTCCCCACAGCCCTCGCACACCCGCTCGTTGATCATGACGCGTTGAACGGGTTGAACTACTGTGCCGCGCTTGCGCTTACGACGCAGCTCGGTAGCGCACTCCTGATCGTGGATGATGACCGTGACACCCGGTGAGGCAGCCAGCGTCCGCTGCGCCTCGTCCAGACGATCGCGATGCCAGCAGCGCACACCACGCGGTAGATCGTTGCGGCGGTAGCGTTTCGGGTCGTCAGTGGTGACGATGATCCGCGTGACCCCCTCGGCAAGCAATGCCCGCGCAAGATCCTTCACGGTGAGCGCACCTTCGGGCTGCTGACCGCCCGTCATCGCAACCGCGGAGTTGTAGAGGATTTTGTAGGTGATGTGAGAGCCAGCTGCGACGGCGGCGCGCACCGCGAGGCTGCCGGAGTGATGAAAAGTGCCATCTCCCAGGTTCTGGATCAAATGGGACTGCTGGACAAAGGGACTCATTCCGATCCACTGCGCGCCCTCGCCGCCCATCTGAGTCAGCCCGGTGATGCTGCCCACCAGTTTCTCGTCCATGAGCGTGACTAGACCGTGGCACCCGATGCCAGCGCCGACCAACGAGCCATCAGGCGCCTTCGTCGACGAATTGTGCGGACACCCGGAACAGAAATAAGGGCTGCGAGTTATCAAGGGAAGTGCCAGCGGCGATTTCGGTGATTGGCGCCGGTCGAGCCACTCCCGGACCGAGGGAAGCTCACTGTGGCCCAGCAGGATTTCCGCAAGCACCGGAGCGATCACGTCGGCGGTGAGTTCGCCGTCCTTTGGGAACACCGGGCCGTCCTCGATATTCCGCTTGCCGACGATCAACGGCCCGCCCTTGTTGTGACCGTAAAGCAGGTCGCGGGCGGCGGTTTCAATGAAGGGCCGTTTGTCCTCCACCACGATGATCTTCTGCAGGCCTGAGGCGAAGCCATTCAGCGTGTGCGGCTCAATGGGGTCGATCATCCCCAGCTGAAGCAGGCGAACTCCGCGTTGCGCCAGCTCTATATCGTCGAGACCCATCCGCCGCAAAGCTTCACGGACGTGGAGGAACGTGGGTCCGGCGGCGATGATTCCGATGCGGTCGAGGGCACCGTGCGCGGTGACGCGGTCGAGTTGGTTTCGCGCGGCGTAGTCGAGTGCAGCCTGACGACGTTCGCCGTCGCGACTGCGTTCCAGAACTCCGAGCATCGGTTGCATCATCTTTGCCGTCACTGCGTGGTCCACTGCGCGTACAGGTCCCACGGGGATTACGCGGCCGGGGGCGACATCGACTGTCATAGAGCCGTTGGCAACGTCGGTCGATATCTTGAGCGCCACCCATAGGCCGCTGGCTCGTGACATGGCCGCGGCATGTAGGCCAAGGTCCAGGATCTGTTGAGGGTCCGCGGGGTACAGCGTGGGAATGCCCAAATCGGCGAGCAACCGTTCCGATGCGCCGGGCACCGTCGATGACTTCGCTGATGTGTCGTCACCAACGAAGACGAGGCCTCCGCCGTTGGCGGGCACGCCCATCAGAACGTTATGCCGGAACGCATCCGACGCCCGATCCAAACCTGGCGATTTGCCGTACCAGAACCCGATGACGCCGTCGACCGTGCATCCCTGCGACGCCGACGCGAGCTGGCTCCCCTGAACGGCCGTCGCTGCAAGCTCTTCGTTGACGCCCGGCTGGAAGATGATGCCGTACTCGTCCAGTAGGGCGCGGTGGCGGTCGAGCTCCATGTCGTATCCGCCCAGGGGCGAACCTTCGTAGCCGGATATGAACCCGGCGGTGTTGCGGCCTGCCCGCCGCTCGGCGCGCATGATCTCCACCGGTAGGCGTGCCAGAGCTTCTAAGCCTGTTAGCCGGACGAGGTCTGCCCGCGTCGGCGGCTTCACATCGGCCTTGGTCGGCGTCGACAACATGCCCCCTAAGGGAAAGGATTTGGCGCTGTTCAACTATCAGTCCGTGTTCGTCTCGCCGGTTTCGTCGAAACCGGCAACAATTCGAAGCGCTGGCGAAGAAACGCGGCAAGGCGCAGCGGGATTGCAATAAGGCTCAACAGGGCGAACGGCACATATTCGGCGGCGTAGAGCCAATGCTGTGTCTTCTGGTCGAGTGCGGCCGGCACAAAATCCCGGCCGAAGGCGATCAGAATGTAAGTCGTGCCCAGGAAGAGCAGTGGCCGCCACAGACGTCCCAGGGTGCGCATTCCGATTCCGAAGGACAGCATCACCAGCAGATAGGCGAAGAACAGTGCGACCAGGAAGAACCACAACACGAGGCCCTGCAGCGGAATCTGGCCGATGACGACGCCCAGCCAGACGACCAATCCGATATGGACCTGAAGCGCGGTGGCGAAGGCCAGGCCCAAGGCTCGCGCGCGGCGCGCCAGCCCGGCAAAGGCTGAGCCGAACAGGATGGCCATCGCGCCGCCGGCATAGGAAAGCCAGAAAAAAAGGAACGACCAGCGCGCCGTGTAGCGCACCGCCTGCCCGATGCCAACGGGACCGGTGCCGTAACCGGCCAGGACGGCCCCGGCAAGTGCGAGCGCGCCGCCCAACGCGCCGATCATCCAAACCCATGCCGGATCATGCTTGCGCGTCATCGCGCGTCCGCCCGGCGTCGCCGCCGTTAATGGTGAACGTTGGATCGCCGTTGCCGCCGTTGCGGGCGGCGGACCAGACGCGGACTCGAAGCGCATGAAGTTTCCTACTCGGAGTCGGCCGGACTACAGACCACGAGAACGACCGCCATTGCGTGGCAATCGGCGTGCGAAAGCGATAAAGACGAGCTGGCCCAGCCTTGGTGTTGTGCCTGCTCGGCGAGCGTTCCGCTCAGACGAAGCAGAGGCAGCGGACCGTCCCGTGTCACCTCGATCTCGCGCCAGGGAAACGGCATGTCGGGTTCTGCGAACGCCTTGATCACTGCTTCCTTGGCCGCGAACCGGGCCGCCAGTCTGTGGACCCGGTTGAGGCCCTGGCAGTCGTTGATTTCGCCCGCCGTAAAAACTTTGCGCAGGTACCGGTCCCCAAACGCCGCCAGCGAGTCCTGGACATCCTCAATGGCCACGACATCGCATCCAACGCGGACGCGGTGCTCGTCAACCTCGCTCGGCAAGGAGATCATGCACACTCCGTAATCGTTGCGGTATCAAAGGAATCCACGGATGCGACCACCAGGAGACGAAAGCAGTTGTCGGGGGCCGGCTCCGGCCGGCCGACTGATACCGCACGTTCCATCACGCAGATAACTTGACCAGGCCTTCGACTACCTGCTCGATATTGCGTACCGAAGCGAAGGTGGACTTCTTGAGCACTTCATCGGGGAACTCGATGTCGAATGCATCCTCGAGTGCAAGCATGACGTCGACCGACGCATGCGACGTCAGGCCGAGGTCGTAGAGGTCGGCCTGATCGTCCACCTCGCGTGGATCGACCGCCATACGGCCATGAGCAGCTAAGACGTCACGAATCCGATCCTGCATTATGCTTTCCCTCACATTTCTGCTGTAGCTCAACTTAATTAGCCGGTGTTTCCGGGCTAAGACTTTATGGGCGGAACGTAGCTCTCGGTCGCCTTGAGCCGCTTGCGAGCGGCGCGGCGGTAATCGTAGAAGTCCGACATAAACGCCGGGCTGCCGTACAGCCAGTCCAGGGGTTCTCGCATGTCGTCCGCGTAGCCGATGGCGTAGGAGCCGCGCTGGTAGCCCATCAGCCTGAGCAGCCCCTCGGGGAGGGTGCGGGCGATCTCGGGCGGGCAGGCGAGATATTGGTTTTCCTCCTGGCGCAGCCACCCGAGCGAGTAGCCCACGTTCATCCCGATCCGGGTGGTCTTGGTGGTGTTGGCGCCCCCGCCGTGGAATACCGAGCCCGTGTACAGGAGGACCGAACCCTTGGTCATGACCGCTGGGGAGGACAGGGCGGGGTCCACCTCGTCGGGATCATCCGCCCACCGGTGACTGCCCACCACCATCCGTGTCGCACCCATCTCTTCAGTGAAGTCGGTCATGGCCCACATGGTGGCGACTTCGGCTTCGAAGCCAGTGGGGAACTGGTAGCGATCGAACGACCACTGATCCCGATGAATCATCTGCGCCGGCGCACCGGGTCCGATGGTAACCAGCTGGGTCAGGTCGACCTGGAAGGTGCTGGCGTGGTCGCCCAACACGAGGTCGAGCGTGTCGATGACCGCCGGGTGAGTAATGAGTGAGCGCGAGGTCGGCGAACGGGCGATCAGGGCGCCGGTACGGCGGGTGGTTTCGCCCAGGAACTCAGTGTTGCCTCCGCCGGTGGCAGCGAGGTACGGCTCGAGCTCGGCCCGTATCTGATCCATCGTCTCGGTCGGAGCGAGGTCGGCAATGACCACACACCCGTCTTCGTTGAGCAGCTTCGCAATGTCCGTCGGCGAGGAATCCGAATCGACTGTTCGTACTGCTATTGGCATAGTGTCGTACTATACGGGATGATATGGAGATAATTCAATGACTGTCGGTCGGTTAACGGCCGGCTTTCATGACCGAGTAGTGGAGGTGTCACGACAGATGCTCCCGTTCCGATTCGGCGTGCAGGCCGCGGTCGCGCCGACCATGTCGGCGTGGCGGGACCTGGCCCGTATGGCCGAGGGTCTCGGTTACTCGACCCTGTACGTTTCTGACCATCTTGACGCCCAGTTCGAGCCTCTCGTAGCCATGACCGTGGCCGCCGAAGCGACCTCAACTCTCCACGTGGGGTCCGGCGTGTTGAACAACGACCTCCGCCACCCCGTGGTCTTGGCCCAGGAGATCGCGACGCTCGGCTTGGCGGCCGAAGGGCGGGTCGAGGTGGGTCTTGGAGCGGGCTGGCTCCGGAGCGATTACGAGCAAGCGGGGATCGATTTCGACGAACCGGCTGTCCGCGTGGACCGGCTGGCCGAGAGCCTCGCTGTCATGAAGAGGCTGTGGAATGAGGGGGAGGCGACATTCGCAGGGAGGTATTACACGGTGCGCGACGCCCGCTGTGATCCTCGCCCGGCTTCGCCACCTCGCGTCATGGTTGGGGGTGGGAGTAGGCGGATACTCATGGTTGCTGCCGAACAAGCGGACACCGTGGGCGTGAACACCAGCCTGGCTTCGGGCGAGAAAGGTGGCGACCTAGCGAGCCAAGCCACCTTCGATCATTTCGATCGCTGCTTGGCATGGGTGCGCGAGGGGGCCGGTGACCGCTTCAGTTCGATCGAGCTCCAGATTGTGGCCTTCGCTACCAGAGTCGTCGCCAACCGCCGCGCGGCGGTGCGCACCGCAACCATGCTCGGCCTTCCGGGTGAGGACGCGCTCGAGCTTCCGATCGTCCTGCTCGGCACCCCGGACGAATTGTGTGAGCAGCTCCTAAAGCGCCGCGAGAGGTGGGGCTTCACCAACATCGTGGTGCCGGGCGAGGCGATGGAGTCCTTCGCACCTGTGGTCGCCCAGCTCGCGGGCACCTAGCTCGCGGCGTGTTTCGGTGACCTCCACCGGTGAGCGAGAATAGCGAGCGTGCAGCACCTGCGAGGAGGCGTGAGGGACCACGGCGTGCTCGGTGCGGTGCTGGACCACGCCGATCGAGCCCCGGATCGGCCCGCTGTCAAGGACCTGGATCGCGCGTTGACCCGGGGCGAGTTGCGCGCCGCGGCTGGGAGAGTGGCCGCTGGCTTGCTTCAGAAAGGCGTCGAGCCCGGGGATCGGGTTGCCCTGCTGATCGGCAATTCTGTGGACTTCGTGGTGGCGGCACTGGGTTGTCTGTGGGCGGGGGTCACGTTCGTTCCGCTGGCGATCACCGATCCAGATGTCCGCCGTGCGCAGATCGTGGCTGACTGCCGGCCCGCACAGGTGATCACCGCAGGCTCGGACCAAACGGCGCCATCGGGACTTCCCGTCGGCACGGCGTGGACCTCCCTTTCGGCGTTGAGCGCCGCAGATGGGCGCACGCCACCACCCGTAACGGGCCCCATCTCCTACGTCATTTACACGTCGGGGACGACCGGTATCCCCAAGGGGGTGCAGATTTCCCCGGAGGCCTTTTTCACCGCAGTCGAAGCATGCGCCGACGCCGTGGGACTCACCGCGGACGACCGGTGCCTATGCATTTCGCCCGTGCACTTTGACGGGTCCTTCTCTGCCATCTTTCCTCCGCTCGTGCGCGGCGTCCCCCTCGTCATCCCCGACCGGGAAGCCCTCCTGTTCCCACGCAGGTTCTTCTCGATTGTCGTCAGCGAGGGGATCACGGCGACCAGCTTCTCTCCCAGCTACCTCCGGTTGCTCCGGGCCAGCGGCCGTCTGGCGCGGTTGGCTGACACCCCGTTGAGAGTGATGGCCCTGGGCGGCGAAGCGCCGTCCACGGCCGATATCAGGGCGGTGTGGGCCGCCAGTCCGGGACTGCGGGTGGTGAACCGGTACGGCCCGACCGAGACGACCATCGCCGTCGCCCATCTGGAACTGACGCCCGAGTTGCTCGACGCGGGGCTGGTACCGATCGGTCATCCTCATCCCGGGAGCTCGTTCCACCTCGTTGATGAGCACGGAAGGCTGGTGGATCGTCCTGGAGTGGTCGGCGAGCTGTGCATCGGCGGACTGCAGCTCATGGCTGGATATCTGAATGACCCGGCGCTGACCGCAGCTGTGCTGCGGACGGACGTCGTCGAAGGCACCACCCTCTACCGCACTGGTGACCTCGTCTTCCGCGACGACCGGGGCAACTACGTATACATGGGGCGTTCGGACCGCGTCATCAAGCGACATGGTGTGAGGATGTCGCTGGTCGAGGTAACCGAGGCGCTCGGTGGTATCGACGGGGTCGCATCCGCGGCGTGCATGACCTTCGACCTGGAGGGCGATCTGGGGGTCGTCGCATTCGTAGTGCCGGACGGCGAGCTCACCACCCCTGTCGCCGTCCGCCAGGCCGCCAGCGAACGGCTCCCGGAAACGATGCTGCCCGATCAATTCGTCTTAGTGGCCAACTTGCCCTTGACGTCTTCCAGCAAGGTCGACGAGCGACGGCTGCTGAAGGAGGCTGGCTTGTCTCCGCCGAACGAAGGGGACTGAGCCGTCAGTGTCGTTGCAACTCAGTTATATGGAGATCGACTCGCTGTGCCGAGTCCTCCACGAGAACTTGCTTGCATTCGCGAGCCCCCAACTTGATGAGACGCGACTGCAGGACTTCTGCGCCTCGATCGCTGGGAGCCCGAAGCCTTCATACAACGACGGCAATACGCACGCGGTCGCCTCCTGATACTCGTTGACGAGCTGCGTCTCAGAAACTCGGCCAAGATACTCGACGTTAGGACGGGTACCGACGCCAGACCGTCTCAACGTGGCGGACGACTCTCCGATGTTCCTTAGCCGCGCCGTGCCGGGTAGAGATGCCGCGTCAAAGGCATCGACAAGGCGGCGCCGTTTCTCGCCGTTGAAGCGGCAGTTGTGACCATCACCCGGCCGACATACTGGACAACATGTACATTCCCGCCGATTTCGCCGCCGACGAGCAGGCCGTCGACGACCTGCTCACTCATCACGGTGCCGCTGACCTGATCACTGCAACACCGGAGGGCGTGGTCGCTACTATGCTGCCGTTCGTCTATGACCCGGGCATGAGGACCCTTCGTGGTCATCTCGCCCGCAACAATGACCAGTGGCGGCGCCCGGTGGTTGGCGAGGCTCTGGTCATCGTGCGGGGACCAGATGCGTACATTTCCCCGGCCTGGTATCCGAGCAAGGCCGAGCACGGACGTGTGGTGCCCACTTGGGACTACGTCACTGCGCACGTCTATGGGCGACTCGCAGTGCACGATGACCCGGCCTGGGTCGAACAGAATGTGCGTGATCTAACCGGACGCCATGAGGCTGGGCGACCGCAATCATGGTCCGTCGACGACGCGCCGCCACAGTTCATCGAGGGTCAACTACGCGCCATTGTGGGAGTGGAATTGCTGATCACCCGCATCGAGGCCAAGTTCAAGCTCAGCCAGAATCGACCAGCCGCTGACGTCGATGGCGTGATCTCAGGATTAATCACCAACGGACACGAAGACGCTGCCCAAGCGGTGCAGCGAGCGCGAACGGCTCCAGTCACGGGCTGTGAAAGGAACCGCGCGTTGACATAAACGGCCATTTGGCCAGGAACGGTATCGGAGCGCGGTGCCTGGGCTACGATCCCTTGGGTGCAAGCAACTGGCGCGACGTCGGGGGGACATTACGAGCAGCTGGTCCGGCGCCAGCGTGCCGAATTGCAAGATGCGTACCTGAAGGGGGTGCGCCGGCTGCGATGGGACGCAGGGCGTCTCGCCGCAGAACGCGAACGGCGTCTTCGGGAGCTGCTGGTGTGGGCCGCCGATCGTTCGCCGTTCTGGCGGGAACGACTGGCAGGCCGCGATCTGGCGAGTTTCACCGAGTCCGACCTCTCCTCTCTGCCGGTCCTGACCAGAGCCGAGATGATGGCGGAGTTCGACCGGGTGGTCACCGTCCCAGGGTTGACACTTGCCCGGGTCCAACAACATCTCGATCAGTCGGACGGCGACCGCGGGTACCTGGACGACGAGTACCAGGCAATCGTCACGTCTGGATATATAGGAACCGAAGCAGTCCACGTCTACGGTTGGGACGCGTTCGTCACCTTCGTGATGCAGGGCTCGCGCTGGACCGGGCGACGCGGCGAAGACCCGGACGCGGTGCTGGCGCAGGCCTTCGCTACCAGCACTCGGCATGAGTCGGGGATATTTCACGCCTTCAGCACCTTCGAAAGCGGAGGGCCGGCATCGCACTGCTCCGGCGGCACGCAACCCCTGGACGAGATTGTCGACGGCCTCAACAACGCGCGTCCCCCGGTGCAGGCTCTCCAAGCGTGGCCGAGCCTCATGCGGGAGCTGGCTTTAGAGGCGATCGCAGGACGACTCACCATCAAACCGACCTGGGTCAGCGTCGCGGGCGAGGTCTGCACCCCGCCCGTGCGGGAGGCAGTTCGGTCCGCGTGGGGGATCGAGACTTCGGAGTTCTGGGGCTGCTCAGAGGGGACCTATGCCTTTCCATGCGGCGTCGGAGAAGGCATGCACGTCGCCGACGATCTGGTCATTCTCGAGCCGGCGGATGGCGATGGCAACGTCGTACCCTATGGGCAACCTGCGGAACGGCTGCTGTTGACCAACCTGTTCAACCTGACGCAGCCGCTGATCCGCTATGACCTCGTAGACGCGGTGACGATGTCCGACGAGCCGTGTCCGTGCGGCTGTGCTCATCGCCGCATCACAGCGGTCAGCGGTCGGATCGACGGAGCCTTCGAGTACGAAAGCGGTGCTCTGGTGCCCCGGGCGGCCTTCGAGCAGACTGTCCTTGCCACCCCTGGCGTCGCCAACTTCTTTGTGGGCAAGACGCAAGGTGGTGTCGACCTGTCCGTGGTGACCGACGGTTCATGCGACCTCCAGCATCTGCGGATGGAACTGATCGACGTGCTCCGCCGGCACGGCGGGCCGGAGTCGGACGTCGTTGTGCAAGAGGTCGGTTCTATAGACCGACTGTGGTCGGGAAAGTCGAAGCAGTTCGACGCCAGGTG
>JGI12631J13338_1000693_pt1 | contig 9838 bp, 14 predicted proteins | sample BlaSpr_A8_Ref_O1_FD_13338 | JGI IMG/M metagenome (IMG submission 13338) | reverse complement strand
GCCTGCAAAGTAGATGTTGGCCTCGCTGTAGTTATCGACGATAATCCCGCTGGTCCCGCCAGTCACGGCAGCCGCCGTAGTCGTTGTACCCGTGGTACCGTTGACGCTGATCGCCACCACGCAGCCGTCGGTTACTCCGCCGCTCAACTTGGTACAGTCTGAGCTCAGCCCGAAGAAAAAGAAATCGGTCCCGCCGGCACCAATATCTGGATTGAAGAACTCCGTCCATCCCGAGGTGCAGCGATCTGTGGCGGTAGTGGAAAGTTGCTGTTTGATTGAAGGTGGATCCTCAATCATCTTGGTCGCGATGAACCCAAAGGCGTATTGATAGGGGGTAGTGTCGGATGTGCCGGTTCCGCAAAGAGTGATTTCCCCGCTTGCGGGATCGTTGTAGTAAGCATTGCTGAACGCGGGCTCGTAGAGCTTGACCGGGGGCGTCGTAGCGCCGCCCTTGGAACCCTGGCCGATCTCGGCTGCCGAAAACTGAGTCATGGTGCTGGTCTTGACTTCAACAAGAGCGGCGGAGATGCCATCATTGGCCGTGACGACGAAAGACGTGCCATTGGTGACATCGACGATCGGCGGAGCCACAATTCCGGGTGTGGTGCCTCCGGTCAATCCAATCGGGAGCGGCGCTCCGAGGGTTCCGGCTGCGGTATTGATCTGATAGAGGTTTCCATTCGAGCTGCCGACCATTAGCAATCCCAGATTCGAGTCGAGAACAGGAGAGGTCAGGTGTTGGCCGCTGCTGACCGTAATTGGCCAGTTTCCACGACTAAGCGTGGGCGTTCCGTTGAAAACACCCGTTATTTGGTAAACCAGGCCGCTGTCATCCCCTACGTAAACAGTACCAGTGCCGTAATCGATCCACGGCGAGGAAGAGATATTATCAGCGAGTGAATAGGTCAGTGAAGTCATGGATGTGGATGTTGGTATGACGGGAGCATCAATGCTGCCACCGGGGGACCAAGTCAAGACGTGAAAAATGGATTGGGGCGAGCTTCCACCAACACTTTCGACGAAGGCAATCTGCGTTCCATCTTCGGAAATAATGGGAGAGGTTACGATCTTCCCGCCGGTAGCGGTAGTGATGTTGTAGGCAAACAACACTGTGGGAGCCATGAGGCCCGTGCAAAGTCCGGTCCCACCGCTATTGACATAAAGATTGGTAAAGGCGACTAGGTTCGCGACGCCTGTCCCCGAGGTGGCCAATCCGAACACGACATAATCACCGCTACAGCTCGCAGCATCGGGATTGAAGGAATATTTGGCGGGAAACATATTTGCGTCAAGTCGGCCTGCCAAGTCAACACTCCAATCCCGGTGTTTGGCGGATTTGTCTGCGAAAACTTGAAAGGGGTTAGCTCCGTGGAACTCAGCCGAATTGGGAGTCCGCCAACGTTGCCGAGCCTGATTGAAGATACGCGGCTCCCGGTAAATCAGCTCCGGGTGCTGAGCGAGCGCTCCGCGGCTAAAGACGATATGGCGATCAGACCAGTCCTGCGGAGCCCCGATGTGGGTTCGAGTCGGCACCTGCTGCGCGCACATACTTGTCGCGAAACCAAAAAATAGTACAGACCACACTGCAGCAGCACTATAGGGATGCTTAGGTTTCACAACTACCTCCGATTGCAACTGGATTGCGGCCATTGTAGCTGCTTTTCGTCTAATTGGGGGATCACTGATTTTAGACGGCTTTCCTCTTTTGTGCTCGGACTTTTTGCCGAAGTGCCACCGAGGCAAATTTGCCAAAACCCTCAACGCGATGGCAAACGAAATGTACTCCGTCAACAGTGCGACGAAGCGCATGATGGCGAATCCTATCGATCCAGGCTTCGAGGTCGAGAGCCGGCGTGAGAAACCTGTCGCTCCATCGTAGGTATGACTTATAACGCGGCCGATTTTTAAATTGCTATCCAGCTGGGAGTGGCGACGTGTGCACAGCAACATCGTCGTGTTTTATATCCTGCCTGTGGCAGTAGTACAGAACCCTCACAGAGGGATGTACATGCACCGCTGTAGATCGCCGTAAGCCCACCCAACGCAATCTTTATCCCGGGGTCATCATTCATCAGTCATTAGCTACTATCATCCGTCCCGTATCATCGGATGATATGTAATGATATGTAATCTGGCGTCGTAATCCGTTTTCAGCCGCAATAAATTCTGACAGAATGGGCGACTTAGTAATACAATTGCCGACGGAAGTTACCCGAGGGGGTATTTGATGACAAATATCGCTAAAGCAATTGTCCGGCTTCGTGAGGAACGCCGGGATGCTCAGAACCAAGTCCAAAAACTTGGGGAGGCTATTTCGGTTCTTGAAAAGCTGACCCGAGGTTCGGGCGCAACCGGGAGCGCGGGCGGGCCGCATCGCGGCAAGCGTGTTCTCTCAGCAGCGGGACGCCGGAGAATTTCTCTGGCTCAGAAAGCACGTTGGGCTAAAATCAGACAGATTAAGAAGGCAGCCTAGACGCCAGGCGGGTAGCAGCCTCGCGAGTCCTCCTCGCGAGACTGAAGCCCGCCGAGTTTCGGCCTGACGCTCGGTCTCAGGCTTCGGTTAATCTTGATTCCTGGCTTGCGTCTTCCCCCGCAGCCTCATGTTTCCCTACGCAGATACTAGCTATGCCCTCCGCCAAGTTCCCGCACGATGCTACCGACAAATGCCTTGGCATCTCCAAATAACATGAGATTGTTATCGAGATAGTAGAGCGGGTTATCGATACCCGCGAAGCCCGGGTTCATGCTGCGCTTGATGACCATCACCGTATGAGCCTTGTCTACATCGAGAATTGGCATACCGTAGATGGGACTGGAGGCATCCGAACGGGCGGCGGGGTTAGTGACATCATTGGCGCCAATTACGAGGGCGACATCGGTCTGGGGGAAATCACCATTGATTTCCTCCATCTCAATGAGGCGATCATAGGGAATATTGGCTTCAGCCAGGAGCACGTTCATGTGACCGGGCATACGTCCAGCGACCGGATGGATGGCGAAGCGGACGTCCACGCCGCGCTTGGTTAAAGCGTCATAAAGTTCGCGCACTTTGTGCTGTGCCTGGGCGACGGCCATACCATAGCCGGGAACCACAATGACGCGGTTCGCGGCCGAGAGAATGGCCGCTGCCTCTTCGGGAGTCGCGCTGCGAACCGGTCTGGCTTCCTCTGCCCCAGCGGAGGAAGTCTGGACCTGACCGAAGGCTCCAAACAAGACATTCGTGAAGGAGCGGTTCATGGCCTTCGACATGATGATGGAGAGGATAAGACCCGATGATCCATCGAGCGCACCGGCGATGATCAGCAGCTTGCTATCGAGCACGAAACCCATCGCCGCGGCCGACAGACCAGCATAGCCATTCAATAACGAGATGACGGTCGGCATGTCCGCGCCGCCGATCGGGATGATTAATAGCACGCCAAAGGCTAGCGCGATGAGGATCATGAACGGAAACAGAGATCGCGATTCCGGGTGCATGACCAGAGACACGGCGATCGCCAGGGCGCCGGCGAGCAGAATAAAATTGACCAGGTTCTGGCCTTTGTAAGTCAACGGACGTTGCGGGAGGATTTCCTGTAGCTTGCCCGCAGCCATCAAGCTCCCGGTAAAGGTTAAACCGCCCAGAATGACTTCGAGCGACAGCACGGACATCATGAAGCGCGAGATGTCGGGTGAACGCAGATAAAATTCTGCCGAGCCTACCAAGGTCACGCAGAGTGCGCCAAAGGCGTGACTTAGAGCAGTTCGCTGCGGAACCGCCGTCATCGCCACTCGCCCGAGAGGCACGCCGATGATAGCGCCGAGTACCAGCGCGATGGCGATCAGGCGGTAATCCACAATGCCGTGGCGGAGCAGCGTGCCGCAGATCGCGAGCAACATGCCGGCTTCGCCCGCCCAGATGCCGTGGCGGGCCGTGGTCGGCGAGCTCATCCACTTCAGAGAGAGGATGAACAATACGCTCGCGATCAGATACAAAAGCTCGATCACGACTTGGCCGCCTGCGAGTTCGCCCGTCATTATTTGGTCACCGAATCAGCCGACGATTTAGCCGCGGGACGGCTGGACTTGAACATTTTCAACATGCGGTCCGTAATCAGGAAGCCGCCGACGATGTTGCTGGTGGCAGCGACCACGGCGATGAATCCGAAGACCGCAGAGAGTGTGCTTTTGTGCTCACCCACGAGCACGATCGCACCCACAACGGCGATCGCATCGAGAGCGTTGGTGAGCGACATCAACGGAGTATGGAGCAGGGGCGAGACCCGGCGGATTACTTCAAATCCGATGAATCCGGCGAGCACAAAAATAAAGAGAGCATTGATCAGGTTCGAACTACTGTTCATCTTTCCTGTTTCCTCCGTTGGGATCTTCTCTGCAGAATCTCTGGTCTCCTCAAGCTCCGGATCATTTAGCCAGCGCAGGCAAAGTAAAAAACTCACGGACGCGGGCGTTTACGATCTCGCCGCCGCGCGTGAGCAGGGTCTCACGAACAATCTCGTCTTCGAGGTTCAGATTCAACTTTTGATCTTTAATGAGATGAGTCAAAAAGGAGGTAATGTTGCGGGCATACATCATGCTCGCGTGATAAGGCACGCCAGAGGCCGGGTTGACGATTCCGATGATGGTTACACCGTGCTTTACGACGGTCTTGCCCGCTTCGGTGATGTCGCAGTTCCCGCCGCGTTCTGCAGCCAGATCGAGAACGACCGAACCGGTTGCCATCCCTTTCACCATCTCTTCAGTGACGAGTATCGGCGCCTTTTTCCCTGGAATAACGGCCGTTGTGATCACCACATCACTTTCCTGTACGGCTTTTCCGAGCAGCTCGCGCTGCTGGCGATAGAAGTCTTCATCTTGCGCACGGGCATATCCGCGGGCGTCCTGCGCATCTTTCGCCTCGATCGGAAGTTCGACAAAACGTCCGCCGAGACTCTGTACTTGCTCCTTGGCCGCAGGTCTTACGTCGTACGCTGAAATCACAGCACCCAAGCGGCGCGCGGTCGCGATTGCTTGCAGTCCGGCAACGCCGCAGCCGATCACAAAGACACGCGCAGGGGTGACGGTTCCAGCCGCAGTGGTAAGCATGGGAAAGATGCGCGGGTGAGAATCGGCCGCCACCAGCACCGCTTTATAACCCGCGACGGTTGCCATCGATGACAGTGCATCCATGCTTTGGGCGCGGGTGGTACGGGGCATTAACTCAACCGAGAATGCGGTGACGCCAGCGCCCGCAATTTCCTGCACCACGTCCGGCGTTCCGAAGGGGCGCAAGAATCCGACGAGGATCTGATCTTGCCTAAACAGCGAAACATCCTGTTTCCCCGTAATGTCATTGGCTCCGTAGCAAAGAACCTGCACAAGAATGTCTGCAGTGGCAAAGACTGCCGCGCGATCGGCGACGATCTTTGCACCCTTCTCGGCATACTGGGAATCGGGATAACCGGCCTCAATTCCGGCACCGGACTGTATGTGAACTTCGAAACCCGCTTTGGCCAGCGTTGGGAGAACTGCCGGAACGAGACCGACTCGCCGCTCCCCAGGATAACTTTCTTTCGGCACACCGATGATCACTAGGCCCTGCCTGTGCAGCGATTCATTTATCGCGATTGAAAAACAATTCGGAGCCGCCCGGCGCGCATGAAGCCTGATCCTCAGGGCAAGTCCGAAGAAGGAGGATTCTAGTTGAGAGGACGGGCGCGCGTAAATGCCTTGTTGTGAAAAGTTCGGGATTCAGGCCAAGAGGGTCAGAAGCAAACCGTCATTTTTGGCACTGGACACGACAATGTCAGCGCAGTTTTGCAGGATCCAATCGGCGCCCGCCTCTTCGAGGTTGCGACGGTCCATGGTGGTGAGGAATGCAATTACCCTTGCGCCGGCGGCTTTGCCCGCACGCACTCCGGCCGAAGCGTCCTCCACCACAATGCAATCGGCCGCGGCAAATCCGAGCTTCGCCGCCGCTTTCAGGTAAGGCTCGGGATCCGGCTTACCGATCTTTACGTCGCTCGAAGTGATCATGGTCTTGGGGATGGGCAAGCCCGCGGCTCGCAAACGCACTTCGGCCAGCGGACGCGTGCATGAGGTTGCAATCGTCCATCGTTCGGGAGGCAGGCTGTTCAGGAGTTGTTGAGCTCCGGGCAGCAGGACGACGCCATCGAGGTCCTCCATTTCCCTGCGTTCGACCTCGCGATCTTCGCGTTCCAGGTCTGCATTCGGTAGAAGTTCGCGGATGGTCGTTCGACTCGGGCGTCCGTGCGCCAAGCCGACCACGACCTCCGGATCAAAACCATGCTCAACCGCCCATTGATGCCACACCCGCGCAACTGCCGGAGTGGAATCGATCAATACTCCATCCATGTCAAATAGCAGGGCACTGCAGCCGATCGCAATCATTTGTCGAATCTTACGGTTATGGCTCCCCTACCGCCGACTGTTGCGGAAATAGTGAGGCGGCAGGAATCGAATCTGCGACCCACGCCTTAAAAATGGTCACCAACACAATTACAAACAAGAGCTTGCACGTCCAGCTTACTCCATCCCAACAAAATCAATGAAATGCCATCAAGCCATTGGTTTCGGTACCTGGAGGGTGCCGAGGATGAGTGCAATGATTCCATCACAATGTCGGTTCCCAGAGCCGAGTAGACTTTGTGACCCGAAAACCAACCGGCTCGGAAGGAAGGAGCCGAATCTGATGATTATAGGCATTTTTCTTGTTTGTCCTGAGATTCATGTTTTTGAGAGGTTGTTCTCGCGACAAGAATCGATTCGGGCGTGAACACACGGACGCGCTTCATTCCTTGATTGACCGAAGCCAGGTTGGTTGTAATTCAGTGTCCCGCAGTCAGTGTGAGGTGATCCGGATGCCTGGGATCATGAAGTTTGGTCAGCGCTTTGTTAGACACGGCATGCGGATGCCGCTCCGTTTGACGATTGCCACGGTCATGTTGGATATTGGGACGGAATGGACGTTGAACGCATCATTGACGAGATTCAGCAGCTACAGGAGATGTTCGAAGCACCGGATATTAGGCCACTCAGCACAAGTGACCTTTTGGCTGCGAATCGGCGGCACGATGAAAAGCAAGCCAGCAGTCCGTGGTTTCGGCTGTGGCAGCGGTATGGCGTCTGTTGCCGAACCGAGTCCCCTGCAGCACCCCGACTACCTTGAACGGGGAACTAAACTTCCTGCGCATGGACGTGAGAAGTGGCGAAGAAAAAAACTGCTAGTCCCCTGCCGAAACTCACAGAGACTGAACAAGACCTACTTTCGCACATCCAAGACGGCTACCAGCTTGAAACTGATTCACTCGGCGGCAATCCAATTCTGCGGCGTTTGAAAGACAATGAAGAAATACGCCCTCTGTCCGCCAATCGCAATACCATCAGGGCGATGGAACGGCGCGGACTCATCAGCCCCGGCAAAGGTCGCGACCCGCTCACGATCCTATGGCGTCTGAAAAAGAAGATAAATTAGGACCTGTCTTCCGTGTGCCGCGGAAAACGTCTTAGAGTTCAGACATTCGCGACGATTCCCCACGCTTCCAGCAAATCTTGGGGAACATACTTGCTGTCTTTATGCTTTTTCGCCCATTCCTTCAACGGAATCGAATTCCGACATTCCTTCTCTGATAGGTTCAGTCGCGTTACCATTTCCTCAAACGAAGTCGGCGTAACCGGGATGATGCCTCCACTCGGTTTGCCCCAATTCGAATTACTCTTGATTCGCAATTTGTGCACCTCGTAAATATCCTAAACTGACAAGAGACATGTACAAACGAACGAAGGTCACTTTGAGAAGCGACCTCTGAGCGTTTGATGAAGTCTGAGCCGGAACCTCCAACATTTCAAAAGTTCTGGCAACCCCAAAACGATAGCGCCCCCAGACTCGATTGAGTCGCGGGAAGCCCATTCGAACAGGCCTCCCCCGAAGTCTGTTCAACCGAAGGCTAAGCTCGTGTGCCGTCAGGCGGAATGGCTCCGACGTGCATGTGGCGGCACTGAGGGGCTAAGCCGCCCTCTCCAACTCCTGTTTTATAACGCTCCTTGTGCCAATCCGATCCAATTCTTGGCAGAGCATCTTCAGCTTCTCGGAGCGGTGGTGAAATTTGCGGAGTTGAGAAGATGTCAAAGGAGTTGGCTGTCCGAATGTCTCGATTTGACACTCAATGAGCACGCGGACTTCGCGCTTGATGGCATTGGCTGGGGTTGTCATCGGGGGGAGCCTCCTTGAGAAATGCTAGCCGATAAAAGCTGTGGATTTCAACGCACACCGTCACTAAGCTTTTTTAACCTCAGCTAGCCCGAAGTGTAAAAACAAAACCCAGCCACTTTACCGATTGATAAATACATCACTTCCCTGATTTTGATCTCAGAAAGAGTGGAGTAGTCTCCATTCATATTTTCCGCGTGAAAGTCAGCGTCCCGCCCTCACCCCCGGATTTTTTCTCTGGGAATGAAACGCCCGTTTTAGCCAAGAAGTGTTCTTCGGGAGGAAACATGGAAATTCTGTTCAGAAACGCACCGTGTCCCTGCGGAAGCGGCAGGAAATACAAGAGGTGCCATGGCATAGAAATGCGTACGTTGAGTTATAGGAAACGGGGAGCAACTGTTCCTTCGGTCTACCAACCATTCGCGCCGCCCCGAATTCCGCCGTGGGCGGTGGAAGCGATGAAGAGAGCTTCCCGCCAGTAGAAGTCCCCCGGCGGCGGCTCGTTTCAATCCAGCCGAGTGCAAAGAAGAATCACTGCCTGGCGGCAAAGGCTAAGGAAATCCAAAAAGCCAACCCTTCCCGAAAAGGTCGCGACCTCGGTCCTCGTCAAACTTTTTGGCATTTCGGTGGCCGAAGTAGAACTCTAAAGAGAAACACGGACCGTCAAGGTCGTTGGGGCGTGGGTGATGCTGCCAGTCGTTCTCACAGTTCTTTCGCCGAGTCCTGGGAATGTTGGTGAGCGCGGCAGGAATCGAACCTGCGACCCACGCCTTAAAAGAACTAATATCACCAGTGTTTCCAATAACTTCAAAGTTGCTGAGGGACTGCCAAACGCTGGAAAGTACGAATAAGGTTGACCAATCGTGGGTGATTGCCGTGGGTGATTTGTCGGCTCTAGCGTTTTATAAGTACAGGGAACCTTGCGGCCAGTCTGGCGGCTACCCTATATGAGTATCAGGCGAGCGTGCCGAGACGTAAGCCCGGAGTTTTTCGAGGAATGTCGGATCATGAGACTTCTCGTTTTGGGCCGCTGGTCGCCGAGGGCAGCCGTCGAGCGCACCAATTCCGGAGGAGAATTCGACCCATCGAAATTCACTCCGCACTCTTTCGCCAACTGTGAATCTGCGTGGACTGTCCTGAGCGGAAGTAACGTGGACAGGGGTTCCCAAACCGAGTAAGTTTCGCATTATGAAGCGATGGCATAATATCGCTGCGGTTTGCGGATTTTTCATTGTATTGCTGTTCGTAGCCTTTCGTTTTTTGCAGGTACGAACGTCGTGGTCTGGGCTGTCGTGGTCTGACTTGCGCGACTTAATGCGCGGTCTGATGGGTTTCGGGCTCTTCATTCTCAAAATCACTGCTATATTGCTTGCGGTCCGTTGGGGCGCCTACCTGCCGTGGCGGGCCACTCGACCCTCCAAGCCCGGCGATCATCTGCCCGCGCCTCACACCTGTGCCAATATCGCGCACGACTGGTTGACCGGCCTGTTGAATCGCGGCGAAATCTTTGGAGTTGCTAAATCGTGAAGCTGAGCGGTCTGCCTGCGGTTTCTTTACCTGCTTGTGGGGTTGCGCCACGCCGCATTCTTGAACTGGACGGCATCAGAGGCATAGCCATCATCATGGTGA
>JGI12631J13338_1000688_pt1 | contig 9891 bp, 8 predicted proteins | sample BlaSpr_A8_Ref_O1_FD_13338 | JGI IMG/M metagenome (IMG submission 13338) | reverse complement strand
TTCAGGAAAGGCGACCTCCTAACTTCGAATAATCCTGTATGAATTTGTGGTCTGTGCTCGTTATTTAATAGCCAACCGGGAGCACCGACTGGGTGCCAGTTTGCGGGGCGGGCGGGCTCAATCAAGCAGGTGTGCTGTTTTTCTTCTCGGCAGACGAGATTCACTCCCTGGTAGTGGCTGAAGGAACGCGTTGTCGCCGCCAGTAGCGAGCTAATCCGTACCAATTTTGCCGAGACGATACGAGTTGCTCGAACCAGATGGCTTCCTCTTGGGAGGCGCGCGAAGCCACTTCTGCCGTAACCATTTCCGAGAATTCTTGAGCGCGGTGTAGGTCATCCTCTTGTCGTTCGAGTGACAAGCGAGCAAATTCGCTCCAAGATCGGAGGCGTTCACGAAACTCCGTCATATGCCACTCGATCCTGCCTACCAAGCCGAAATGAGTCAAGAACAACCGCTGTGGCTTCCAGGCTTCTATCAGACTCAGGCTCGTATTGATCTGCTCTACATCGATGTCGGGAGGAGGCGTCGCAGGATATACAAACGAGTCCGCAATCCTAATGCCCGCTGCGTCACCCACAAACGCAACTCTGCTGTCTGGTTCGAAGTAGCTGACATGGTGGGGCGCGTGCCCCGGAGTGTACAGGACCTCGAATCTTCTTGTTCCCAATTTGATTTCCTCACCGCCATTTAGCACATTCAGATTTCGGGCGGGTACAGCGTTGAACGGCCCCCAGAATCCCTCTACGTCTGCGCCAAGCACACGCGAAGCGCTCTTCAGCAGGCGCGTGGGATCGATGAGGTGTGCGGCACCTCTCTCGTGGACATAGACACGGATTCGGGGGTTTAGCTCGACGAGGGTCCCAGTTACGCCTGCGTGATCAAAATGTATGTGGGTGAGGAGAATGGCCCCAACGTCGGAAATTCCGATGCCCATGCGGTCCAGATTGTGGAGCAGGTTGCTAAGGGTGGAAGACGGACCGGGGTCCAATAGGGCAATCTCTGGCTTGCAGTCAAGTACGCAGCAAGCAACGTAACGATCTCGCTGATGGTGCTTGAGATCGATAGTGACGCTCGAACTTGAGAAACTATCCGCGATCTCCATGGTCATGTTTCTCCCACTGCAAGGCCTTTGACTGAGTTCGTTACTCGCAAAACGATCGGGTGGCTGACACTGCGAATCGAGGTCCCGTGGTCGTTTTTTATTGTATTACAGCCGATGAGCGCCATGATCGAACAAATAGAGGCTCTTTCCCAATGGTCAAGATGGGTTGGGAACGCTCGATGTGAGGGGGGTGAGGCAGCATTCAACGCTAAGGGTATCTTCGTTGGGCATGAATCTGCCCAATAGCATGACTTGTGTCTGAGTAGTCTCAAAAGTGCCCCGGTGCTGAGAATAACCACGTTAAGGGAAGACGCAAATGCGTCGCCAGATTAACGCTAGAGCTTGTCTTTGCAGGGCCCAAGCAGATTTTCAGCAAAGCGTTGCTTCGAAGATATCTTCTTCGGCATTACATTGATCATAAAAGAGCTCTAGAGATGACAGTGCTTACGATTTTCGATGATGTTTGAGAGATCGCTCTTGCAGCAGAAACAGCTAGGTGTTTTGGAGTTTCGGAGACCAATGCCAAGTTTGCATAGTGCGATGAACCATCGAATCTCTTTATATTACAATGCTCGCGCTTATAGATAACATTTTGCAATAATTTCTCTTGACATTGTCCTTACCTTGTCGATAGATTAAGCGGCGGCAGCGAAGTGCTCTCAAGAAAAGTCATACGCTTAAGGGCTTTATGGTACGAACAGAGCCCGCGTGCGTTCTTGGGGCGGACGAGTCAACGGGCGAGGAGCATCCCTGGTGGGGGGCAAATGAGGCGATTACTTTTCAGTGTGTTCTTTGGCGCACTTCTTTGCAATCCCAACGCCTTGGCACAGACGGGTGGCACCGGAGCTCTTACGGGTTTCGTCAAAGACCCCTCCGGTGGAGTGATCGTCGGGGCAACCGTGACGATCACGAACGATCAGACCGGTCAGATTCGTACTGAAGCAACAGGTCCAAACGGGGGCTATACCTTTGCACTCCTGACGCCGGGCATGTACAAAGTGGAGTTTAAGGCAGACGGCTTTAAGACTCTGGAAGTTCCTGCGGCAAACGTCAATGTTACAGAGACCAACACGCTTGACGCGGCGCTGGTTGTTGGGAGCGTGAACCAGTCCGTTACGGTCTCGGAGACTACTCAGCAGATCGAGACGCAATCGGCTACCTTGGGAACCGTGGTGAGTAGCACGCAGATCACTTCCATTCCTTTGACCACGCGAAACTACACTCAGGTGCTATCGTTGTCGGCCGGCGTTACCAGCGATGTGACCAACGCTGCCAACCTCGGGGCAGGATCCTCGCAACTCTTCGTAAACGGCAACATTTACTCGGGCAATAACTTTCTGATGGATGGCCAGCAGACCAACAATTTCGGCTCAGGCACCGACAATGCCGAATACACTTTTTACGCCGAACTCGCCATTCCCAACCCTGATGCGATTGCGGAGTTCAAGATCCAGACATCTCAATACGATGCGGCTTCCGGGCGGAACGTGGGGGCGAACGTCGAAGTAGTGACGAAATCGGGATCGAATTCGTTTCACGGAGCCGCCTGGGAGTTCTTACGGAACACCGCTCTCGATGCGAACAGTTTCTTCGGCAACCAGGCTGGCCTGCCTCGGGCCGTGATGAGGCAGAATCAGTTTGGCGCGGATGTCGGCGGTCCGATTATCAAGAACCACCTGTTTTTCTTCGGTTCTTACCAGGGGACGAGGCAAGCCAATGGATTATCCTCATCCAGTGAATCAACCCCGTTCCTTCCGAGTCAACTCTTTGGAGTGAATCGCGCCACGGCGACGGCTGCGACTTACGGAGCTATATTCTGTAATGTCAATGGCGGTCAGGGAGTCAACGGGGGTGCGGTTGCCTGCGATGGCTCGAACATCAATCCTGTCGCGTTGGCTTACCTCCAGCAGAAGACGCCCTCCGGGCAATATTGGATTCCCAATCCACAAAACCCGAGCGGCTCTTCCTTGTTCACCGTGCCCTCGACCTACCTGGAAGACCAGTTCCTCGTCAACCTGGATTGGGTCATCTCGCCCAGAAACACGTTGTCTGAACGGGTGTTTCATTCCCGCGATCCGCAGACGCTTTCCATCGATTGTGGCACTACCTGTCTGCCTGGCAATCCAGGAGTAGTCAAGAGCAACAACTTCAACGGCGTCGTAAAGCTGACTTCAATACTTACGCCCAATCTCGTCAATGAAGCGAGGAGCGGATTTACTCATTCGCTCTGGAACGACAGCAGCTTCCAGTTCGCGACGCCACAACAATTCGGCATGACACCGTTAAACGCATGGCTGAATGAACTTCCCGAGATCGCAATCAACGGACTCTTTACGTTGGGCGGAGCCTCTTCCGATAATGGTCATTCCGCACCAACCACGTACATGGTTGGCGATCACCTTTCCTGGAACCATGGGATTCACACGGTTCGCGTGGGATTTGAAGGAGAAGACGTCCGGTTTGTAGAGTCTGTAGCGGCGGTTGCCCGCGGAGAAATCACCTTTGCCAGTTTTAACGACTTTCTGCTGGGACAAAACGCCACGCAAAACGGAACGGCCCTGGCGGGAGACCCGATGAGCAATATTTCAACCTCGGGCCCACTGGAGAGTGAGTCGGCGCCGGGCGGAGTATACGGTTCCTTCAGAGTGCGGGATTTTGCCGCCTTCGGTCAGGACGACGTCAAGCTGAGTTCGCGGCTGACACTGAACCTGGGTTTGCGATGGGAGTACTTTGGCGGTATGACCGATGCGCTTGGATATGTTGGGAATCTGAACATCAAAGCCCTGAATGCGGTTCCTGTCCCTCCCCCGGGGGGTACTCTCGCCGGTTTCGATGTGGCTTCGAACTTTCCGGGTCCGCTGCCGCCAGGTGTAACCCGTCGATCGACCCCTTACGGTCAAGAAGAGCCAATGCCGCTAGACAATTTCGGGCCTCGGATTGGTTTCGCATGGCAACCGCTCCACACTAGCAATTTGGTGGTGCGCGGCGGATGGGGCATCTACTATCAAGAAACCAACGGCAACGTGCTCTTCTTCCCCTTGAATTACCAACCTCCCCTTGCGCTTAACGTTGGCCTGTCGAATTCGCTTCAACCTGCAGCCACGTTCCAGGTCCCATGGCCCAACTTGCCTCCTTTGGGCTTTGTCCCCCGCGTGGTGCCCCAGACTCCTTCCCAAGTACAGACGAACGCGTACCTCGGCCCATGGAAGACTCCGCGGACGTTCGACGAAAGCCTCAATATCCAATATCAGTTCTTGCCTACGTGGGTGTTGGAGGTCGGCTACACCGGAAACCGAGGCGAGCATCTGGTGATGGCAACAGAGGCTCAGAATGTACCCGCCCTGGCGAGTCCAACCAATCCCATCACGAACCCGCAAAACGGAACGCTCATCACGACCAACACGCCTGGTAATGCGTATCTGCGCGTTCCATGGGTCGGCTTTGGGCCGATGAGTGTTTTTTGTACCTGCGCAAATGGTGACAGTAATTACAACGGGCTGCAAGTTTCGGTGCGGAAGCAGGTCTCTCACGGTCTAATGTTCCAGGCGGCGTTCACCCACAGTAAGACGCTGACAGATTTCGTAGGTGAGGGAGGCGACCTGAGCGCTGACAGCAACAATCCCGCAAACTTGGCACAAGCTTACGGGCCGGCCGATTTCGACCGTGCAAACCGCCTCATCTTTTCTTACAACTACCTGTTCCCCGGATATGGGCAGGGCAAGGGCATAGCCGGTAAAGCATTGACGGGATGGTCGATTTCGGGTGTAACAACTTTCCAAAGCGGAGACCCTTTGACTTTTACTGATTACTTGGCAGGGACTGCGTATTACGGAGGCATTAATTATTCTAGCCGTGCCGAATTTTGCCCTGGGATGTCAAACGCGGATCTGGTAACCCCAGGTTCGGTGAAGGAGCGTCTGAATCACTATGTCAACAGCGCGGCGTTCTGCTCACCACCGGTGGTGTCCATAGGAGGGCCAGGAACGACGGGCACGGACTACGGCAATTCGGGCCGTGGGATCATGCGCGGCCCCGGGCAAAACAATTTCGATATCTCCATCGCCAAGACGACGCGGTTGGGGGGCTTATCGGAACAGTCAGCACTGGATTTCCGAGCAGAGTTCTTTAACGCCTTCAACCACGCACAGTTCGGTGATCCCAGCGAATATCTTAATCTGCCGAGTCTGGGGGTTATCAATTCCACAATTGTGGCTCCCCGTTTGATTCAGTTCGGTGTGAAATATGTGTTTTAAACATTTTTAAACAACCCCATGACGGCCTTTTCGCCGCGCACAATGGCGGGACACTTCCCCGTCCCACCATTGTGCGAGCTAGATTCCGACCTTGAAGCACGAATTGCGACTGGCAAACGCGAGCGTTCATGAGAGGGTTGCAACAGGTCCGAGGGCATTCGTGCCTCGGTTGCATCATCGGCCGGTGACGCTGTTCTGGCCATTATTTGTTTCGGCCGTCATTTGTTCTGGCCATCGTTGAACTGGAGGTGACGTGGATACTTACATTCTCGGCCTTGCCATGCATCCGCCCTCGCCATGGATCGTGGATAAACGCTTGGAGGAAATGGTGTTTGACACGGCGAAGGCGGCGCTAGATAGTGCTGGAATCGCCCGCAAGGAACTGGATCACATCACAATTGCTGCCTGCGACGAACTCGACGGCAGGAGCATCTCGAGCATGCTTTTGTCCGCTCCGGCCGGCGCGTATCTCAAGGATGAAATCAAGACCACTGATTCCGGACTGATCGGCCTTTGTCTGGAGGCGTTGCGGATTGAATCGGGACGCTTTCATCTCGGTCTTCTCTCCAGCTGGAACAAGAGTTCAAAAGCGCCATTTGAGGACGTGATGCGGATGCGGTGCGAGCCCTTCTATACCAGGGATATCGGCTTGAACGCTTCCATTGCGGACGGCCTCTTTGCGCGGGCGGTCAAGGGCGCGTATGGAATCTGCGAATCTGATGTCAATGTGGCGGTCCAGGCCAGTTACGAGCAGGCGAGCAAGAACGAACGCGGAATGCGCTCGGCGGTTCCTTCGCTGGCGGAGATTGAGGCATCGCCATACGTATCTGTTCCGCTGCGCAAGATACAACAAGCACCGGTCACCGATGGCGGCGTCTCAATGGTCGTATGCTCCGGCAAATGGCTGAGCGACCATCCCGATCGGCGCCCACTGGCGCGGTTGTCAGGACTGGCGTGGCGAATCGACGATTATCAACTCGGGGAAGAGCGCCTGTCCAAGCTCCATGGATTCGCGGAGACCTTCCGCAAAGCTATCGCGATGAGTGGCCTCCAGGATTGCAGCCAGCTCGACCTCATCGAACTCGATGGCCAAACTGGGTTTCACGAGGTGGCGTACCGACGCGTGCTCAATCCGCCACCCACCTGCCAGGTTTCGCCGTCGGGAGGGCCATTTGCACAGAACCCATATTTCTGCACCGGGCTGGTGCACGCTGCCGAAGCTGTGCTTCAGGTCTCTGGCCGAGCCGGCGCCGTGCAGGTGAAGGGCGCTAAGCGGGCTGCAGCGCATGGTTGTCACGGATTTGCACAGCAGGGAAACGCGATCGCAGTTTTCGAGGGAGTGTAGCGAATGCCGAAGCACCGAGTGGCCGTCATCGGAGTCGGAGAAACAGTATTCAAAACCAAGATCGATGACAAAACCTATGTTGAGTTGGCACAGGATGCTGCTAAAGCGGCGTTGGACGACGCCGGGCTTACCCCCACCGATATCGATGCGATTGTATTTTCGATGGCGCCCACACAATTCATGGGTGTTAACGATGTGGATAAGTGGGCCGTAGACTCGATCTGGGCTTCCGGCAAACCTTTTATGCGCGTGCACACCGGCGGCGCGACTGGTGGCTCAGCGCTGCATGCGGGATACGCGCACGTCGCCTCCGGCATGTATCGGACCGTGCTGGTGGTGGGTGCGGACCGTGTTACCGAAACCCGGGATGCCCAGCACATATTGAATTTGATCTGGGATCCGTTCTATGAACAGGACTTCGCTCTCAACACCGTGACCATGACGGCGCTCTCGACTCAGCGCTACATGCATAAGTACGGCACAACCGAAGAGCAGTACGCACGTGTGGTGGTGCGGTCGCGCAAGAACGCCCTCAAGAATCCGTATGCGCATCTCAAAGGAAACATAACGGTCGAGGATGTGATGAACTCGCCGCGGATGTCCTGGCCCTATAAGTTGTTCGATATCTGCCCACGCTCGGCGGGCGCCGCAGCGCTGGTTCTTGCGAACCAAGAGGTAACGAAAGAGCGCTGTTCCAGACCCGCCTTTATCAACGGAATCGGTGGGACAACCAGCACGGTCTTCATGGGCGACAGGGTGGGCCCCCGTACTGACGCCGAGCTGTCGGACGAAGCTGAGTTCGTGTCTGCCGGTAAGGAAGCCTACGCCGATGCAGCTATCACCAATCCCATCAAGCAAATCCAGGTGGTCGAGCTTTACGATCCCTTCAGCTCCGTGCAATTTCCGCAACTGGAGTCTTTAGGGTTCTGCAAGCGGGGCGAAGCTCAAAATCTCAGCGACGAAGGGGCTTTCGACATGGGGGGGCTGCTGACCGTCAATCCCTCCGGCGGAACTCTATGCAGTAATCCGATTGGTGTAACTGGGCTGGTGCGTGTGGCGGATGCCGCTTTGCAAGTAATGGGCAAAGCAGGAGAGGGGCAAGTTGCCGGCGTCCAGAACGCGCTTGCGACGGCGATTGGCGGCTCGGTTCAATTTGTCAATTGCACGATTCTCGGCGCCGACCATGTATAGAAGCAATCGATATATAGATATATATAAGGATAAGGATAAGGTGGGAATCATATGCCGAAACAGGAATTAGAAAGAAATGAGAACGTCATTCCCGGTGAATGGCACGTTCGCTACAAGTACTCGGTTGGAAAGGTTGCGGGCAAGTTCTTCGACGGCTTGAAGCAGAAGAAGATCCTTGCCACCTATTGCAGCAACTGCAAACTCTCATTCTTACCGCCGCGCGCCTACTGCGAGCGCTCGTTCGAACCGTGTGACAGCTGGATAGAAGCCGGTCTCGAAGGCGTGATCGAAGCTGCAACCATAGTCACCGCTGAATTTGAAAATCTTCCTAAGCCGCCGTATGCCATCGCATATGTCCGGTTGGATGGGGTGAGCACTGCGATGATCAATTTCGTGCGCGGCCTTGATTTGAGCAACGTGGAGCGCGCAGCAGAACGCCTGACACCGGGCACGCGTGTCCAGGTCCTGTTCAAAGACGCGCCGGAAGGACGTATAACCGATTTTCATTACATTCTTCCGCCCGCCTAAAACCATGATCGCGGCGGAGCTATAAGAAAGGGGCGGATTCAAGTTTAGAGACCGCCAGGGCGCCCCGCCGTTGGTCACCTTCCGATTAGATTTCGGTAGGTGTCTGGTCCAAGGCTCGCAGTCGGCTTTCGCGTTGTTCCTGCGCGGTTCTCACCGGCCCCTCGAAACAATTCTCAAAGTAGGCCAGCGCAGGCTCCATCAATGAGAGATACGCATCACGAAAGAGGCGCCACGCCTCATAACCCAGCCACCCTGTAGGCAAGAGCTCTGAGGGCAGGAAAGGATCAAGGTAAAGAAAATCTCCAAAACCATAGAGAAGACGCATTTTTGCGACGAAACAAGTACTGTCACTGGGACTACTGGCAGCAACGATCGTCCTTCGATATCCACGCCAAGTTTTGATGAACTGAGCATAGTGGCGCTGCACCGCTTCCAGGTTGTAACAGCGCTTGATGAGTGCGGAGTGCGACTGGGCGCTCGCCTGTCGCGCGCGAAACAGCTGCACATACTGGTCGAGTTTTCGCAAGGAAAGGTGACGCAAAGTCACTTCAACCAGTGAATTCGGACTTATCCATGTCGCCGGGGTCATCGATCCCCACCCCAGAAATGTCAGCTCGCGTCGCAATCGGTCGCGATGTTTTCCCAGCCGCTTGGGTACGGAGTAAGTCAGGATGGTCCATTGGCCGTCCCAGGTCGCATGTCGCGGAGAAAAGATACGAGGGCGTACTTCTTCCAATCTTTCGCGCCCCACTGACGTCAATAGATAGAAAGCACGCCCGTCATCGGTATTTCGTTGCAACCAGCCCTGTTTCGAAAGTCTGCACAGAGCAGCACGAGCGGCGCTTGGCGAGATGCCCAACTCTGAGGTAAGCCGTAACAGTGAGCGCGGAGCAATAGATGAGCCGTAGTGCTGAATATAATCGAAATAGAGCTCAAAGATTGTCCGCCTAGCATTCAATGTGAATCCTCCATGAGCACGCATTCTACCGCTCCTTGCTTGGGTCCTTGGGCGCACCCGTTGAACTCATCATCGTATCAACTCCGCGCAAACTCCCAAAGGAAGAACCCTTGTGGGAAAAGTATGGGAGTGGAGGAACCAGCAAGGAGGTAGGGGAAACCACTTAATGAAATCCAACGGGTGCGAGTCCCATAGTACCGGTGAAGGTCGGGGACCGCAGGGTTTCCGAAAGGAGCGGCCACGGAACCCACTGGAGGGAAGGGGGAAACAAGGTGACGTACCTATTGAAGGAAACATAGGCGAGACACCGAACTCGAGGAACTATGTACACGAAACTCGACCGACTAACTGAACTAGCCAAGGAAGCAACAATTCTACTCGATCGCTCACATGGATCACGCCCGAAGCATTGTATGCAGCATTCCGAGGTCGACGAAAGAAAGCCAGCGCGGGAGTGGACGGCGTCACGTATGGGATGTACGAAAGGGACGCTGCGAGAAACATCCAAACTCTT
>JGI12631J13338_1000683_pt1 | contig 9934 bp, 5 predicted proteins | sample BlaSpr_A8_Ref_O1_FD_13338 | JGI IMG/M metagenome (IMG submission 13338) | reverse complement strand
ACCTGGCAGCGTCCGTTTGCAAGCCGAGCAACCCGCTCAGTAGAGGATTAACCACCATGGCCGCCGACCAGATCTGCTGGGGTGATCCAGTTGCCATCGTCTGAAAATAGTCGCCGGAAAGAACTTCAGTGACATGCCCCAGCGATCCATTCAAAGCCAGCAAGGCGTTCGCCCGTAAATTCGAATAGGCGGGCAGCGGGCGATGATAGCGATACTCGCCCACGGACGCCCAACCGGTGAACAGCGGCCACACGGTTCCGAAATGATATCCGCCGGGATTGTATCTCGGGTCGTGGGAAGAAAGAATCCGCATGCCCCAGTCAGCCTGCTGATCGGGAGCAGCAAGTTCTGCAATCATGCTTCGAGCTTGATCTCCATTGAGCTGCTGAAACCACATGGGCACGGTAGCCAGAACGCTAGGCGTATCGAGGCGGTTGTTATGGGCATCGAGGGCGTAAGCGTAGATTTTATTTTCAGGCGACCAGAAGGCTTTATCCAACCGCGGTTCCTGCCGCTCGAAGGTTTGCTCGAGATCACGGGATATGTCTTCTTTGCCCACAAGATGAGCGAGGTGAGAAAGCGCCCGTGCGGCTTCCAGTCCGAGAGAAGCCTGGTAGATTTCGGTTCGCACGGGATAGAGCGGCCCTCCTTCAATCCAGCCGGTGCCGACGCCTGAGTTCTGCGCCAGTCCTTGAGGGTCATAGGTGGATCGCAGAAACTCATACGCTCTCCAGAGGTTGTCCCATTTTTCCTGGGCGAATGCAACGTCTCCGCTGTGAGTGACGTAATCGTTCACGGCAATAATGAACAGCGGAGTTGCGTCCGCCGAAGCGTAGGCCCATGGAGTTTTGAACCAATCCATCTTTTGCCAATCCATGAAGCTAGCACTCTGAGAGATTTCGTGAGGGAACTTGCCGTCCGCCCGCTGATACTTGCTGAGAAAATCTAAAGCCTGGCGGGCAGTGGAAAAATCACCCTCGGCGTTTAGGGCCAACGAACTCCATTCCGCGTCACGGCCAAAAAACCAGGCGTAGCCGGGGCGATAGTCGTTTCCTGAATTGCTGAATCCGGCGACCAGGCCTTCGCCCAAAAATGGGTTCTGCACCAAGCCTTGCAGCATGCTGATTCTCGACCAGTCGTACGCGGCTTCGATTTGCGAGTCGGGAAGCTTGAGGCTGATGGTGCGATCCAGATAATCGCGATAATATGCCGCGGAACTTTGCAACAATTGCGCGTGATCATTGGCCAGATGATGGTACAGGCTTAGCAGCGCCGCGCGGCCTTCGAAGGACGCCGCGATGACAATGAGTTTGGTATCACTTCCCTTTTTTGTCGCGTCGGTTTTGGTCTCACCCAGAAGAATGGAGCTCTGAGGCGAGGAGAAATAATCCGTGGAGTACGCTTCAGCAGCCTTCACTCCGGTTGGAGAACCGACCAGAGCCTGAAACTTTTCCGATTGGTCGGCAAAAAGAAAAGCCCGCAAGGCTGGGTCCCAATCCGCGCCAACTCCTCCGATGGCTCCGGGCCACTCCAGTTGAAAATCAGGAGTGAAAATGGCCTCGATCTCCAGTGGCTCGGCAGTGGTTACTTCGAAGGAGATGACGGCGCCGGCCTCATGTACCGGGACGAACAAAGTTTCGCGGACGGAAAAACTGTCGTAGGTATAGACGATGGTGGTGGATTCGGGATGGACAATCAAAGTTCGCGCTAATGCTTCCGCCGGTATGGTGGCGCCCTCGATGTGGAAGCGTAAACGAAAATCACGCAGGATTTTTAATGGATAAACCCAGGCTTCCAGATTGCCCTGTTCGTTGCCGAACACGGCAGCGCGTGTACCTACGGCAGAGAGAAACTCCCACGATCGAACTGGCCGCGAAAGTTCCAGCGGTTGCCTGGATTGCGGCTGCGCGGCCTGAGCGGCAAAGGCAGTCGGGCCCAGGAGGAACAGAGTGCAATGCAGAGCAATTGTTTTCAGAGACAGCCGTCTTTGCCGAGCGGGGCCTGGAACCTGATGCATGCTTTGAAGGGAACTGGAATATCGGAGTATAGAGTACCAGCAGTCGGTTTGGAAGTTGGCAGGAATCGCGGCACATGTGCGGTGTGAACAATGTTTCATTTTGTCATTTCGAACGGGCTTCAGGCAGTGAGGAACCTGCTTCGTCCGGGCAAAAGCAGATTCGCTGCGGCTTCGCTCAGGGCAGGCTTTTGCGCGATAAAACTGTGTTTCGGAGTGACGAACTTTTTCGGTTGTACGTCTGGGTTATACTTTTCACGCATTTCAAGTTCTTGAAATCCAGTCATCTGTTCCAGGGACACACGCTCGAATGCAATGCGTTCTTGCTCGATGTACTTTCTCCCGCCGGGTTGAAGCATAGTCATGATCAGACGCAGGGAGTTCATTCGCAGCGGGGCTCTGGGCGCGGCGGGCCTATTGCTAGCCAGGCCTGCGAAGTTCGCGAGTGCGGCTTCATCGAGTCCTTCGGACTCTCGTGTCGAGGTTTTGCTGGACGAGGTCACGGGCACGATCTCGCCAAATATCTACGGACATTTTATCGAGCACATTGGCGGCGTCGTCTATGACGGAGTTTGGGTTGGGGAGAATTCCAAAATCCCAAATATCGGCGGCATCCGCAAGGATCTTGTCGAAGAAATGCGCAAGATAAAAGCTCCGGTGGTCCGCTATCCAGGCGGCTGTTTCGCCGACAGTTATGATTGGCGCGACGGGATTGGTCCAGCCGAGAAACGTCCGCGACGATCGAATTTTTGGATTGAGGCCGATGCCAGTACCGCGCCTGCAAACCACCTCTACGAGCCCAACCGCTTCGGCACCGATGAGTTCATGCGCTTCTGCAAATTAGTTGGGTGCCAGCCGTATCTGGGGGTGAATGTTCGCAGCTTGCCGGCAGAAGAATTTTCTCATTGGGTGGAATATTGCAACTCGCCCGCCGGCAGTACGACTCTAGCCGAAAGCCGCGCGACGAATGGCTCTGCCGAGCCTTATAACGTGCGCTACTGGGGTGTAGGAAATGAAGCCTGGGGATGCGGCGGTAATTTCACCGCGCAAGAATATGCTGGTGAATTTCGCCGGTATACCGCGTGGGTGCCGCGGTATGGGCAGGCGCCGTTATTCATTGCGTCGGGTCCGAACGATGATAACTGGCAATGGACGCGGGGATTCTTTGAGGATATTTCTCGAAAAGACAAAGATTTATTTAGTTCTATCTTTGGCTTTGCGCTCCACTATTATGCCTGGAATTTGAGCCGGGGAAAGACGCAGGACTGGGATCTGGGCAAAGGGGATGCGCTTAAATTCGATGTGCAGGATTGGTACGAGGCATTGCACGAGGGCTACCGGTTGGATTCTCTGATTGAGGGTCACTGGCAAGCCATGGGTGAGTTTGACACCGCGCACAAGGTGAAGCTCGTCGTCGATGAGTGGGGTCTTTGGTATCGCCCCGGCAGCCAACTCACTGCCACTGACTTTCTCGAGCAAACTCCGACGCTGAGGGACGCAGTATTTAGCGCGATGACGCTCGATATCTTTAACTGCCATCCGGAGAAAGTGACGCTGGCCAGCCCGGCGCAGTTGGTGAATTGCCTGAACAGCCTTTATCTGGCTCACGAAGATAAATTTTGTGTAACTCCGGTGGGCCATGTCTTTGGAATATATAGCGCCCACCAGGGAGGGCAGGCGGTGCGGACTGTGATCTCGGCTCCAAATACTAAGTACGCGCGCGATGGCCAGCCGGCACCGTTTTGGGGATTGAAGGGTTCCGCGTCTTTACATGACAAGGATCTGATACTCACTCTGGTGAACCCGAGCGTGAACGAAATCCGGGAGACGGAAATCACAGTTCGAAGTGCTTCGGTAAAGTCGGGGACCATGACCGTCCTCACGAACTCTGATATTCACGCCCATAATACGTTCGATCATAAAAATGAAGTGATTCCACAAGTGAAAGCCCTGCAATCGACGGGCAGCGCGATCACGGTTCAAATTCCGCCGGCTTCCGTCACCAAGCTCGAGTTGAGCCTGGTCTGAAAACCAGTACGTGAACGCGAGTGTAGGAAGACGAGCGCGGCAAGAGTTTCTAATAATGATGCGATCTAAATCCATTGACCAATAAAAATGACTAATAAAACGGAAAACCCTCGAATTATCTCCATCTTCTTTCTGGCGCTGGTTGTGTTGAGTACGAGCGGCACGCTTCTCGCGCAGGGAGCGCCCGTGGTTAAGGGACCCCCTTCGGTTGCTGTGAAGTGGGACAAGAAAATACCGAACCGCACCGTTCCTACGCTGCAAGCGGTGATCAACCCGATGCTGCAACGGGGATCGCCCATTCACGATGCCGCCATCGAGGCTCTGCACAAACTCGGGGCGGACTATGTTCGTTACGCTTTCTGGTTTCCTTACCCGCAGATGGCGGTAGCGGAGTTACGCGCTCCCGAGGCAAATCAGACTTACTGGGACTTCAAATATATGGACCCGCTGGTCGATGATTTCCTGCGCGCGTCGAAAGGGCATCCCAGTGTGTTCAGCTTCAGCACCATCCCGCAGTGGATGTTCACGACTCCCAAGCCAGTGGTGTATCCCGAGGATCCCACCCAGGTTTTTTGGGACTATACCCAAGGCACCCAACTGGCCGACTTGAAGGCACTGGGCGACTACTATGCGCGACTGGCCGGCTGGTACACACAGGGCGGATTCACCGACGAATTAGGTAAATTCCACGCCTCGGGTCATCACTTCGACATCGGCTACTGGGAGGTATTCAACGAGATCGATGGAGAGCACGACACCAGGCCCGAGCAATACGTGGAACGTTACGATGCGATCACAGAGGCGGTGCTCAAAGTTGCGCCCAACATGAAGTTCGTGGGTCTGGCGCTCTCTTCGCCGTCTCTGTTTCCGCGGACGTTCTCGTATTTTCTGGACGCCACGAATCACAAGCCAGGCGTGCCTTTGGACTACATTTCTTTTCATTTTTATGCCACGCCGTCAGGAGATCAAACGCTGGAAGACTGGCAGTACACTTTTTTCGCCCAGGCCAGCGAATTTCTCACGACTACGCGTTACATTGTTGAGATTCGCGATAAGCAGTCGCCTACGACCAAAGTCATGGTCAACGAGGCGGGTTCGATCCTGTCGGGCGATATGGTTCAGGGCGAACCGGGCCATGTCGAGAAACCGATTCCTCCGGCCTACTGGAATCTGAGCGGCGCCCTTTATGGCTACCTTTATATAGAGCTGGCAAAACTGGGCATTGATTCGGTGGGAGAGTCGCAACTGGTGGGGTATCCTTCGCAGTTTCCCAGCGTCAGCATGATCGATTGGACCAATGGCAAGCCCAATGCACGCTTCACCGTGCTGGAATTGCTGAAGAACAATTTTGGCCCGGGAGACGACCTGGCCGATACCGAAATAATAAACAATAAGGGTCCGCTGGCGGATTCTGACGCACTCGACGCACAGGCTTTTGTCCGCGACGGACACAGGAAGTTAGCGCTGATCAATGAGCGAAATCGCGAGATTACGGTAGAGCTGCCGAAAGAATGTTTGGGGGCTACCATCCAGACGATCGGAGGAGTGTCTCCGGATACGGTGTCGCAAAATGTTGCAGACGTCAAAGTCCGGTTGATGCCATTGTCGGTATCGGTGGTTACTTTGAAGGATTAATTGTCGTAGCGAACGAGATCTGGGAAAACGCATAGGATTCGCCCTTTGCGCCGATTTCCCCTCGCTTGCGGTTGACAAATATAGACAAATATAGAAGACGATTCGCTCCGAATCGGTAGTAGAATTCTCCGATCCGCGCCAATGGCGCGAATATGCGGCTTCGGTTCAGCTCTCCCCCAAGACTTTCTCCCAGAGGATAAGACCCATGAGGTTTCTTTCGCGTTTCCCAGTTTGCCTGCTTACGCTCGCTATTCTGACCTGTGCGGTTCAACCTTCACCTTCCTACGCGCAACAACTCCCCAAGCGGTTAGTGGGAGATTACGGCTATTGGACCAGGTTTCAGACACCGCCTTACAGCGCAACCCAGATTCCGTATCAGAAATTGACGCACATTAACCATGACGGCGTGGGTTTTAACGCGGATGGCACGCTGACTGTTCCCAAAGGCTTTCTTGAGCCGGAGCTGATCACCCGGGCGCACGCGGCCGGGGTTAAGGTTCTTCTGCTCATGGGCGGCGACTTTAACGGGGTTGAGGCCAATGGAACCCTCCTGACCCTGATCACGGAACTCTCCAACTTCGCCGCCAAGTATGGCTACGACGGCTTCGACATGGATTGGGAGTATCCAGAAACCACGCAGGATCGTGATTTTTTTGTAGAACTCATGGCGGGACTGCGCGAGACCAATCCCGACTATATTCTGTCGATCGATGCGGCCCCCTGGGGCGGATACGGTTACGATCTGGCTCGGCTGCAGCAATCCCTCAACTACATCAATATCATGATGTACGATTGCGCCGGGCCGTGGACGGATGACGGCCAGCTGAATGCCCCGATCATCTGGGACACGCGCGATCCCCAACCCTGGGAGTGCCAACCGGGCGGTAGCGACAAGGGTGCGGCGGGGATATTTCTCAAAGAGGTTCCGGCGGCACAACTGAACATGGGAACTCCCTTTTACGGCTATATCTATGACAACATCAACGCGCTGTTCGAGGTATGTCCCAACGCCGCGACCACGCAGGATGGGAATTGCGATGGCAAGGTTTTGAGCGAGAACTATGCGCCGTTCATGAAGGAGCGCGTGAACCAGAATGGGTGGGAGACGATTTATGACCCGATCGCTCTGGTTCCATACATGCTGAGAGCCGACGGAGGGATGGGTTTCATCACTTACGATGATCCCACTTCAACCTATGTCCGGGTGTCGTATTCCGACTATAACCTCGGGCTCGGTGGAACGTTCATGTGGTCGCTCGACGCCGATTACGATGGGCATAGCCAGGACTTGTTGGAGGCTATGTATCAAGCGACGATGGACAAAGGGCAGTAGCACAGGCTCAGATCTATCGTAGCTTTTGTGGACCTCCCGGCGGTTTTCTCACGCCGGGATTTTCCTATTTAGGAGTGGATTCAAGGTCGACAAGTCGGGGAAGTCAAAATCTTTAAACACAGAGAGGCACAGGGGATCACAGAGGAAAAGCTGAGGGCTGAGAAGGGCTTATGACGGCGCGACTCTGATGGCGTGGCCAAAGCCATACCCTGATGCGAATCCGTTATACGAATTATTTCTTGAGCGGAAGCAAAAGAATCCCGGCCGTACTGGCCGGGATTTTTCTTTGCAGCTCGAACAGAAACTCCAATCAGAATGTAAACCTCGCTCCGAACTGGAATTGGCGCGGGGTGTTAATCGTGTTCAGGATCTGTCCGAAGGGAAGGCCCTGCTGTGTCGCCTGCACAACGTTCGGCACGGTTGGATATCCGTATTGGGGCGTGTTGGTGATGTTGTAAGAAGAAACATCAAAACGCAGCGCTTTGGTTTCCCCGAAATTAAACGACTTATACATCGAGAGGTCCAGATCGCGTGCACCTCTGGTCCGAACGTGGTCCAGATAGGCCGGGGCCGTTCCCGGAATCAACGGATTAGCATCATTGGGATTGCCGGTTGCCTCGGTGCCGGGTAGCGGGAAGCAAGTGTCGGTAAACCATACCGCCACGGTATGGGGCGCGCCCTTGCTGGGATCGCAGGTCAGGTCGGCACGCTGAGCGAAGTATGCCGGGCTTACTCCGGAAGTTGGCGATGCGATGGGAACTCCCGTGCTGAGATAGCCGATCGCGTTTATGGTCCAGCCTCCGAGAGCGGCATTGGTGATGCCGTGCAGATTAACGGCTCTGTCCGTGCCCACGGGCAAGTCATAGGACACCTCTCCGGTGAACTGATATTTCACGTCCTGCGGGCTGATGGAGTGTTCGTAGCTCAGATTCCTCCAATCCTGAGCTCCGCCGGCATGGCTGCCAACGAAACCCAGAGGAGGGTTGCCGTCGTCGGTCATGATCTTTCCCCAGGTAAAGGTAGCGAGGGTAGTGAAGTGGCTGGTGAGCCGCTTCTGTACCTTGGTTTGCAAAGAGCTGTATTCCGAATCGCCCTGGGGATTGCCGGAGAGGTTGACGCCGTTGCCTGCGCCATATGCTCCGTCGCCAAATTGGGGGTATTTTTGCAGCGCAAACCACAGCGGGACCGTGGCTTGACCATTGAACGCGCCCGGCAGGGCTGGATAGGGATTGGGCGTGGTGCTGCAAGATGTGGCGTTGCTGATGCACAAGGCAGCGCCGTTTCTTGCGATGGTGCCCAGGTCGAGCTGATTCAAGTCGACACCGCCGAAGGGCAGGAAGAGACCCCGGCTACCGACATAGCCGGCGGTTACGACGACCTGATGCGGCAGCTCGTATTCCAGGGCGAAATTAAAGTTATAGATGGTCGGCTCGGGCTGAGAACGCAACACCGTGTGGATGGTCGTCCCCAAATTATTGGCCAGACCAGGAGGCGGGGTGGTGAAGACCGGAACAATTCCAGTCGGCGTGCCCGGCGCGGTTGGGAAGGGGTTGCTGAGGGAATAGGGGCCGTTGAAAACGTCGGTTGCGCTCCCCGTATTCGTGTTGCACGATGTGCCGTTGAAGACCGTATTTCCGTCTGAGTTGTAACAGGTGCCCTGCCATATGGTTGAAGAGGAGAATCCGTCCGTGTTCATGGTAGCGGCGCCGACGTTATGGGTGCTGGGACCGTAGTAGAAGCCTGCACCGCCGCGGACGACAAGGTGAGTGACCGGCTGCCACGCGAAAGCCAGACGCGGACCAAAGTCATGCAAATTGGTGGTGAACGGCGACCGGTTACTGCCGTTGACGTAAACTTCAGCGCCGGTATAGGAGTCGCCGCTGACGGTGTTGGTGGCATTCGGAGCAAAATATTCCTGGCGGTTAAAACGCTCGTTGCGTCCGGCGAAGATATCCCAGCGCAGGCCGGCAGTGATGGTTAGTTTGGTCGTGGGATGGAAAGTGTCTTCCACGAATGCTCCGTAGTAGGGGTTTGATTCGGCCGCGAAGACATCTTTGGTGAAGTTGGGGTAGTAGTCGTCTTCGGGATTCGCGCCGTTCGGATCGGCCGCCATGCCCACCAGGGTGGAGGCATAATCACTCCCGCCCACACCGCTGGCGTTGGACTGGTCCGTGGCACTGTTATCAAACTCGTAGGCGCCCGCAGGAGCCGGCGGCTGGCCGACGTTGAGGTAGCGCTTCATCCATTCGAAACCGAATGAGATGGAATGCTTGCCGTGAATTTTAGTGATGGCGGCATTGACGTCGCTGTTTTCGCTGGCATAGACGAAGTTGTTGTAGTCGGAGGTGCCGCCAACACCGCCCCCCACATCGCCAAAGACTATGAAAGGCAGCTGCTTGAATACCTGCTGCGCGCCAGTGACGCGGGAAAGCCCAAAGTTGTAATATTGGTATTCAGGTACGCTGGATTTCCCTGATTCTCATAATGCCGGGTGAAGGAGTACCGCAAATTCATTACGGTGGTGGAATTGAGCGTCAGATCGTCGGCTACGAGCACGTTGCGTCCGTTAGTGATGTTTTCCGCATAGTTCGGATCCCATCCGCTGGGAAAGACATTGGCCTCGGCGAAGATTAATTTGTCATAGGAAAAGCGGGTGAAGATGTGTTGCCGGTCGCTCTTGGCCCAATCCAATCGAATGTCGAATCTGTGCGCCTTGTATGGGTCCAATCCGGGCTCACCGTAATTGTTCTGAACATCGGAAGTTGCCGCATTACAGGTTGTCGGGCTGGGGAGATTACACATTGGCATCTTCGACAGATACAGCAAACCGATGGGGTTTGGGTTGGGTATTATATTTCCGGGAAACGGCTGCCGCAGGCCGCCTACATCGGGCCGGGTTGGGTCGTAAATCACGGTAGGCCCGG
>JGI12631J13338_1000676_pt1 | contig 9976 bp, 9 predicted proteins | sample BlaSpr_A8_Ref_O1_FD_13338 | JGI IMG/M metagenome (IMG submission 13338) | reverse complement strand
CGCCGCCCAGCAGGCGCAAATCCAGCAGCTGAATCAGCAGATTCAGCTGCTACAGCAGAACGGACAGCAGGCGCAGGCTGCAGCCGCAGCCGCAGCCACGCAAGCCCAGACGGCGCAAACCCAGGCCGCTACTGCTCAGAGCCAGACGGTCGAACAGCAACAGGCAGTAGCTGAATTGAAAACCGATGTGGCCACGGTCACGACGACCGCCAACAACACGGCGGCGACGGTGCAAGAATCGTTGAAAGAGGTCAAGAACGTCAGCACGGAGTGGGAAACCCCAGTGTCGCTCCATTTCAAGGGCATTACCATTACGCCGGGCGGCTTCGCGGAAGCCGCATTTGTGCGGCGTTCGCGCGAACTGGGAGCCGATCTGTCAACTCCTTTCAACTCGCTGACCCTGCCCGGTGCTTCGCAGAGCCAGTTGTCGGAATTCTTCGGCTCCGCACGCCAGTCGCGGGCTTCGGTGTTTTTTGGGGGGAGGGTGAGCAATGCGGAGCTCTCGGGCTACATCTCGGGTGACTTCCTCTCGGCCGGTGTCACGTCCTCTGCCACGCAGACAAATAGCTACACTCTCCGTCTGCGCCAGGCTTGGGCCCAAGCCAAGTTTGACAATGGCTGGAAATTTCTCGGCGGCCAGGCGTGGAGCCTGGTGACCGAGAACAAGACGGGAATCGCCCCCAGCGACGACACGGGCAAAGTCAACGATGCCCGGCCCATGACGATCGACCCGCAGTACAGTGTGGGATTTACCTTCGCGCGTCAATGGGGGCTTCGCTTAACGAAAGACTTCGGCGACAAGGTGTCGATCGCTTTCGCGGTCGAAAACGCGGAAGGCACGCTTACCACGCACGAGAATGCTGACAATTTCCTTCTCGGCGAGGCGGGCGCCAGCAATAGCTACAACACGGGGGGAACTTACACTGCCAACCCCTCGCCCGATCTCATCGCCAAGATCGCCTTTGATCCCGGCTTTGGGCACTACGAGATCTTCGGCCTAGCCGACCGATTCACAGATCGTGTCTTTCCCTGCGTTGAGTTTGTCACAGGCTCGGCCTTATGCACCGGTGGTACCTCCGCTACAGGAGCCTATAACGCTTCGAAAGAAGGCGGCGGTATCGGCGCCAACGCCCGCTGGACTTTTGCCAGCAAGCACGTCGTTTTTGGCTTGCATGGCTTCGGAGGCAGCGGAATCGGCCGTTACGGCGCGGCCCAGCTCTCGGATCTTTCGATCAATCCCGATGGAACGGTTCATCTGATCAAAGATCTCCAGGGTCTGACTACGCTCGAATACCACGGCAAGAAACTCGATGTCTACTCCTACGTCGGAGCAGAGTACGCCGCCCGGACCTACGGCTACGATCCTCTCTTGGGCGGGACAGGAGGATACGTGGGATATGGAGCGCCGGAATTTGCCAATTACGGCTGCTACAGCGAAGTGTCTCCTTCTGGGAATGGCGGATTCACTCCCGGGACTCTAGCCCATTGCACGGGCGATACGCGGGCGGTAATTGAGGGTACGCTCGGCTTCTGGTACCGCTTCTACAGCGGGCCGAAAGGTAAGTTCCAATTTGGCACGCAGTACTCCTACGTGACGCGCCAGACCTGGTCCGGCGCCAGCGGGGGAACCACGCCTGTCGCGGGAGCACTCGGGCCCGAAGGGCTAGACGGAATGGTCTTCACCTCGTTCCGCTACTACTTGCCGTAAAACCGAAAATGGTCCCGCGTCACGGTGACGCGGGACCGCTAGGTTTAGAGAACAAGATTGAACCGAACGAGGTCTGCCCGAACCGGTCTTACGAACTAGGTCTAGCGAATCAAGTCGAACCGAACCGGCTTAACGACGAGGTTCAACAGCCTCTCAATCTTCTGAGGGGTGCCTTCCCTTCAGAATCACCGCCGGCCTGGTTTTGGCTTACTCTCCTTTTCCAGGCCGGTGGTGCTAACTTATATCTCTTCCGAGATTAAGATGTTCTGCATCGGTCTGGTAGTGTCTTGCTTGATAGCTCTTTCTGCAACCACACGGTGAAGAGACTGAAGTCTCAAAATGATTGCGTTCGAGGCATAGCTCTGACAGTTCCGCAATTCACGAACTCCGGTTCGAGAAAATCCTCGTCCGACAGGCCTACAAAAAACTCACCCCTGCGACCGTTCCATCAGGAATTGGCCATGGTTCGTCGCGGAGATTGTCGATGGATGGTGGAAATATGTCTCACGGTTCGCCACCGGCCGTCTGGGCGCGCGAATCACGATTATTGGCGGACCAAGTGATCGAGGCGTCACGCCGGGCAGGCGTTGCTACCAGCTATCTGTCTCGTTTGCAAAACGGATTCCCGCCATTATATTCGCCGCTCCACCGCCAATCTATTTGTTCTCGAGAACCTCGTCGGAGACAGATTGGCACTGCTCCAGATTGGCCCAAGGTGATCCGGCGCCCACTCCGCGCATGTTGCTCAGGTTACGTGCGTCACGACCAATTGCGCGTTTTGACCGTGAGTGACCTTGGTTTGTAAGCAACCCTTCTAAGCAGTCCATATTTGACTAAGCGCAGTTAGTCTAAGAGCGTACAAACGGCATGTAATTTCCTGGTCTCGAAGTAGAGAAAATTCCTGCATTGTCGGTATTGGCGTTTGCGCTCAGATTCTGAAGGCGCTACTTGAAACCAATGGCGAGGTACAAATGAAGCTCCTATGTATCGTTTTTCTCGTGTGCGCGCTGGCTGCACCGGTCGTGGCTCAAGACAATAGTTCCGTTGAATCCAGGATCATCGCGATGGAAAAAGCCTGGAATCAGGCCTATAAGTTTCGCGACAAGAAAGCATTGGGCGAAATCCTTCATGACTCCGTGGTGTTGGTCAATTACGACGGCAGTCTCCAGTCTAAGGGAGTGTTTTTGGCAAGCGTCGATGCTGCGAAGGCGACCGACCAGCAACAAGCGGAGCCTGAGTCGATCTCCGTGCATGTGTTCGGCGATGTGGCGATCGCGACAGGTGTCTTTCGCGAAAAAGGTATTGAAAACGGCAAAGCCTTTGTCCGACACAATCGATTCGTCGATACCTGGGTTAACAGCAATGGCTCCTGGGTGTGCGTAGCTGCTTCGGCCATTCCAGTGACTCACTAAGCGTACCCGGAAGCGAAAAGCGTCGCATTCATCGAAGCCTTCTAGGTTTGTCAAAGAAGCGCGATATTTCCTTGGGGCAGTTCTTCCCGGAGTTGGCAGCCGCTTTGGTGCGCCGTCATCATAGAGGCTGCTAGGTTTAGAATCCGCTGAATCGCTTGTTCCGTGCTTACTCCCCGGGAGTGGATGTTGGAGATCAGGTTGCGATTGGCATCGGTGTCCGCTGCTTTCGGTTGGTATGCCATATACGCCGACAGGCTCTCGGTGGTCGCCAAGCCGGGTCGCTCGCCAATCAAGAGCGCGGCAACTTTAGGATGCAGTAATTCACCAATCTCGTTAAGGATCCCCACCCGGCAGTGACGAATTACAAACGTATCACCTATGCTCCAACCGCGAGTTGCCGCCCCTTCGTATAGGGGCCCGAGCAAACGCGGAACCTGTAGGGCAACGGCCGTCGCTGAGAGGCCGTCGCCGATTACGATTTGCAGGTCTCGTTCCTTGGGGCAACGCCGATTCACCTCAATGCGCGATGCTTCGTCCAGTTGACGTCCCAGGTCGGGGCGCAACAGGTATTCATCTTTGCTGGTCGCGCGCGAGCAGGTTTCAAATAGATTCCATTTTCGCGAGAACTCGTCACCGAGATTCGTGAAGAGACTCAGTTCCGAACGCACTGCATCGCGAGCGGCGGCATGCGCCTCGCGCAGTTCCAGCTGTGTATTCGTTCGATACGCGGCGCCACTGCGGCCCATCAACAGGCGTGCTGGAGTCCTGGCGCGTACCTTCGTTAAGATCTCGGACAATTGGGAGGGCTTAGCGAGTTCGTCATCTGCAAGCTTGTCTTGTTCCGCCGCCATCAGACCGTCCTTTCGAGCGACGATTCCAACCTCTGCATCAGTTGTCGTCGTCTCGATGTGTCAAGCGGTACTGGTTCGTTGCCGCGAAAAATCTCCATACGCTGCAGCCATGCCAGGAACTCCGGCGCAGGTCGCAGCTGGAATAAGCGTCGTGCGGCCAATGCGTCGTGATAGCTGGTCGATTGATAATTCAGCATCACGTCATCCGAGCAGGGGACGCCCATAAAGTAGTTACAACCTGCAGCCGACAAAAGCAGCAGCAGGTTGTCGGCGGAGTTTTGGTCGGCCGCTGCGTGATTTGTGTAACAGACATCGCAGCCCATCGGCAGGCCGAGTAATTTACCCATGAAATGATCTTCGAGTCCGGCGCGTATGATCTGCCTCTCATCGTATAGATATTCCGGCCCAATGAAGCCGACAACGCTGTTCACCAAGAAAGGACTGAAAGCCCGCGCCACTCCGTAAGCTCTGGCTTCGAGCGTCAGTTGGTCGACGCCGTGGTGCGCTTCGGCCGAAAGCGCGCTGCCCTGGCCAGTTTCGAAATACATTGCGTTATCGCCCACCCAGCGGACATCGCGTTGTCGATGATGTTCGAGAACTTGTTCCTGGCCCTCGCGTAGCATGTTCAACGTGATTCCGAAGCTGCGATTCGCCGCTTCTGTGCCGGCCAGAGATTGAAAGAGTAAATCAACCGGCGCTCCACGACTTAGCGCGGCCAATTGTGTAGTGATATGCGCCAGGCAACAAACCTGTGTCGGAATTTCGTATGCGTCAACCAGGCGATTCAGCGCCAGAAGGATCGAGCGAACCGTCTCTACCGCGTCGGTCGCCGGATTCACGCCGATCACTGCGTCCCCGCAGCCGTAGAGCAATCCTTCGAAGGCTGCCAAAAGAATTCCACCGACGTCATCGGCAGGATGATTCGGTTGCACCCGGATGCCCAGCACCCCATGCTCTCCCATTGTATTTCTGCAGCGTGTGACGTTGCGGATCTTAGCGCCCGCCAGCACCAGATCTTTGTTGCTCATTAGCTTAGCGACGGCCGCGACGATCTCAGGGATCAGGGCTCGTTGCAAGGACTGTAACTGTATTTCTGTGGTTCCGTCGTCGAGGATAAATTCACGAAATTCCCCGACCGTCATGCTGGCGAGGCTGGGGACGCTTCCGGCACCACGGAAAGTCTCTTGGTCCAATGTTTCCAAAATCAGCCGAGAGACGTCGTCGTCGGAAGGATCGATCAAAGGCCGGCGAACGATTTCGTCCAGCGTCATATCGGCGAGTTTGCGTTTAGCGGCGATGCGCTCGCGCTCAGATCGCGCGGCAATGCCGGCCAACTGGTCGCCAGACTTTTCCTCGTTCGCCTTGGCAAACAGTTCGCGGAGGTCGGAGAAGTCGAATCGCTCGATCATGAGACGCCATGCGCTCGGAGACCCTATGTTACCGAAAAGCCGTCCGCCAAGCGCCACAGTTTATGGGCGGCAAGAACAGTTCGGAGTTTCGCCGATCCGGTTAGCATAAGAGGGTGAAGACACGGCAAAGAGTTGGCTTGGCGCGAGCCCTTTCCAAAATGGGTTATTGCTCACGCTCGCAGGCAGCGACTTTGATTCGTGCCGGATGTGTCACTTTGAACAGACGCGTCGTGCGAGATCCAGAAAATCCAGTGCGAATGCCTCAGGACCGGATCGAAATCGATGGTTCGCCGCTCGAGAAAGCGCCCGCGATCTACCTCGCCATGAATAAACCGCGCGGTGTGGTGACGACGGCGTACGACGAGAAAAGCCGCGCAACCGTTTACGATTTGCTCGAGCCCGGACTGCCATGGGTTGGTCCCGTGGGGCGCCTGGACAAAGCCAGCGAAGGCCTGCTCTTGCTGACCAATGATTCGGAGTGGGCGGCTAAAATCACCCAGCCCTCCAGTCATATGGACAAGAAATACCACGTGCAGGTGGATTGTGTTGCGGATGCCAATTTACTGGCGAGAATCACTCGCGATGGAGATTTGCGTGCCAAGACAGCGCGGCTTCTTCGGCACGGCGACAAGAATAGCTGGCTCGAAATTACTCTGGACGAAGGCAGGAACCGCCAAATTCGGCGTCTGCTCGAGGCTTTGAGGGTTCAGGTTTTGCGTCTGATGCGAGTGGCAATTGGTCCACTCGAACTCGGCGATCTAAAGAAGGGCTCGTCGCGACCGTTGACTTTAGAGGAGAGGCTCGCCATTGATCGGGCGCTGCCCGCGGCCTGCGATAAGCCGCCCAATTCCGAGTTTTCGTAGAGCCGCGGCAAACCGTATCCCCGTTTACGTCGAGACCCCGTGTGTTTCCAGATAGTCTCGTGCCTGGCGAAGCACTTTGCGTTCATTGCTGTACGCAAGTTGGCCGGCTGCGTCGGCGAGCGGTACCCAGAGCGCCCGCTTGACTTCGATCCGCATGTCAGAGGCGAGGTTGTCGATTTCTCCTGACACATAGCGCATCAAATAGAAGCTGACGATTTTGAAGACGCGTTCGCCATCGCCCCAAGTGCGGACATAGACATACTTGTTATCCGCGAGTTTGGTGATCGGCTCGGCAACAACGCCGGTTTCTTCCAGCACCTCTCGCACGGCGGCAGCCTGCGGCTTTTCGCCTGCGTCCACCAAGCCCTTGGGAAGAGCGAACAAGGCACGGCTACGCTTGCGCGGCGTCCCTGCAGATTCGGCGGCAGGCTTCANAGTTTCTTTTTTAGGAACTTTTTTCTCCGGCTCGCTTTTTTGCGTTTCAATCAGCGCGACGTGCCAGACTCCCGAAATCAGCCGCAACACGACTCCACCTGCTGAAATTTCTCGTGCCATAGGAGCCACCTCGGTACGACCGCATTACGAGATTCTAAGCGTTGCCGGTCTCTTGCTCGATGCGCTCCCATGCGCGCCGCACATGCCGCGCCTGCGTATTGGTCTGTCCCACGCACAACCGAAGCGTGAATTTTCCGTCGAGCTTAGTGTGCGTGAGGTAGAGGTCGCCGCTGCCGTTCAAACGATCCATCAGCAGTTGATTGTCATGATCGCCCGAGCGCAATCGAAAGCAGACAAGGTTGAGCTGCGCGGGAGCGGCGAGTTCAAAGCGAGAATCCTTCTGGACCCAACCGGCAAATTGATGGGCCAGGCGTACATGCTCGCGAATGTGGTGCTGCAGACCTTCGATCCCGTAATGCCGGATCACAAACCAAAGTTTGAGCGAGCGAAAACGGCGTCCGAGTTGGATGTGCCAATCGCGATAGTCAATCACCGCGCCAGACTCAGTCGCTTGATTCCGCAGGTACTCCGGTAGCACCGATAGCGTTTGAATCAGGTGCTTCCGGTCGGCGACATAGAAAATATTGCAATCAAAATTAGTGAACATCCATTTGTGCGGATTAAACGTATAGCTGTCGGCGAACTCTGCGCCATCATTCATGAAGCGGAATTCCGGGCACAGCGCAGCCGTGCCACTCATGGCGGAGTCCACATGCAACCAGAGATTGTGCTCGTGGCAAATGCGCGCAATTTCGCGCACGGGATCCATAGCGTTCGAAGAAGTCGTGCCAATCGTGGCGCAGACGAAGCAGGGAACCAGCCCCGCTTTAATGTCGGATTCAATTTGGCGCGCCAGCGCTTCCGGGCGCATGGCGAAATTCTTGTCTACTTCGATCTGCCGCAAGTTGTCCGAGCCCATGCCCGCAATCTTCATTCCTTTTTCGACCGAAGAGTGCGTTTGCGTGGAGCAATAAGCGATCAGGCGTCCATCGCAACCTTTGCGATTGCTGGCGAATTGCGTCGCCCGTTCGCGCGCGGCGAGTAGAGCGCAGAGCGAGGCGCTGGACGCCGTGTCCTGAATCACCCCACCTCCGCTGCTGGTCGAAAGAAATTGCTCCGGCAAGCCGAGCATGGGTACCAGCCAATCAAGCATGTGCGTCTCAAGTTCTGTACATGCCGGACTGGTGGACCAGAGCATGCCTTGCACACCCAGTCCGGCGGAAAGCATTTCGCCGAGAATCGCCGGCCCTGAGGAGTTCGAGGGGAAGTAAGCGTAGAAATTCGGTGACTGCCAGTGCGTGATTCCGGGAAGAATCACATGTTCAATGTCGCCGAGAATCCGGTCGAAGGCTTCGCCCTGCTCGGGCGCGTTTGCCGGGAGTTTCGAACGAACTTCTCCCGGCTTTACCCGCGACAGGACCGGAAAGCTTTCAACGCGGGATTGGTAATCGGCGATCCAGTCCACGACAGCGTGGCCCTGACGACGAAATTCTTCGGGGGACATATGGAAGGTTTTTTCTGCAGGCATGAAGTGCAATTTCTCCGGAATCATCTCAACTGAGCGTAGTACACGCGCGTATCGTACTCAAATTCGACGTTGCCGCCCTTCGCGTGCGCGCGAAAAAGCTTTAGCAGTTCCTGCATCATCGGCGTGTGGCTGGGATGGCCTTCGAGCGGCGCGTACGAAGAAGACAGCAACCGCCCGGCGAGGCCTTCGTAATCAAAGCGCTGGCACAGAGTGAAGACGCGCTCCTGATAGGGAGTGGGCGCAAAAAACTCATGGATCATAGCGGTCGTGCGTTCGTGCCGTACATCCTTGTAGTCGGTGCCGTAAGTTAGCAGAACATTTTCGTAGTCCTGCAAAAAAGGAGTGCTCGCGGTGCGCCGTTCATTCCATATCAAAACGCACCATCCTTCCGGGCGCAGGATGCGCGCGAATTCGGCGCGCGCGAGAGGCAGATCGAACCAGTGCGCGGCTTGCGCGGAGGTCACGAAGTCGACGGAAGCGGAGCGCAGTGTCGTCTCCTCGGCCGTCCCGGCAACAGACACCAGGCGATCAAAAGCATCCAACTGATGCCTACCCATTTCGCGCATTTCTCCGTTGGGTTCAACCGCAAACACGGAATTCCCGTTCTCCAATAGCAGGCGCGTAAATATACCGGTGCCCGAAGCGATGTCGGCGACGACGTGATTCGCTCTGAGTCCGCATTCCGCGCGTAGAAGTTCAAGAACTTCAGCGGGATATCCCGGGCGATAGCGGACGTAGTTCTCCACTCGATCGGAAAAGCGAGCCGTTGGCGACTTCGGCATGCCAATTCAGTGTAACCCGTTTCAACCCTCCTTCCGCACGGTACAATCGTGATTCGTATTTCTCGAAGGAGCTTCATGAGATTTCTCTCCGGGGCAGTTCTGTTCTTTCTCCTGATCGGTTCGAACCTGCAAGCACTTGATCAAGCCGGCAAAAACAAAGATAAGGCCAACGACAATCATAACCAGCCAGACGCCTCTGCCATCAGCGGCTTCCGCGACGTTGCCGCCGAGCAGGAAGTCGAAAAGAAGTTTATGCCAGTTCCCGACCCCAAGCTGGCGGAAGAGCATCTGCGAATCCTCACCCAAGCGCCGCACATAGCGGGAAGCGTCGAAGACAAAGCGACCGCCGACTATGTCGCGAAGAAATTTCGCGAGGCCGGACTCGACACCGAGATCGTCGAATACAAAGTTTGGATGAACTATCCTGCCGAGATCCGCGTCGACATGGTCTTGCCCGAGGGCGTTGAAATGCATGGGCCGCATCGCGAGCATGTCGATGGCGATCCACAAGCCGACGATCCACGCGTCGTGACGCCTTTTAACGGAATGTCGCCGTCGGGCGATGTCGAAGCAGAAGTTGTCTATGCCAACTACGGCTCGCCCGCCGACTTCGACAAACTCAAAGAGATGAACGTCGATGTGCGCGGCAAGATCGTCATCGTTCGTTACGGAGAGAACTTCCGCGGCGTAAAAGAATTCGTGGCGCAGGAACGTGGCGCGGCAGGAGTCATCATTTATTCCGACCCGAAAGACGACGGCTACTATCGCGGCGACGCCTATCCCAAGGGACCATGGCGTCCCGCCAGCGGAGTGCAGCGCGGCTCGGTCGGATTCATGTTCCAGTTTCCAGGAGACCCAACCACGCCCGGCATCGCCTCGACTCCGGATCTGCCAGACTCGAAGCGCGTGTTGCCCGCCGATTCCGCGC
>JGI12631J13338_1000673_pt1 | contig 10010 bp, 11 predicted proteins | sample BlaSpr_A8_Ref_O1_FD_13338 | JGI IMG/M metagenome (IMG submission 13338) | reverse complement strand
CCCTCGAGATCACCGAGCGCGTCGCCCACACCCTCGAGCGAGTACCGGCGGGTGATCAGACGATCGAGTGGGAATCGGCCCTCTCGGTAGAGCCGGAGGACGGCGGGGATGTCGACCTGCGGACGGATCGAGCCGTTGGTCGTCCCGGTCAGCCTCCGCTCCGCGATGAGTCCGTGGAGCGAGATGGAACCCACTGCGGTGGTCTCGCTGAGCCCGATGGCGACAGCTTGACCACCCGCCCGCAGACAATTGAAGGCTGTTGTAATGGTCGGCGACGTCCCCACGACGTCGAACGCGTGATCCACCCCATGCCCAGTGAGATCCATGACTATCGACGGCAAGTCGACATCGGGCCCCACCACGACCGTATGCGTGGCACCCAGCTCCATAGCGAGGGCGCATGCCTCGGGCTTGGTGTCGGCACAGATGATGGGGCTGGCACCGGATGCCGCCGCCGTCATGATGACCGAGAGACCGACGCCGCCGGCACCGATTACGAGCACGCTCTCACCCAACCCGACCTTGGCCTTCCGAGCGACCGCGCCGTAGGCGGTGATCACACCACACGCGACCAGCGACGCAACCTCCAGCGACAGGTCCGAGTCGATCTTGACTGCGCTCCATCGGGCGATCACGGCATATTCCGCGAACGAGGACTGGAACAGGAAGTGGTGCAGCTGCTCGTCCCCCTTGCTGATCCGGATCGCGCCGTTCGCAAGCACCCCACCGATCGATCGCCCGGCGGCGCGCTCGCAGAGCCCGAAGGAGCCGCTCTGGCACTGGAAGCACATCCCGCAACCTGGAGTGATCGACATAACCACGTGATCACCGGGCTCGAGGTCGTCCACTCCCGCACCAAGCTCCTCGACGATTCCCGCTCCCTCGTGGCCGAGCACCACCGGCAACGGGACCGGGACCTTGCCGAGGAATGCTGATAGGTCCGAGCGGCACACCCCGGTCGCGACGACCTTCACGAGGACCTCTCCGGGGCCCGGCCGGGGTCGATCGATCTGCTCGATCTCGATGGTCCCCGGTTTCCTGACGACTGCTGCCCTCATCTCGCCTCCGACCTCACGCGCTCGGCATCGGCAAGAGAATGGACTGGAGCTCCAGGAAGGCATCGAGCCCCTCGGGGCCCATTTCGCGCCCGAGTCCGCTGCCCTTCATCCCCCCGAACGGCGCTACGATGTCGCATCCGAAACCGTTGACAGCGAGTGTGCCCACCCTCACCTGTCGCGCGACCTCGAGTCCATGATCTGGGTCCTGAGTCCACACCGTGCCATGGAGCCCATACTCGCTGTCGTTTGCGATCGCGATCGCCTCCGCCTCCTCCCGATACGGCATCACCATGACGACCGGACCGAAGATCTCCTCGCGAGCGATCGTCATCGAATTGTCCACGTCGACAAAGACCGTCGGCTCGACGTACCAACCGGTCGGCATGCCGGCCGGCCGGCCGCCGCCCGTGGTGATCCTCGCGCCTCCCTCGAGACCCGTGCGGATGTACCCCTCCACCCGGTCCCGCTGACGCGCCGATACCAGCGGACCGAACTCGGTATCCGGATCGGATGGATCACCGATCCGGAAGCCAGATGCCAGCGCGGAGATCGCGTCGACGTACTCTCCGAACCTGTGTTCAGGCACCAGTATCCGTGAGTTCACTACGCAGGCCTGACCGGTGTTCCTGAAGCCCGCGGTGCGGAGCCCCTCGACGGTCGAGTCGAGGTCGGCATCCGCCAGGATGATCGCCGCGGACTTCCCGCCGAGCTCGAGCGTGACCGGCCTCAGGAGACCACCACAGAGCGACGCAATCCGACGCCCGGCCGGCGAGGAACCGGTGAACGACACCGCGTTCACGTCAGGATGGGTCACGAGGTACTCGCCCACCTCGCGCCCGGCGGGCACGACGTTGAGCACTCCCTCGGGCAACCCGGCCTCCATGGCGATCTCGGCGAGCACGTAGGAAGTCAACGGGGCCTCCGGAGCCGGCTTCAGCACCATCGTGCATCCGGCCGCGAGCGCTGGTGCGATCTTGACCATCGACAGGGATGGCGGTCCGTTCCACGGAACAATGGCCGCGACAACCCCGACCGGCAGTTTCCGGACGACGCTGGTCGAACGGGCCCCTGCCCGCTCCTCCTCGAACTGCGTCGTCGCCGCTAGCTTCGTGTAGTACTCGAGAATCGTGTATGCAGCGCCGACGTGGCTAGGTCGGGCTACCGAGATGGGGTTTCCCATCTCGACGACCATGGTTTCGGCCATCTCGTCTGCGTGCTTCCCGTAGACCTCGAGGAAGCGCTGCATGATCGTCGCCCGCTCGTGGGGAGCGGTCATACCCCAGAAGCCGTTGAACGCATCACGCGCAGCCGACACCGCTCGGTCCATGTCTGCTGCCGAACCGTCGGGTACCGACCCCACCAACTGCTCCGAGTGCGGCGAGATGACCTCGATCACCTCAGGGCCACTCGGAGATACCCATTTGCCTCCGATGAACAGCTCGTTGCGCGTATGCGTCATGTCGTCCTTATTCATTGCGTCATCCTCGACTTTCGTGGTGTCGCGACGGGGCGCGGGTGGTGGCACTCGACATCCAGCAGGACATACCCGATCCGGCCGGCGTCGAGAAGGTCTTCCAGGGGGTGTCTATCTGGCGCCGTCCTGCGGCGTGTCCCCCCTCTTGGCCACGGTGGCGTCGCCAAGAATCCGGGCTTGGCAAGCGGAGCCGGACGGGGGCGATGCCCTGCGGCTCAACACAAACCGTGTAAACGGTGGACTCTGCGCAGACACGCGCCTGGTTCGGTTGCGCCGTACGGTGATCCATCCTTTCGATTTCGGTGCGCTCTTTACGAGTTGGCACTCGGGGCACCATTACCTGATCTAAAAGGCGGACCATCGCATCGCCGATCTCCTGGTCGAGGTCAAGCCGGGTTTTCGGTGCAAACGGCCCTGCGTGGGTCCAGTCGCGACGCTCGCGTCCGCCGCTTTGGAGATGTCAATTGCGCCCACGGGGCCATCCTCGCGGCGGGCGTGCGTATATGACAACAGAACGGTTCCGCACAGCGAGAAGCGCTCCAGCGAAGCTCATCAGGGCGCCCAGCCTCGGTCATGCCCGGGACGCCATCAAGCACACCGCCCCAGTCGCCGGAACGGTTGTCGCGCGGCCCATCCGGCCGGTTACGCCTGAACGGAATGATCGAGTGCCTCGAGGGGACCAACGCCTACCTGTCGATCTTCGACACCAAACCCCACAATCGACTGCTCCGCTGGCGACTGGCCGCTGTGTGGAGGGCGCATCTCCCGAATAGGGCTTCCACACCCGCAATTGGCATCGGCGGCCTGTCGGCTGCGCTGTTGGTCGTCGGTCTGGCGGGCGTAGCCGTGTTACCGCGCGACGGCGGACCGTACCGTGAGCCAGCCAGCTACGGCAGGTGCCCGGACCCGGCCTGGATGACTATAGCTTGAGAGCCAGCACGGGGGTCTTGCTGCGACCTACGCATACCATCATCGTCTTGTTCGTCGCCTGCTGTTCGTCGGTGAGGTAGTCGTCGAGATGATCCGGAATGCCGCTCACGACCTCGGTTTCACACGTGCCGCAGAAACCTGCTGTGCAGGACATCGGAACGAAGACGCCTTCTTCGTCCAAGACTTCGATGATCGTCTTGTCGGCTGGGACCGTAACCTGCCTCCCCGATTCGGACAGGACAAGCTCGAAAGCGCTGGTTTCTCGTTCACCCACGCTGCTACCCGAACCCTGACGCGCACTGAACCGCTCGACGTGTGGGGCTGTCCGCCCCAACTCGGCNCACGTGGCCTCGACCGCCGAAATTAGCGGCTCTGGACCGCAGCAATATACGGCGGCGTCGGCTCGCAACGGACTGATCGCAGCTCTCAAGTCGAGCAGTCCGCGTTCATCCTGCGGCACGACCGTTACATGGGAATTGAAGCGACTCAGGTCGTCGAGGAACGCCATCGACGCACGACGCCTCCCTCCGTACAGCATCGTCCAGTTCTTGCCCTGACGGTCCACCTCACGGACCATGGGCAAGAGCGGAGTGATGCCGATCCCACCGGCAATGAAGAGGTACTGGTCGGCCTCGACCAACGGGAAGTTGTTGCGCGGGCCAGCAACCTGAATGGACGTGCCCGGTTGGAGTACTTTGTGCACATACTCGGACCCGCCACGGCTGTTTGGCTCGAGAAGGACGGCTATCGTCCACTCGTCTCGCACGCCCGGATCGCTACAAAGCGAATACTGGCGAATGAGGTCGCTCCTCAGCGCCAAGTCAATGTGCGCGCCACAGGTGAACTCCGGTAAGTCTGAACCGTCATCACGGCCGAGCACCACCGAGACGACGCCTTCTGCCTTCCTACACATTCTGCGAGCACGTAACTCTTGCGCGCCTGGTATCAGTTCCATGAAACACTCCTTCCACTCACGTGGTGTGACGCACGTACCTCGCTATGCGATCGTCTCTGGCACGCTCTTGACGTTCTTGCGAAACGCTGCGATGCGAAAGTCCTTGTAGTCCCGCGCATTCTCGGCATTGATCGGTGGCTCGCTCGCCGCGATCTGCTGCCAGTTGTCACGGGCTGCCTCGAGGGTCCACTCCTTAAGATCAGGAGCCTGATAGCCCTCAGCAACCCCGGTATAGACAGCTCTCATACGACCCGAACTCGTAGCGAAGAACTTGCTGCTAACGACACACTGCTCGTGGACCAACCAGACGACGCCCGGCGCGACCAGCGTTGGGGACATGTCGATCTCGTGCGAGGGCGATCTGCTCTCATCAGTTGAACGTTGGGCACGGGTCACTGCGCCCGGGAGCACCCCGTTGACCTGGATCCCGAACGGTCGACCTTCGGTGGCGAGCACTCGAGTCAGACCAGCGCTGCCTGCGACTCGGCCGTCGAATCGCAGCTCGGACTCTATGCCTGCTCGATCATCGGGTGTCACCACGTCGCACCTCTATGCTGAATCTGCTTATTCGATGGATGTTTTCAGTACGCGATGCCCGATCGGACCCCGAACTGGGTCGTCGAGGAGCTGATACATTCAATGGACTCCTCTGGCTCTCCGGTAGGAACCACAGCGTCCATTGCCACCCCCCTCCCAGAGGTGGATCTGCAATCTAAACTCCTAGCCCGGAAGGGCTAGTCCCGATCGTCGTCTCGGCAGAAAGGCTTTCACCGAGCGTGCTCAGAATGCGCTCCGGTGGTACCCCCCGTCGACGTTGATGAACTCGCCGGTGACATAGGCCGCACCCTCCGAGCAGAGGAACGCCAACACCGCTGCCATCTCAGCAGGCTTGCCCAGGCGCTTGGTCGGGAACTGGGCAGTGAGCTCGGCGAGCATATCGTCCAAGGTGACCCCCTGCTGCTCTGCCGCTGCGGAGTACGCCTTCATCATCCGATCGGTACGGAACCACCCGGTCCCGACGCTGTTCACCGTGATCCCGTCGCAAGCGAACTCGTCGGAGAGACTCTTGTTGAGCGCGACGACTGCGGCCCGCGAGGGACTCACCATCACCCTTCCGATCTCCGGTTCCTTTGCGGCCATGCTGTTTATGGCGATGATGCGGCCCCAGCCCTGTTCCCGCATGTGGGGCACGACGGCCCGGGCAAGGTACACGACACTCATCGCCATGTTGTTTATCGACCTCTTGAAGTCCTCGTCCGACACCTCGGCGAACGATCCCATTCCGGGGCCGTCGACGTTCGCGATCGCGATATCTGGCGAACCCAGCTCCTCCGTCACCTTCGCCACTGCGCGTTCGACCTTCTCGCCGACCGTGAAGTCTGCGGCAACGCCGATGGCCTGGCCACCGGCCTCGATGATCCCAGCAACAGTCTCGTCGATCGATTCCTGGTCGTGCTCAAGCGCAGCGACCGCGACGCGGCACCCCTCACGAGCCAGAAGCTCTGCCGTCGCGCGACCGATGCCCTTGCTGGCACCCGCCACGAGCGCGACCTTGCCGTTAATCCCTAGATCCACGAATCCCTTTCCGCATCCATGCCTTTTATTTACTCACCGCTGTGCATCGGATCGGGAGAGTTGCATGACCTCGCAATTTGTTGAAGGGATGATATTGGGGGCTGCCGTCAAAAGTGATGTCCTCGACTCGGCGAGCCAACGTCTCGAAGACGGGCACCAGTTCAGCGCGAGCTAAATGTGCGCCGAGACAGTGATGGATGCCCGAGCTAAAGCCCAAGTGTTGGTTCGCGTTCTCACGTCGAATGTCGAACACGTCGGGCTCGGCAAACATCGCTGGATCTCGGTTGGCAGCCGCGAGGAGAATGATGATCGGCTGGCCTGCTTCGATCGGAACACCATTCAGGACACAACTCTTACGTGCCATACGGTTCTCCGCCTGCGCTGTGCCATCAAACCGTAGAGCTTCATCTACAACGTTCGAAGCAAGCGAAGGATCTTGGCGCAGAGACGCCCAGGCGTCGGGATGGTCGACGAGAAGACGCAGCGTGTTTCCCAGCTGATTAGCGGTCGTCCCGAGACCCGCCCCGAGGATGAGGGCCAACGCGTATAGGACATCCTCTTCGCTCAGTTGATCGTTGGCGTCGCCAGCCTCGAGCAAACCGTTGACTAGGCTATCGTCGCTGGTGCCCTTTCTCGAGGCAATCAGCTCCGCGAAGTAGTTTGCAATTTCTGCTGCCGCCGCCGCGGCCACTGATTGCGCCTTCGCGTCCTTCTCCGGTTGTAGGAAATTGATGTATCCCCTTAAGGTGTGGATCTCCTCCATCCACCGATACCAGAGGTGGGCATCTTTGACAGGCACGCCGAGTAGATCCGTAATCACTGTCGCAGAAAGACGCTGGGCAAAGTCGGGAACGAAGTCGACGGAGCCGGCCTCAACCAGTTCGTCGACCAGCGCTTCGATCCAACCCGCAATCTTGTCGTCCTGCTGTTTGATGGATCTGGGAGTGAACGCTCTCGCGACGAGTTTCCGCACTCGCGTGTGCTCAGGGGGGTTTGTCACATGGAAGTTCGGGTATGGGAGGGGCTCTTGTCCGAACGAAGCGGAATCCCGCAGAATCGACATCACGTCGGCATATCGGGAAAAGACAAGATAACCCGATGGAGTTCGCCAACCCGGGACATCTAGAAAGCGTCGATAGAGCGGATATGGATTCAACACAGCCTCGGGCGACGCCAACGCCGCCTCCAAACCTGAATAACGATCGAGATAATCATCGAGCGTTACCACAAGCCCTCCTTAGCAGGATCTAGTTCGTTTTGCATGTTGCAACGTTCGCCGATCTACGGTCAACATTCGGGGACCGCTGGGTGAAACTCCCCAGCATCGCCGTCGGCGTCACTGCTCAGGGCAGGCGGAATCGGGCCACGAGGCGTGTCCTCCGTTGATCACCAGTGCGCGCCCGGTGATGCCCCCGCTATGTCAGGCTGGTGTGAGACAACCCGAGTAAGTACGGGATCCCAGAATTGAGGGTCGGGGATCCTTGCGCACGTCCCATGAACGCCAAGTTACTTATCTTGCGCAAGCTGATCCGAAACCGGCTGCTCGCCTTGGCATTCGGGCGTCCCGGTCCCACCTCAAACGCATTCTCGTCGGGAGGCTCAGCGGTGCTGTGGCAAGCCGCAGCGGTGCCGTGTTCGCCAGCCGCCGTCACTGCCGACTGCCCACCACGCGCGTGCCGGGGCGCCGAATTCGGAAGCGATAGATCAGGATTCGCCGCGCCGAGCGGCCGGAACGCACAGCGAATCTAGAACCGACGACGAGACGTCGTCGCGGCTTGCTNGCAGGGGCGCTTAACCGGCCGCGGCCGCGTTAGCGGCCTCGGTGGCCAGGTAGGAGCCGGCGCTGGTCGCCAAGGTGGCCACGAACTGCTCGTGGATCGCCGCGGCCTGGGCGCTGAAGTCCTGATACATCTGGGCGTGCGCGGCGAACTGCGCGGCCGTCAACGCCGACACCTCATCGGCGGCGGCGGGAACCACGCCGGTCGTCGGGCCGGCCGCGGCCGCGTTTCCGGCGCTCACCACCGCGCCGATGCCCTGCAGGTTGCCCGCTGCCGCGCCGAGCATCTCGGGATGGGTGGTCACATACGACATGTGCTCTCCTAACTATTGACTAATAAAGGTGGGTTACCGGTCCTGCGACCGGGGTCTGTTTCTGACTACGTCTGCCCTCAGGTGATGCCTGCGCTGGTGGTTCCCGGCGCTACGACACCTTTTGGAACGAGCGGCGCACCCGCCCGCACATCCTGCGCGCGGGCCGCTGCTCACGACGACGCTTCCTTGATCAAGCGGGCCGCCGAGCGCATCAGCACATCGCGCTCCCTGGCCAGTTCGGCGGCCGTCTGGCGCAGCCCGTTGAGCTCTTCGCGTTCGCTCAACGGGGCGGTGCCGCGTGGCGCATTCACCCCCCGACCCGGGGTGGCCCCGGCAACGCGACCCTCCCTAGCTAACTCCGGGATCGCCTTGAAACGGGACTCGGGTCGGGGACCGGCCGCGCCGTTTCGTGGCGCGTTCACCGCGCCGAGGATCGGGGGCATGCCGCCGAAGCCGCCGNGCCCCGCCGCCCCAACCTCCGGCAAGCCGTTTAGGCCGGCGGCCGGCAACGCGGTGGCCGCCAGCCGGATCGTCGGGGACGCCGTCGCCCAGGACTGCGGCACCGACAACGCACCGACCGTGGCCGCCCCACCCAGGCCCGCTGACACCCCAGCGCCGCCGGGCCCAACCGAACCGGCCGTAGCAGCCGCCGCAGGCGCAGCGGCCGCAGCGGCCGCAGCGGCCGCAGGGATTGCTCCAGCGTGCGTTACCAACGCCGCGATGCCTGAGGCGGCAAACGGGATGATATTAAAACTGGTTCCAGCAGCAAAAACTCCAACCGCACCGATGGTCCCCGAGTAACCCGCCAACGCCGTGCTGATCGTTTCGAAGTTCGTGATCCATCCGCTGCCGTCCAACGCGTTCGCAATCCCCTGGTTGGCGTTGGTCAACGCGGTCGCAAACCCCTGGTTGGAGCCCGACCCCAGCGATTGCAGGGCGGCGGGCACCTGGGAGAGCACGTTTTGGGCGGCGCCGGCCGGGGTGGCGGCGGCTTGGGCGGCCGCGGCGGCCTGGGTGCTCGTGCCGGCCGGGTTGGTGGTTGGCGGCGGTGGATTAAACGGCGTCACCGTGGTGGCGGCCGCCGAGGCCCCGGCATAGCCATACATGGCGCCGGCATCCCGGGCCCACATCTCGGCGTACTGCGCCTCGGTGGCCGCAATCGCCGGGGTGTTTTGCCCGACAACGTTGGTGGCCACCAACTCCGCCAACGATGCCCGGTTGGCCGCGATGATCGGCGGGGGCACGGTGGCCGCAAACGCGGTTTCGTAGGCCACGATCGCCGAGGTGAGCTGGCTGGCGGTCTGCTCGGCCTGGCTGGCGGTGGTGGTCATCCACGCCGCATAGGGGGTGGCCGCGGCGGCCATCGCCAGCGAGGACGGACCCACCCACGGTCCAGCGGTCAGATCGGAGATCACCGCCCGATACGAGGTGGCCGCCGACCCCAATTCCGAGGCCAACCCCTGCCAGGCGACCGCGGCCGCCGCCAGCGGCCCCGACCCCGCACCGGCATACATCCGCCCGGAATTGATCTCCGGGGGCAATGCCCCAAAATCCACCATGCTCATCGTCGAATTGCCTCCTTGATCAATCGGGCCGCCTTATCGCGCTGTTTCGCCAGTTCGGCGATCTCGTTGCGCAGCGTGTGCAGCTCATAGCGTTCGCGGTCACTTAATGCGTCCACCGCATCCGCGGCACCGGTCATGCCCCGACCCGGGGTGCCCGCGTGCGCGCCTGGCGCCGCAGCCATTTGCGGGATCACCTTGAGGCGGGACTCGGGTCGGGGACTGTCCGCGCCGTTGCGTGGCGCGTTGACCATGCCGCCCATCATGGGCATGCCACCAAAGCCTCCGAGCCCAGCCGCCCCGACCTCTGGCAAGCTGTCCAGGCCGGCGGCCGGCAATGCGGTGGCGGCCAGCCGGATCGCCGG
>JGI12631J13338_1000669_pt1 | contig 10085 bp, 9 predicted proteins | sample BlaSpr_A8_Ref_O1_FD_13338 | JGI IMG/M metagenome (IMG submission 13338) | reverse complement strand
ACCGTTCGGTCACCCGTTCGCGGTCCAGTTCGCGCGCATATCTCTTGCGCAGGTTGTCCAGATCGGCGACCGCGCGTCGCCAACGATCCTCGAGCTTGGCCAGCTCGGCGTCCGAATCGGTTTGGGAGGCAACCGCTTCAGGCGGGCTTCCGCCAACCGCGTCGCGATCCTCGTCGGTCTTCGAATGTTCTGTCGAACTGACCATGGCGGGCTCAGCCCCGGTCGAACTCGGCATCGACCACGTCGTCGTCGCCAACTCGCGAGCCCCGGCCGTCGCCGGATGGTTGCCCGTTGCCGCCACCGGACGGCATGGGTTGTAGCCCGTAAAGCACTTGCTGCAGTTCGGATGTCAGCGATTGCACCCGCTCCAGCGGGGCCTCGTCCTTGACGGCTTGCCGCGCGTCGGCGATCAGCATCTCGGCGCGTGCCCGGTCATGTGGCGCCGCCGAATCGCCTAGCTCGGCGAGGCGGCGCTCGACTTGGTATGCCGCCGAGTCGAGTTCGTTGCGTGCATCGACCAGCTTGCGCAGCTGTTCGTCCTCGCGGCGGTGCGCCTCGGCCTCGGCGAGCATCCGCTCGACCTCGCTCTGATCGAGGTTCGACTGTTCGCTGATGGTGATGCTCTGCTCGGCGCCCGTGTCCTTGTCGCGCGCGGTGACATGCAGGATCCCGTTGGCATCGATGTCGAAGGTGACCTCGATCTGTGGCTCACCGCGCGGGGCCGGTCGGATGTTCTCGAGCTTGAACCTGCCGAGTACGCGATTATCCTTGGCCATCTCGCGTTCGCCTTGCAGCACAACGATATCCACGGCCGGCTGGTTGTCTGCGGCGGTGGTGAACACCTCGCTGCGCCGGGCCGGGATGGTGGTGTTGCGCTCGATGATCTTGGTCATCACGCCGCCGGCGGTCTCCACACCCAGCGAGAGTGGGGTGACATCGAGCAGCAAGACGTCGGAGACCTCGCCCTTGAGCACGCCCGCCTGGATGGAGGCGCCCAGCGCGACCACCTCATCCGGGTTGACGGTCATGTTCGGGTCCTTGCCGCCGGTGAGCCGGCGGACCAGGGCCTGCACGGCGGGGATGCGGGTCGACCCGCCGACCAGGATGACCTCGTCGATGTCGTTGGCGGTCACCTTGGCGTCGTCCATCGCCTGCTTGACCGGGCCCATGCAGCGCTCCACCAGATCGTGCGTGAGTTCCTCGAACTTCGACCGATTCATGGTCATGGTGAGGTGCTTGGGGCCGTTGGCGTCGGCAGTGACAAACGGCAGGTTGACCTGCGTCTGTGTCACCGACGACAATTCCACCTTCGCCTTCTCGGCCGCCTCGAACAACCGCTGCAGCGCCTGCGGATCTTTGCGCAGATCGATGTTGTTCTCGCGCTGGAACTCGTCGGCCAGATAGTCCACGAGCCGACGGTCGAAGTCGTCGCCACCCAGATGGGAATCACCTGCCGTGGAGCGGACCTCGACCACCCCGTCACCGACATCGAGAAGGCTGACATCGAACGTGCCGCCCCCGAGGTCGAAGACCAGCACGGTCTCGTGGCCCTTCTTGTCCAGCCCGTAGGCCAATGCCGCGGCAGTCGGCTCGTTGATGATGCGCAGCACATCCAGCCCGGCGATCCGGCCGGCATCCTTGGTGGCGTTGCGTTGGGCGTCGTTGAAATACGCCGGAACGGTGATCACTGCTTCCTTGACCCGTTCGCCGAGGAACTTGCTCGCGTCGTCGACGAGTTTGCGCAGCACCTGCGCGCTGATCTCCTCAGGCGAGTACTGCTTGCCGCGCACGTCGAACCGTGCGGCGCCACCCTCGCCCTCGACGACGTCGAAGCTGACCGCCTTGGCTTCCTCCGATATCTCGTCGAAGCGGCGGCCGATGAACCTCTTCGCCGAGTAGATGGTGCCCTTCGGGTTCATGATCGACTGCCGCCTGGCCAGTTGCCCGACCAGACGCTCGCCGTTCTCCGTGAAGGCCACCACCGAGGGCGTGGTTCGCGCGCCCTCGGCGTTGGGAATCACAATCGGCTCCCCGCCCTGCCAGGCGGCGATCACCGAGTTCGTTGTCCCGAGATCGATGCCTACCGCTGTTGCCATCGTCTATTCCTTTCGGTTGCCGCTGACGAGGAGTTGCAGCGCACGATCGGCAACCTCCAAGTCCGCGACGACGTCGTAATACTTAGGTCGCAGCCCAAGTCTGGCAACCCGTAGCGGCTGTCGCGTGCTCCCGGTGAGCCGAAAATCTGGACTCTGATTCGTCCTGTCAGCACCACAGCGGAGTAGGGTCTGATTAGCGGACGCCGGGTGGGCACTTTGGGACCCGGAAAGGCGCTTCAGAACGCCAACTTCGGGCATGCCTTCCCAGTGACGCCTTAGCGGACACTCCGGCCACTGGTGGCTCGAGAGGAGGAGCCGAGCCTGGCCACTCCAAAATGAACGATAAATCGCACAGCCCGGCACAGGGCACCCGCCAGGCCGAACAGGCTTCGTCAGGGGGTTTGGTCGCGCTGTCGCGCGTCACTTTCGATGACTCCGACGCCGGCGAGATCTTCCGCGAAGCGACCGCCGCCGTCGGCGGACTCGCATCCTGCCAGGTTGAGGCCAGTTACCGGTCGGTGAACGGCGGATTCGTTCGCTTTCCACCATCCCAGCCAGCACACCCCGACATCCAACGGCACCGCGAGTCCGGCTGGGATGGCCACGTTGACACAAAAGACGGCCGGTGGGGGTGGGCGTTCCCGCTGAGTCACCGAAGCATCGTCAACGGGTGTTTGGTGGTCAGTGCCGCCAGTGCACCGTCGGACAATCAGATCCAGTTGCTGGCCATCCTGGCCCAGCAGACCGGCGCCGCGCTGGCACATGCCGCACTGCATGACCGCGACTCCGGTGATGCGGCGAAGCTGACAAAATCGAACGCCGATCTGAAGGTAGCGAACCGTGAACTCGGCACCACAGTGACGCGGCTACAGCGGCAGACGAACGTGCACGAAGTATTGAGCGCGGCGGTGGCCGCGGGAATGGGCGAGCAAGGTATCGCGGATGCACTGAATGGCCTGACGGGGCATTCGGTGGGTATCGAGGATCGGTTCGGCAACCTGCGCTGCTGGGCCGGTTCCGGACAACCCCACCCCTACCCCAAACAGCTCACGGACGAGCGCGAACTCCTGCTGCACGAGCTGGCCGCACAAACCGGTCAGGCACGAATCGGAGGGCGAGTACTCACACTTGTCCAGCCCCGGGCCGAGATCCTCGGTGTCCTCGCGTTGAACGACCCGGACGACACGGTGACCGAGGACGACTTGTTTGCCCTGCGCTATGGCAGCATCGTTTTGGCGCTGGAGCTTTCCCACCAGCGAACCGTCGCTGAGATCGAACTCAATCTGCGCCGCGATCTTGTCGACGATCTGTTGGCCGGCACCGACCGGGACGGGGCCTACGCTCGTGCCGACGCCCTGGGCCATGACCTACGACGGTCCCACCATGTGGTGGTGATGCAAAGCACCGGTCGCACCGAGAGCACGCTGCCAGTTGCCGCCGGGCGCGCGGCGACCGCGTTGCATCTGAACTATCTGCTCGGGCGTCATGCAGGTCTGGTTGTTCTGCTCACCGACGGCCGCCCGGACCCGCGGGCGTTGTACCACGCGATCAGTGAAATCCTTGGCAGCACCACCAGCGTGATCGGTATCGGCTCTCGATGCGCGGTGCCCGACGATTTTCCGCAATCCTTCATCGAAGCGCGTCGCGCGATGAACATCCGGCTGCGCTCAGTCAGTCCGGAAGGCGCCGCGGCGTTCGACGAACTTGGTTTCTATCGCCTCATCGACGCCGCCCATGGCGACGGCGAGGTCGAAAGTTTCGTGCGCGAATGGCTGGGCACACTCCTGGATTACGACGACAGCAAGAACTCCGAACTGGTGATGACCCTGAGCGATTACCTGGAGTGCGGTGGAAATTATGACGAATCCGCGGCTGCACTGCACATCCATCGCAGCACGCTGCGCTACCGGCTGGCGCGCATCGCTCAGCTCACCGGCCACGACCTCCGCATGGTCGATACCCGGTTCAACCTGCACGCCGCGACACGGGCGTGGCGATTCCTGAACCCTGATGGCTGACCGGAAACCCGCTGCAACGGACCTCTAGGGTGAGTCGTCGCCAGATTCACTGACAGTGATCTTGCTTGACTTGGTGCTCTCGACCTTCGGTACATAGACGGTCAGCACGCCATGCGCCAAGGACGCCTCGATGTCGCCGTCCCGAAGATAGCCCGGCAGCGTTACGCGCAACTCGAACCCACCGACCCGCCGGGTCCGGCGGCGGAACAAACCCTCGCGCTTGCGCTCCTTCACCTCGCCGGTTACCACCAACTCGTTGCCGTTCAGATTGACATCGACGTCCTCGCGCCGCACACCAGGAAGCTCGACCTCGATGACATACGCGCTGTCGGTCTCGACGACGTCGGCCGCCGGCAACCAGGCGCCATCACCGGTGAGGCCACCGAACACCGACTGCGCCAGCCGATCCATCTCCGCATAGAGATTCTCGAACTCGCGAAACGGGCGTCACTGCGCCTGACCAGCAGAACCTTTCACGGACAGAGTCATGTCAGCTCCTCTTCTAATTCATCAGCGGTTGTTGTCAAAGACTGCCCTATCGAAGCGGCCGGGCGCCTCGCGCTGGCGAGACGATTTCAGGCCCGCGATTTCACTCGCCGGGGTCAGTCACGATAAGTGGGGACCGTCGACATCAGAACACCAGCCGGAATAGCGTGAACGCCCGGTTCCAGTGCTCAGTCGACGGGTTGGAGACCATCGGGTCCACTACGCGAAACGACCGGGCCAGCGCGATGCTCAACCCGCCGAACAGCTCTGGCAGCAGCTGCTCGGTGGCCTCGGCGAACGTAACGTCCCCAGGTGGTTGCCGCACCACCTGGCGCAGCAGCTCGCGGATCTCCTCGGCCTCCTCGAGCTTGTCGAACTCGCGCATTCGTTCCTGGACGCCCTTGGTGATCGGAAGGTCCTGCGCCACAATCACGTCACGCCCGTTCCACTTGGCCGAGTTGCGTCCGGCGATGGCAATATCATCGATCTGCTCGTCGACGAACTCCCGGAAGCGACGTACGTCGTTCTTGTCGATCTTGATACTTGCGACCGAGCGGAAGAACCGTTCGAACACCGGAATACCCGACGGATGGGTCACGCGTTACCTCCCGTCGTAGATCCAGACTGGCCCGATCAGGCCGACACTTAACGTTCGCACTTCGTCGGTCACACCGAACCGGACCCGCAGGTGCAATCTCGCCAGGCCGGTTCGGCCTCACAGGTCAATACGCACTAGGGAACGCACTTCGGAAGAAGCAACGGAGGAGCACTCTTGCCGCGCCCGCATGCTGTTCCAGCGTGCCTACCCTCAACGGTGTTTTTCGATCCGCCGGGCCGGTGTGGGGCCGAGCCCCAGCTTCCCACTATTAGCTCCATGTAAATCTGGCCTCAGTGGCTAATCCCACTGCCATCGATGGATTCCGCTGACGCCACAAAGATGCGCACCGGGAGGGTGAAGTGAACGATCCAGCGGAAGGAAGACAAACACAAACCTGCTCCGTCACCGTCGACGTGAAGCGATCCCCGACGAACAAGAGCGTCATACATGTGAGCGGTGACCTGCTCCACGGAGCAAGCGCGACGATGCGCCGGGTCGTCGCCACTGAACTGAACCGATCGCCGGCGCTGTTGGCGCTCGATCTGTCCGGGGTGCACCGCATCGACGCCGAGGGAATCGATGCGCTGGTATCCGCGGCGACGCAAGCCGGCGAATCCGATATCTCGTTCTGCCTTGTCGGGGTGCACGGACACCCTGTCGAGACTGGGCTCGCCGAAGCCGGGCTGACGGAACTCTTTGAGATCGTCGCAGCAGTCAGCGACACGTAACCGTCAGAAACGCGGGCCACGGATCGGCCGCTGCCGGTCGGTGTCGGCATCACCGGATTATCCAGCAGCGCAACGACTCTGGCGTGCAGCCCGTCCACCTCTGGCCGGTGAGGTGCCCGCACAGCGGCTTACCCAAGTCACCGCGCAAAGCCTCGCGCACCCGTGCCACCTCCTCCGGCGCCGCATCTTCGACGGGCTTGCCGGCCCAGCCCCACAGCACCGTGCGCAACTTTTCTGCCGTGCGTGGCAGGGCCAGGCCGGGCGTCCTTCGCGACCTGGTTGAGAGCGGGTCAGGGACCACTACTCCACCCCCTCCGTCTCCACTTAAACTTCAGTGCCGGTTACCGCGGCCGAACACTCCGCTAGGAACCGTCCCTGCGGGATCGGGGCGTACCCCAAATCAATCCCGGTGGTGTATCCCCTCCGGGCGGCCCAACCAGCCCGTCACCGACGCGACCGTCTGTATGAGTACCTTCGCACCCCGACGTCATGACCGACATGGTCCTGTCAGTCCCAAGCCCGATGCACTCACCTGGCCTGACAGGCCGACGAAACCCCAAATCCCTGCTCCACGGGCGTGCACGCACATCCGGAAACACCTTGGAGCACTGCCGAACTGGCACGAGCAACCGGGGCCCGCGCACGAGCCCTGCAGCGGGCGTTTGAGCGGTCCGGCCAGCCCTCGCCGATGATGTATCTGCGGCGGCTTCGGCTACACCATGTGCACGCAGAACTCGCCGCTCACTCTCCGGACTCGGTCACGGTAACGATGGTTGCGGGCCGCTGGGGGTTCGTGCACCTTGGCAGGTTTGCCGGCCAATATCGTCAGCTGTTCGGTGAAACTCCCTCGGAAACACTGCGCACCCACGGATGTGCGACGATAATCAAGCACTTCCAGCCCTCACTTCCAGCCCTACGAATGATCGAACCGCGTGGCCTTGGCTCGTTACCAAGCCCAGAATCGAGCGGCCATCTGTGGTCGGTGCTTGGTCGGTGAATCTGCGACACGCCGTGGTTTCCGATGGTGCCGGATGGCGTTAAATCGCCAGCTCAGAACACCTTTCGGGATGACGACTAGGTGAGCTCGCAGGCTCTCCTAAAGCCGGTGTCGCAGGATCGAATCCTGCCGGGGGCACAAGCTAAGCAGCAGGTCAGGGCATGTTTTTGGGGCCTGAAAATAGGGTCGTGCCCCAGCCGTGCCCTATCGTTTTTCGGTTGCTGGCGGGCATCCTGCCGGGTACCTGTGAGTTTTCGGTTTGCCACGCGTGTCACCCGCTGGCACCCACTGGCATGTCCATATCGTGCCCTCAGCGGCTGCCAGGTGAGCCGTCCAAGCACACAGGGGGAACAAGGCATGCCTGACCGCGAGTTCAAGGTTGATTTCGTCCAGAGAGTCCGCGCGGGCCTTGTTGACGATTGGCGTTGGAACAACAGTTCGCAGCGTGGGTCGATCGTGGATTTGAAGGGTAATCAGGCGTGGATACTGCACCCAGAAGAGCCCAGTTCGGAGCCAGGTCTCATCGTCGCGAGGAGCGCCGGGCCGCGCTCGGTGTGAGCCGTCTTGGTCGATCCTGGGCCATCCCATGATGGTTAGTTGTAATCAATCAGTCACCGTGACGATTAATAACCCTCACGGCGCCCACGGCGGCCGGATTCTGGCGTGGTGGAGGGGCCGGTAATCAGCCAACCCCGGCTGGCGGGTTTCTCACAGCGCTGCGACGACACGGATGGCGGTGAGGAATTTCTCCGATCGAATGCGATCATCTTCACCCAACCCGCGTTGGTCAATCGAAATCACAACCTGTGCGCCATCTGCGAAACCGATACCAAAGTCGGCCACCCCGAACCACTGCGGCGCCGCGTTATTGGGAGGAGGAGTCGTCTCGGCACCTCCGATGCTGATAGACGTGATGTCGCTCAGGCGTCGCACCCACGCGGCCTCAATGGTCGAGGCGGCCTGGCTTTTGTTGTTCTCGTTGAGACCGTGCCGCTCGGCGTTGAATCGCATCTGCACATGCACCAGCCGCCTCACCGTCACAACAAAGACCGCCCACGTAGTCTGCCCTTCCGGTTCCTGCGGCTTGTACACCGTCCATGAGCCGTTGATCTCGTTGATCGCCTCCCCGCCGAGCAGCGCGGCCACCGCGTAAACGACAGGCCACGGCGGCTTCATGTTTGAGCCTTTGACCTGAGACATCAGCACGTCCCAGTAGCTTCCGGGATCACTTACATGCATGGCCGACACGATAGCCCCGATTTTGCTCCGAGTGGCCCTGGAATGCCCCGCTGTGGCGCTGGTGGTGTCTGGCCGGTCGGGCTGTAGTCAATTTCGTTGATCCTGGTACAGCTCAGCCCCACGGCGACTGGCGCATCCAGAAGCTGTTGGGTGCATGCTTACCGGGCGTACTGTGCGGCCATGACCATCACCACCCTCAGCGATTGCACCGAGGCACTACTAACGGCCATCAACCAGACTCCGGTAGGCGAGGACGTGAAGCTCAACCCCAACGTTGTGCACGAAATGCTTGCCGCACTCAAAGCGGCCAATGAAGAGCACGGATAGCTTGTCGACCTTCAGGGGGTCGATCAGCGGGCGCCCGCGGCGGCAGGCAGGCTCACTGTGGCCGAGAACCTGAAATGCCTTTGCCGTCAACATCATCGACTCAAGACTTTTCACGGAGGATGGCACGATAGTCAGCTTCCTGACGGCACGGGAATTCTTGCAACGTATCCCCCGGAAATGTGCGGGTCGCAAGCGGCCTCGGCGACAATTGGCACATGAGCAGCGACGAAACCGCCCCGGCGGTCCCGTCATGGGTGTCGAAGTTAGGCATCGTCGACCGGACCAGCGGCATCGAGAAAGCCCGAAGCTCGCGGCAGCAGCTTGTCGACGCGACGTGGACAGCGCTGACTGGGTTCTATGAGACGGGCGGCGCAACGACGGCGAATCTTCTGCTGCTGGGCCTCGCGGCTCGCGGGCTTGGTTTGCACGACGCATCGGTTCACTCGCTCGAAACCGATAACCCGTTCGCAGCCTTCACCCTGATCCGCGCCTACGCCGAGAACGCTGCCACGTTCATGCATGCCATCGACAAGCCCAACGCAATCGATCGACTGTTCGGACTAGGCGAACACCCAATTAGGTTATCCACCATTACAAATCACGCGATGCAATCACCAAGGAGCCGGTTCGGGGAGTTCAGCGCGGTCTATGACAGCCTGAGCGCTTATGCCCATCCGATGCCCACATCCATCCTCGCGTCGGCTACCAACGTGGGTGAGAACGGGCTTCGGTGGTGCTTGGAACCGGCGTTCAAATCGGATAACGACTTCCTGACAGCTAGCGGGTGGATCGTTGAATTCGCCGTTGCAAACACGGATCTGCTCGAAGACTTCGCGCAAGATGGCAGCGACGACGGCGAGTTCATCGTGCTTTTCGGGCAGGACACGTCGGACCGCGGCTGATCGTTGCTTAGCGGTCCGCGCCTTCAACTTGTGGCACTGTCACGTTGTCGAGCTCGCGGCAATTGGGAGAATCCGTGAGTGAGCACTGCTGTGCCGTCCTACAAGGGCCACCGCTAGCCGGTCGAGATCATTAACCACCGCGTGTGGTTGTATTTTCGGTTCCCGCTTAGCTTCGGTGAGGTCGAGGAACTTATGCTCGAACGCGGTGTCGCGGTCAGCTACGAAACGATCCGCCGCTGGTGCGCCAAATTCGGGCAGGCCTACGCCGGCGGGCTGCGCCGACGCCGGCCACGGCCCGGTGACAAATGGCACTGCGACGAAGTGTTCATCTGGATCAACGGCACGCAGCACTACCTGTGGCGCGCGGTCGACCAGCACGGCAACGTGCTCGACATTCTGGTCCAGTCCCGCCGAAATGCGGTGGCCGCCAAACGATTCTTCCGCACGCTGCTCAAAAACCTGGAGTACGTGCCGCGGGTGATCGTCACCGATAAACTCGGCAGCTACCAGGTCGCCCACCGCGAGCTGCTGGCATCTGTCGAGCATCGCCGCTCGAAGTACCTCAACAATCGGATCGAGAACTCGCATCAACCCACCAGGCAGCGGGAACGGGCGATGAAACGGTTCACATCGCCCGGGCACGCGCAGCGGTTCTTGTCCGCGTTCAGTGGCATTTCACCGCATTTTCGGCCGG
>JGI12631J13338_1000667_pt1 | contig 10095 bp, 16 predicted proteins | sample BlaSpr_A8_Ref_O1_FD_13338 | JGI IMG/M metagenome (IMG submission 13338) | reverse complement strand
GCAATGCCCGCCCGTTCCATCATGCGCGTCACGTTGCGAATGGGCGCATCACTATCGAGACGGTAGGCCTGCCGGATATCACCCGCGAGCAGATCGAAATCGTGTTCGCTGAGGATGTCACTGTGATCGGCAAGGGGAATACTGACACGCTTCAGCCGCACAGGTGCTTCGGCGAGCACTGCTGAGATCCGTTCGATCTCCTTGAACGCCTGGATGACGAAGTCTCGTTGTTTGGCGCTCACCCGAGAGTTCTTCGGGAAGTTGATGTCATCAGCGGAGTAGGACGGGGTGCTGTATCGAAAGAACGATGTGGGTGTCGCTGTGGCAGAGCAAATTCTCTGGATGGCTGCTGGCGTCAGTTCCACGTTCCCGCGTTCAATGTCGGACAGATAGGACCGTCCGATTCCGCTCAGGCTCGACAGCTCTTTCTGGGTCAGCGCGAGAAGGCTTCGCAAATCGACAACGCGGCACCCGTGGTTCAATTGAGCTCACCTACCGTTCACCAGCCGTGCCGCGGACATCGTCCTCGTCGATGTCGAATTCGTCGAGGGTCTCCAAGTCGTCAGCGGTGTCGAACCGAAGATCCTCGAACGAAGTCAGCGCGCGCGGCAAGGCAAGCACCACGTCGGCTTTCACGCCCATGCGCAGCCAGCCAAGTGAAAGCAGGCCCGCGATGGTAACCCGAAGTGGGGCTGTGGGATCGACGATCACATCGTCCTCTTCCCATGTCAGCATTTTGTGTATCGGCATATAGCCGTCGCGAAAACCCGGGTTTTGCGGGAGCCCGGGGGCGAGATTCCCCCGGGNCACCCGACTCTCAGCACCTAGGCGCAGGCGTTTCATGCCGAGTTCGTCAACTTAATGAACGCGGGCGCGGGTGCACACCTGAGCACCGAGGCCGCCAACGCCGCTACCCCCGAGGTGGGGCCCGCTGCGGTCACTGCCGCCTCGGGCGGCGACGAATGAATACCCGCCAAATCCTGGGCCGCACCCTGCACCAGCTCCGGGGCCGCGATCACAAACGACATCTCCATCTCCTTTGACGAATTAAACGGCGATAATCTATTTGTTAACGGCGATAACCTACTTGAAGCGTGTGAGGCTACTCACATACCTGACTGGCAAGTAATATTTAGACAAATTCCGAGGTTTTGTCAAGAGCCGTCTCAAGAGCCGTGAGGCAGACGCATTCGACGTATTTGCTGGCAAAGAGTTTCCGATGTTGTAAACAGGCGCATAATGTCGGAAACGGTCCGACATTGTTGCCACGCGAGCAACACTAGGGCGCTCCGGCTGGACCGTATCGGTCCAATCGTTGAGCCTTTTCAGGAGGCTTTTGAGCTGGCTGGGGGCCAATTCAATTCGATTCCTGGATTATGCCGGGCGAACAAGCTTGGGTGCGGGCACCGTGGCCTAGGCGGTCCTGCAGGTCATGCTCGACAGCCGTTGCCGGACGGGTCCGGTTTACGGTGCCGTGATTCTGGCAGCGTCGCCGGTTGTGGACAACCGTCGGAATGGCTGAAGTGGTGCCGGCCGCCCCCGCTCGGCGCTCAGCCCGCCGCCAAGTCGGGCCGATAACGCGCCAGCAGCGAGCGCACCGTATCCATGGCATCCACAGCGCGATCCTTGTCGACGGCCTGGATCGCCATCACCGGGATGTACTCGTCGTCAGGCAGGTCGATTCGCGCCCAGCGGCGACCGGCAGGAAACGACACACCTACCACATCGGACCACGGAACCAGCCTGTAACCCAACACATTACGCACAGCAAGCCCAGCCGGACCCACGCGCAGCCGCGGCCGCGCGAACAAGAGCACAAGGCCGGCAATGACGAGGCCCAGAACGGCCATCGCCACCTGGTCGGCGGTCTGGAAGATCACCCCGCTGGACCTGATCTTGAGCAGCAGTCCCACCACGATGTGTGCCGCAGCGATCAAAAACGCCGCGACGTAGGCAAATATCGGTGTCCGATACGGGCGCAGTTCGACATCCCAGACCTCGCTGTTCGGCGGCGGAGTCACGACCGAGTGCGTAGGTCTCGCAAAGTCAGCGCGGCGCACAGGGCCGCGCCGGTCGCCTGGGCTCCCTTGTCTTCGGCTGACGTCGGAAGCCCGGCCCGATCCAGCGCCTGCTCCTCGGTGTTGGTAGTCAGCACCCCGTTGGCAATCGGCGTCGAGGCATCCAGCGCGACGCGGGTCAAGCCCTGGGTCACCGCATCGCAGACGTAGTCGAAATGCGGTGTTGCACCACGGATCACAACACCCAGGGCGATGACGGCGTCGTGGTTGCGGGCTAGCTCCTGCGCCACCACCGGGATCTCGATCGCCCCCTGCACGCGCACCACTGTCGGGTTGCCGATGCCCGACTCGGCAGCTACTTTCCGAGCGCCGGCCAGCAGCGCATCACAGATTTTCGGATGCCAGGTGCTGGCGACAATAGCGAGCCGCAGGCCGGACGCGTCAAGCGCCGGTATCTCCGGCACGCCGGCGGCTCCGCTCACAGAGCGCCACCGAATTCACCTGGTAAATGCGCGGATTCGTGAAAATCGTCCAGTCCCGCCAGGTCGTGGCCCATTTTGTCGCGTTTGGTCATCAGATAGCGGATGTTGTCTGCGTTGGCCCGCACCGGAAGCGGCACCCGCTCGATGACGTGCAAGCCGTACCCGTCCAGCCCGACTCGCTTGGCAGGGTTGTTGGTCAGCAGCCGCATCGACCGAACTCCGAGGTCGACGAGAATCTGCGCGCCAATTCCGTAATCCCTTGCATCGGCCGGCAATCCGAGCTTGAGATTGGCGTCCACAGTGTCGGCGCCGGCGTCCTGCAGCTGGTAAGCCTGCAGTTTGTGCATCAGGCCGATGCCGCGGCCCTCATGGCCACGCATGTACAGCACCACGCCGCGCCCCTCTCGCGCGACCATCGCCATCGCGGCGTCCAGCTGAGGCCCGCAGTCGCAACGCCGAGAGCCGAAAACGTCACCAGTCAGGCATTCGGAGTGCACGCGGACCAGCACGTCGTCACCGTCGCCGGCCGGCCCGGCGATATCGCCGCGCACCAGCGCCACATGTTCGACGTCCTCATAAATGCTGGAGTAGCCGATGGCGCGAAACTCTCCGTGCCGGGTCGGGATCCGCGCTTCGGCAATCCGCTCGATGTGTTTCTCGTGCTTGCGCCGCCATTCGATGATGTCGGCGATGGTGATCAGCGCCAGACCGTGCTCGTCGGCGAATACCCGCAATTCATCGGTCTGGGCCATCGAGCCCTCGTCCTTCTGGCTGACGATCTCGCAGATCGCACCAGCCGGTCGCAGCCCCGCCATCCGGGCCAGATCAACCGCGGCCTCGGTGTGGCCGGGGCGCCGCAAAACGCCGCCGTCCTTGGCGCGCAACGGAACCACGTGACCGGGACGGGTGAACTCATCGGCGATGCTGGTGGGATCGGCCAGCAAGCGCATAGTGGTAGCCCGATCGGAAGCCGAAATGCCGGTGCCGACGCCATTTCTTGCATCGACAGTGACGGTGTAGGCAGTCCCGTGCTTGTCCTGGTTCACCGCGTACATCGGTAGCAGGCCCAGTCGGTCGCAGATCGCACCGTCCAGCGGTACGCACAGGTATCCCGAGGTGTAGCGGACCATGAAGGCCACCATCTCCGGTGTCGCCTTTTCGGCGGCGAAGATCAGATCGCCTTCGTTCTCGCGTTCCTCGTCATCGATGACGACGACGGCCTTGCCCGCCGCTATATCGGCGATCGCCCGTTCGACGGAGTCCAGCCTCGTCATCGTCGCTACCTTGCTGTCATACCGGGTCACGCGAAGCCCACGTGTTGCATTCAGTATGAACCACCGCGACGTCCCAGTTATTGCGAGTGCTCATTGATGCTGATCGAGCAATATGAAGCCGCGCGGGCAGCTAGCTGGTCACCTTCCCGGTGGGCGAGGTCTGCAGCAGCCGCTCAACATACTTGGCGACTAGGCGCGAGCGAGCGCTGTACCCGACCAGGAAAGACAGGGTCAGGCTCGGGCGCTGTAGCCGAAAATATGTTTGACCTGGCAACTCTCTCGGAACCAACACGAGAGGAAGCCATGACCACTACAACCAAACCATCCCCCGAAGTCCCACTGCCCCCCGGCGCCGTGCTCGGCGACATCTGGGAAGGCGACGACCCGCAGCGCGTAATCATGGGGCCGGACCGCGGCATCACCGACTCCGACGCCATCATCTGGACGACCGCGATGCAGTCGGCGGACGGCCGAATCACATCTGAGCCCTATCCGCCGCATGTGCACATCCAGCACAACACGGACGGCGGCTTTAACAGCGACCAGGCGCGCCAGCTGGCCGCAGCACTGCTCGAGGCAGCCGCAGAGATGGACGTGTGGACACGATGACGACCGACTACCTCGCGGCCATCCATCCCGCCGATCGTCTGCGCCCCGTGGTGCGAGGACGGCGACGGTCACCCGCACGAGCGTTCCGAAGGCGATCAGGTCTGCTGGGGCGACAGTTCCTATGTGCACCCGAGGTACGAGCCGGTGTCGATTGAGTTTCCTGGCGGCGCGTGGCTGACGCGGGTCGGTGTGATGGCTCGCCGCGGATTCGACGAAGAGCCGCTCGTGTATCTGCATGTCGACCGTTTCGACCCGGATTACGACATTTCGGTGCAGCTGACCGCCGATGAGGGGCGCCAGCTGGCCGCCCATCTCATCGAGGTTTCCGACCAGCTGGACGGGTGGACATCATGACCACACCCCAGCCCGACACCCCAACCGAACTGCCCCAGGCCGCCGCAGGCCTGCGCTATCCAGTGGGTAGCGCAGAACTCGAAGAACTGTGCCGCCAGCTCGACGTTTCCCAGGACGAGCTGTTGATGCTGCTCGGGCGGTCGTGATGACCACCCCCAATGCTGCCGAGTACCGAACCCCTGTCCAGCGCAAAGCCGCGGAGGCGGTGCAAATGTCCCACTGCCCGTTTTGCGGTGCCGACGAGGGCGAAGAGTGCCATGTGCGCCCCGCTGGTAAGCCACTGAAATTTCCACATGAGAGGCGTATGCGCGCATATCACCATCGTTCTAAGAGCTCCACTGATGGCCCGGACCGGTCCGAAGTCACGTCCAACTTGAACGTAACTCCCACGATGTACGGCGCGGCGATCGACGTGATAGCCGAAGGGGTGCTTCGTGACGACGCACACCGGGAAATGGTCGAGCTCATGGAGGGCCTGCGTCCCAAGAATTTGACCGCCATTGAGATCCTCGCCTGCATCGCCATCTTCCGCGCGGCCAAGGAGCGCCTCGACGCGGAGCAGCGCTCGCCGGCGCCGGTGCTCGAACTCCGGGCCGGGCGGAAGAGTTCGGGCGCTAAGCGGAGGAGCGTCCAATGAGCGGCACGGGCAGTTGTCACCCAGGAGGTGTCGACCCGCTGTCGGATGCTGTCCCTACGCTCAGGCCTGCAGCCTCCGACGACAGCCAGCCGCCTCTAACAGACCTCGAGCTCTTCACCCGCACCCTGCTCGACGCGGGCGTCCGTCTCCCCAAAAAGGACGAATCATGACCATCGAAAAACTATCCTCAGACGCCGAGCCGAACCCCACCTCCGCATGGGACGAGGAGTACCCCGAGACCACCGCTGGACCGGCCAACGACGAGACGGCCCTCGTCCCCCCGGTGACCGTCGCCGCCCACGAGCTCGCGTGGTCGGTCGACACGGAGGTCATCGAGTCGCAGCCGTGGGCGCCGGTGCTGGGTCAGGCCGCGGTGATGGTTGCGATTGGCAGCGCGGTCGCGGTGGTGATCGGCATCCTGGGGTGGATGGTCTTCCACCAGGACAGCCCGGCGCCGGTCTCCGTGCCGCCGACGATGCCTGCCGCGGCGCTTCCACCGATCAGCACGGAGCCGACACCCACCGGGCCGATGGACATTCACGACCTGGGGCCAGAGGCGGTTCCCCCCACACCGGTGCCGACTTCCACTGTCCCGGCTCCCCCGACGAGCACATCATCGTTCAGTGGTCGCTACACCATGACCAATATCAACGAGGGTCACAAGTTTACTGAGACGTGGTCCGTAACTCCGTGTGGCGATGGGTGCGTCAGAATCGGCGAGGACGGCTCTCCACCGTTCGCGCGGGCGCTCTTGGTCGGCGGCTTTTGGCGGTGGGATTCCACCTCTGTCAAGGCTGTCTGCGACGATGGGTCAGAGGTTGATAACGCCGGAACCTCCCACACCGATATTGATGCCACCCTCTTGCGCGGCACGGCGTACTTCACCTGGCGCAAGGCTTGCCCGGGTGATAGCCCCGGGACGAACACCAACAACATTGTGCTGACGAGGGTGGTGCCACCGGCACCAACCCAGGCCCCCGACGTCGTAGCACCGCCCACTACGGTCACCGTGACGCCACCACCACCGCCGGCGGTCACTGTCCAGGCTGCCCCGCCGGCACCGTCGCGGGATGACGAATTCATCGAGCGTCTACAGGCCGATCAGCTAGTGCTCCACAACCGCACCGAAGCACTCAATGGCGCGCACTGGGTGTGCAGACAGCTCGCAGCGGGCCACTCACAAGCTGACATTGTGGCATCTGCGGAGCGCGACAACCCGACGGTGACGCACCTGGGGATGGTGGACTACGTGAGCACGGCCGCGGCCTTCTATTGCCCGGAATTTTCGGGGAGCTAAGAGCCTGCGGGGCGCTAATCACCTCGCAGCTCCCGACTGTCGACCAGCATCACGCTGGCGGTTGCGGTCCGCAGCAGTTGTCAGTCGCGGTGCCTAGGACCGCAACCGCAACCGTCACGATGAGTGGGACGGTTGACTGCCAACCACGGTCTTAAGCGCCGTGGTCGACACATTCCCTAAAAGAATGGTGAATTTGCCACCAAAACAATGGCGAATTCGCTGTATTCTAGCTTCCGGGTTTAGCAGGGTGCTTGTTTGGGCAGTATTCCGCGGTGGCAGCGAGGACGAATAGCTTGGCTTGGTCCTGGCTCAGTCGTTGAGTCAGTTGGTTCACCTCATCGCTCTGGGTGTACCCGGCGTCAAGATCTTGGCACATCGCGCGCCCCATATTCGCGGTCTCGGACGCCGTACCAAGGTGGATGCCGTCCGACTCCAGGTAGCTGGTGAATTCCGCGTCCTTGTTGTCGGCGCTGGCGGCCGCGGCAGGCACCAGCATGAGAGCCAGTAGGGCGCCGAACATGCACGCACATACCTTCTTTGTCATTTCCCCATCACTTTCAAGGCTTCACATCAAGCTCGGATCGACACGAGGGCCGGGCCCGAAGTTACGCATCCAAGGTTTCCGCTATCAAGGGTTTCTAACGTCAAAATCCAAACTTGAAGCCACCGTTCACCTTGTTCAGGTTGAGTTCATTTCCGATCGCGCAGCCAGGGCCATCGGAGACGACCGGGCGCTGATCAAGTTGTCGCGCGTAGCTGGCGACGCAAGCATCGAAGGTGAAGTGCCGTCGCCGTCGCGCGGACCTAGGCTCCGCCCGTGCGCGACCTCGAGGTGATCGACTCCGAGCTCCGGATGCTGCTGGCGATCCGCCAGATGGTCTGTGAGGTAGACGGGAATGGAATCGGCCTGGTTGGTGTCTTAATTGTTGATCGGGTCGGCCCCATCCTCCCCCCAAGAGCGCGGCCGGCCCGATTTCCGCGTCAGCAGTAGCGGGGAACCAGGTCGGCCCAGTCCGCGTCTGAATGGTTGATCGGGGCGCCCCCGGCGGCGGGCCGACTTGCTATCCGTTGTAGGCGGCGAGCACCTTGTCGATGAACTCCTCGATTTCCAACGCTTGTCGGGCAACTGGAGTCCAGGCGAAGCGTCAACCAGCGTGTTTCCGTTGATCTTGAGAATGCGGCCCGAGATGCCCGGACTGTCGCCCCACTGGCCGGTGGGGACGACTCTAACGTCGATGTCGATCTGCTTAATCTCATCCAGGCGAAGCACCCAACCGCTGATGTCAGCGTCAGCATCGCTCTCGCCGGTGCACGCCAGATGGCCGAGAACGCGGCCCTTGAGCCAGAGGGCAGCGCGCGACGTTCCGCTATGGCGGAGACCGACCTTTGCATCCGCGCCTTCGACAAGGCCCCGCAGCTGCGACAGGAAGGCCTCTGGCATTATCTCGCTGCCTGGATTGAGGCCGAAGATGCTGCGCCGGAACTCCTGCAGTGCCTTGGATTCTTCAGTGGTCGTCACGAACAACGACGGCAGAGCACACCGCTGACAAATCGGCGAACGTACGGCTAAGACTTCGGCACGCCGGCCAAATGATCGAACCGGGCCTGGATCTGTCGGGACCGGCAAAGACGATATGCAGCCGCGCCGCGATGCAATGATTGAGCCGCAGTAATCCAACGTCGGGCGGGCCGATTCAATTCAAAGAACGTACGACTACTGCACCTGTATCAGAGGCTGACAATGCGTAGGCAAAGGCTGGTGCGGGGTCGCACGCCAGGGACACACCGCACATGCAGAAGCAGCAGTGTAGCCACTAGACGGTTTCATCCGTGGTTTCGCTGGTAGCGGCGGACGGGCACATGGCCCCTGACCTGGACGTCGACTTCGGCTCCCGCCCCGACCGCTTTCACGGTGAATTTGTAAAGATCGCCCAACGGGCTGACAAGCACATCGCCCACTCGCTCCTCGACGTACCACAGCACGCCCGGCTGGTTGCAAGGCGGCTTGGATGCCCTGCCCTCTTCGACGTGCCATTTCACGTCCGGGTGGTTGGCAGGGAACTCGATGGTGTCACCCCGCTGGATCTTCTCAGCGCAAATGGCGTCATAGTCCTGGTCCATGTTCACCGCTACGAGGTTAGTGGCTTGTGCGCTACGGACCGATGAATACGCTTCGTCACCATGCGGGAAGACCATCGACTCCGAACTGCGGTGATGGCGGCTCTTCGCCAGGCGGCGCTGGGGCGGAGCGGTCGGTTGCCGTCGATAGACGTGGCTGATGCGTGCTGGATGAACGCCGCGAGCTGACCGGACATCCCCGCCTAACCAGATGCCTGGATGATTACTAGGTGGATTACTTCGACGCTCGAAGCTCGAAGCGGAGAATAAACGGTGAGTCCTCGTGGTGGATCTCCTGCGGGTCCTGGGTAACGTCAATGCGGTACCAGCCGACTTAACCTCCATGATGATATGGAGGCTTATTCGGCTGATTGTCCTGAGCTTTTCCTTTGCGTTCATCGTCACCGCCGCAGCGGGGCCGGTGGTGGCCGTCGTAGCCTGCGCCGGGGTGTTGATTTACGCGCTGGCGAAGGCACGCGGAGACGCGGCGCGCCGCGCCGAGGCAGCAGAAGCCGAGGCAGTAGCGGCGGCGGCAGAAGCCAAGGCGGCGGCAGCAGCAGTAATTGCAGAAGCCGAGGCAGTGATAGCAGCGGCCCGATTACGCCTGTTCGGAGAAGCCGCTTCGTGACCCTGGTGATTTGTGTGCCATCCGCGCGCTTACCTAGCCTCGCGCCATGCGCGACGTCGAGACCATCGACTCCGAACTGCGACTGCTGCTGGCGATTCGCCACATGGCCCGTGAGGCAGAAGGTCGCACGCCAAATACGGCGCGGATCGATGCGCTGCTGGACGAGCGGGCGGCAACCGCGCCCCGAAAAAACCTAGCCGGTCCCTTTATCCCCGCGGCTCGTTCGGCGTGTTGGACCATGATCGATGGAGAACGTGTACCCCTTTGGTCTCCGCGATCACGGTCTCCCACTTGTCGTCGGCAGCCACCGCGCCGTGCAGTATGCACCACTCCACAGCGTCTTCGATCGTGTGCCGCCCGCTGGGGAGGTGATCCTTCACTGAGAACGGGTGATCGTCGCCGCCGGAGAGGTGGTAGTGGGGTCGGAATTCGGCGCCTTGTCCGTCCGGGTGCCAGTGCATAGACCACACCGTGCTGCCGTCGACGACCAGCTCGTAGGTGTACATCAGGGTAGTGACGCGGTAACGCCCAAGCTCAGGATCGTGTTTCTTCGGGTCGCACTCGACTATCCGGTACTGCTGCTCCGCGTGGAACCTCGTGCGAGACTCACCATCGGCCGGCGTTAGTCGTAGGCCCTCCTCGTCGCCCAAGCGCCAGTACCCCTCCGCACCGAGTTGG
>JGI12631J13338_1000666_pt1 | contig 10114 bp, 5 predicted proteins | sample BlaSpr_A8_Ref_O1_FD_13338 | JGI IMG/M metagenome (IMG submission 13338) | reverse complement strand
CAGTGACACCACTGGATCGCCGACACTGAGCGTTCCCGCCGCTATCCGGCCGGTGTAGCGCCGGCGCGCGTCGGCGGTCGGCCGCGACACCCATTGCACCGGAAGCCGCAGCCGCGACGCCTCGGCATGCGGCGCGGCCAGTTCGACGCGTTCCAGGTACTCCAGCAGCGTGGGGCCGCGGTACCACGGGGTGCGCTCGGAGCGGTGCACGACGTTGTCCCCGTGCTTTGCCGCAATCGGGATTACCGTGATGTCTACGTCGCCAATACGTGCCCCCAGCTGACGCAGTTGGCCCTCCACCTCGGCGAACCCGGCTTGCTCGAAGTCGATGAGGTCGATTTTGTTCACCGTTGCGACAAAGTGCTTGATGCCCAACAGCTTTGCGATTCTGGCGTGCCTGCGGGTCTGTCGCAGGACCCCGGCGCTGGCGTCGACCAGCAGGATCGCGACATGTGCGTTGGATGCGCCGGTGAACATGTTGCGGGTGTAGCGCTCGTGCCCGGGAGTGTCGGCCAGGATGTAGCTGCGGGTTTCGGTGGAGAAGAATCGGTACGCGACGTCGATCGTGATGCCCTGTTCGCGTTCGGCGCGCAGACCATCCGACAGCGCCGCGAGGTCGGCGACGCCTTCTTCGTCGGTGACGGCTTCCAGGTGGTCCAGCGGGAGGCTGTCGGTGTCGTGCAGAAGCCGCCCGATCAAGGTGCTCTTGCCGTCGTCCACCGAACCTGCGGTGGCAATGCGCAGCAGCTGACGCGTTATGTCCTCGGGAGGGAGGGTCTTTTCTGTGTCTTCAGTGGCGGTCATTAGAAGTAGCCCTCTCGCTTGCGGTCTTCCATCGCGGCGGCTGAGGTGCGGTCGTCAGCACGGGTCTCGCCGCGCTCGGAGACTGTCGCCGCAGAGATCTCGATGATGACCCGGGCGATGTCGGTGGCTTTGGAGCGCACCGCCCCGGTAATGGTCAGGTCGCCGACGGTGCGGTACCGCACCCACTCGAGGGCGGAGGTTTCGCCGTCTTGCGGCGTGGCGTACTCCGAGAGCGCCAGCAGGATTCCGTCGCGCTCGAAGACCTCGCGTTGGTGGGCGTAGTAAATCGACGGTATCTCAAGGTCTTCCAGCTCGATGTAGCGCCACACGTCGAGCTCGGTCCAGTTGCTCAACGGGAACACCCGGACCTGCTCGCCCTTCTTGATCCGGCCGTTGTACAGAGACCACGGCTCTGGGCGCTGGGCACGGGGATCCCACTGTCCGAACTCATCGCGGAAACTCAGGATGCGTTCCTTGGCGCGGGCGCGCTCCTCGTCGCGGCGGGCACCACCGAACGCCGCATCGAACCCGCCGGCCTCGAGCGCGTCGAGCAGCGTGCGGGTCTGTGCCCGGTTGCGCGAAGCCCCGGGACCCGGATCTGGCACGCGGCCGTTGTCGATGGATTCCTGCACCGACGCGACGATCAGCTTGTGGCCCTCGCCGGTGACTCTGCGGTCCCGGAACTCGATCACCTCGGGGAAATTGTGACCGGTGTCGACGTGCATCACCGGGAATGGCAGCGGAAGTGGTCGAAATGCCTTTTCTGCCAGGCGAAGTAGCACGATCGAGTCCTTGCCGGCCGAAAACAGCAGGACCGGCCGCTCGAGCTCGGCGACGACCTCACGGATGATGTGCACCGCTTCGGCTTCCAGCAGCCGCAGTTCGTCGACGCGGCGGGCTTCCATACGCGCGGTTACGGTCATGTGGGTAGCCCCTCTCTTTCGGCGTCTGCCCGGTAGCGGTCCACCCATTCGTCGGAACGCTTGTCGGCTTGGCGCTCCAGCACCGGCTGTGGCGCAAGTTGCGGGTCGAGCCCCAACGACTCGAGGATAGCGGCCACAACGTTAGTTAGGTTGCGCCACAACACCGGATACGGAATTTCCATCGGTTTGACGTCTTCTTCAGCAAACCAGTTTCGCCAACCCTGCTCCTGGGCTTGCAGCATAGTAATGACATGGGCGATTGCTGCCGCGTGGTAGGTGGCGCGCGCATCGCGGACCGGATCCGGCCTGCCGCGCCACACCCGCGTCTGCACCGCCCGCCAGAACGACACTGCCTGCGATACCACATCGGGCCGGTAGACATAGATGAGGAGCGGGTCCTCGCCGACGACATCGCGGATCGCTGCCAGCAGGCCGTCACCGGACCGATTTGGCAGTCCGCTCGCGCGGTTCATTAGCAGCGGTGTCTGATTCCACATCAGTTTGCCGCCCCATACGCCGTTCGGTGTTTTCCCGACCGTACGGATGTACTCGCGCCAGATCTCGGGGGGCGCGAGGTCGGGCTTTCCTACGTCGAGTGGATCAAGCAGGCTCAAAATTGACTCGTCCTCGACACCGGCGAACCATTCCTGCGGCTGCGGGGCCTGGCTTGTGGCCGGCAGGTATTGGAAGAACTCCTGGGGTTCGCCGGCCACGCCGGTTGCCCGTAGCGATTCCACGAGCAGCGTGCTGCCGCTGCGTTGAGAGGCCAGCACCAAGTATGCCGACGGTCTATGTGCCACCAACGAAGCCTAACCGGACGGAAAACCGGTGCAACACACTGATTTACCTTCACCCTGAAGATAACTATTGCGCGGGCACACGCCGGCCTGGAAAGGCGGTGGCCGGTCGCGTTCGGCGACGTGAGCCGCTCGCCGGCGTGTCAACACGCCCGCCGAAACCGCAAGTGGCCCAAACCTATCCGTAAAGCCACGCTTTCCGTCGCCGAGGGTTGGAGAGGCTTGAGCGAACTCGCAGCGGGTTCCATGGGATGTCACCAGGGCGCACGCCGCTTCCCTACCTCCGCGACATCATCGACCTTGCCCGCGATCGCCGAGCCGGACCGCATCCACCGACCTCCGACTAGGCCTTCGACGCCCGGTGCTGGCCTGAGTTGTCGGTTTCCAAGGCGTCTTCGCGGACCGGGCGCTCGGCGAGTTCTTCATGCCCGCCGAACAGATACGGGTATGCGATTCCGGCGATCGCTGCGCCGATGAGCGGGGCCAGCCAGAACACCCATAGCTGCGCGGGTGCGCCGTTACCGTTGAAGAACGCGACTCCGGTCGACCGCGCCGGATTGACCGACGTGTTGGAGATCGGGATAGAGATCAGGTGGATCAGGGTCAGGGTAAGGCCGATGGCCAGACCGGCGAATCCCTTGGGCGCGCGGTCATCGGTGGATCCCAGGATGACAAGGAGGAACACACCCGTGAGGATGATCTCGGCGGCGATCACCGCCCATAGCGAGTAGCCGCCGGGGGAGTGCTCCCCGAATCCGTTGGCCGCCATGTTGCCCGTCGCGGTAAAGCCTTCTTTGCCCCCGGCGATGAGATAGACCCCCAGGCCAGCGAGTAAGCCGCCGATCACCTGAACAATCCAATAGCCCGGCACAGCTTTCCACTCGACCCGCCTCGCGAGCGCCGCCCCTAGGGTGACCGCGGGATTGAAATGCCCGCCGGAGATGGTGCCGAATGCGTAGACACCGGTGAGTACGGTCAGACCGAAGGCGGTGGCCACCCCGAGAAAACCGATCCCTACCGAAGTACCGTCAGAGACGAACTTTGCGGCGAACACCGCGCTGCCGCAGCCGCCAAAGACCAACCAGAATGTACCGATCATCTCCGCTGCGAGTCGATGAAACATCGTCGGAGCAGTCATGCGCTACCACCTTCGCCGTTGAATTTGGTGTGCCTGACTTGAGCGTCGCACAAACCCGGCCAAGACCCAACCGCCTCAATAAAGACGTGATACAAGCGTGTCAAAACCCTGTCGTGGTGCTAACAGGGCTGGTATGGCACGGGGAGCGCGGCTCGCGAGATGACTGGCTGCAGGTCGCGCACCGCGCCGATCGATCAGCTGCTCGACGAGCGCACGGCGGTTGGAAGTGGAAATGGTTATGGCTTGCTCCTGGAAGAGGGGCCGTGAACCCGCCAACATATGTCCGTTCGCAGCGGAATTGGGTCTACGACTACGGCTCGAGCGGAAAAGGTCGGAAAAATCCACAGTTTCATTAACAGCGTTAAGTCAGAATGTGACGGTGAATGCTGCGTCGCGACCCAGTGGGGCGACAACCGGACTCCGATACCTGTGTGCGCGTGGGCAACTCGACGTGGGCTCCGAGCCGCACGTCATGAATGACCGTTGACATCGTGAGGTCGGCCGGGGGCGATCTGTTGCAAAACCCCATGCGAACTCACAGCTAATAGGTCAAGGCATCTCAGCGACGCTCCATATTATTTTTCACGTGAATCGTTAGTCGACGAAGGGACGCGCGTGTCACTTCTGGTGGTGACTCCTGAGTTGCTGGTGTCGGCGGCAGCCGATTTGAAGGGCATCGGTTCGGCGCTGGACGCGGCACATGCGGCGGCTGCTGTTCCGACCACTGGCCTTGCTGCTGCCGGCGCCGATGAGGTATCGGCGGCGGTGGCGGCGCTGTTCGGCGGGTTCGGTCAGGAGTTCCAGGCGCTCAGCGCGCAAGCCGGTGCGTTTCATCAACAGTTTGTGCAGGCGTTGAGCTTGGGGGCAGGGTCGTATCAGGCCGCGGAGGCGGCGAGCGTGTCGCCCTTGCAGACGGTGCTGGGTGTGATCAATGCACCCACCGAGTTGTTGTTGGGGCGTCCGCTGCTCGGCAATGGAGTAAACGGGACGGCCGCGAGTCCGAATGGCCAGGCTGGTGGGCTGTTGTTCGGCAACGGTGGCACTGGTTTTTCCGAAACGGCGTCGGGCGTAGCCGGTGGTGCCGGCGGAGCGGCGGGGTTGCTCGGCAATGGAGGTGCCGGAGGTACCGGCGGGGCCTCCGCAGCTGGTGGGGCCGGTGGTCACGGTGGGTGGCTGTTCGGTACCGGCGGGACCGGTGGGCAGGGCGGAGCCGGCACGAGTGGTGGGCTCGGCGGAGCTGGTGGTAATGCGGGTCTGTTCGGTCCGGGTGGGGCAGGCGGTACCGGCGGCGGCGCGGGCAGCGGATCTGCTGGCGGTGGCGGCGTCGGAGGCCGCGGCGGCTTTTTGTTCGGCCCCACCGGAGCCAATGGGCAATTCGGGACCGGCACGGTGAACGGAACCGTCCCGCTGACGATCCACAACGTGACTGAGCCGATAACAACCATCTCCGTAAACGGCGGACCGAGTCAGCCCGTGCTGGTTGACACCGGATCCACTGGTCTTGTTATCCCACTTCAAGACATCGGACTACAGCACCTCGGCCTCCCCACCGGGATTGGTATCAGCGGTTTCAGCGGGGGCCTGAACTACGTCTTCCTCACGTTTAACGGGACGGTGAATTTCGGGAACGGCATCGTCACCGCGCCGACCAGTATTGACGTCCCCATCTTCTCCTTCCCGGCATCTCTGCAAGCCTTGCTCGCCGGCGACTTCACGTTTTCGGGCTTTTTTGCTCCCGACGGTGTAAATGGCGTTCTGGGTATTGGGCCGAATGCGGGGGGCCCGGGCCCCAGCAGTGTGACCACGGCGTTGCCCGGCAACCTCAATTCGGGTGTCCTCATAAACGAAATGGCGGGTCAGCTGACCTTCGGTCCCAACCCGCTAACCCCCATAGCCACGCTTGCCGGATCGCCGATTACCACCCTGGACGTAAAGGTCGGTAGTGGGCCTGTCGAACAGGTTTCCGCGATTATCGATTCCGGTGGTGTGTTCGGAACCATCCCGTCATCCGTACTCGGGACCGGTCAGGTCTCCGGAACCGTGCCGGCGGGAACACTCATTTCGGTCTCCACCACCAACGGTACGCTGCTGTACCAGTACACGACGACCGCGACGAACAGCCCAACGGTTACGTCAGGAGGCTTGCTGAATACCGGGTTCGAGGCCTTCCAGCAACCGGTGTTCATCTCGAACAGCCCCGGCGGTGTCGGGACGACAGAATTTGATTGATGGGCCTCGAGTTCTTGAAGACCTCTTGAAGGCGATCGCTACCAAAATCCCCTGGTAGACGTACACCGCCTGATCAGTAAAAGGCGCCCTGGTATGAGCGCGAGCCCTTAGGGATCGCATGACCACGCCTTAAAGATCGCCAGTCGTGCGATAGCCCGGCAGTCCTTCGAACAGTCACTGTTGTTTCCGGACCGGCGACGACGCCGGATTCTCCCCCGTTGCACCCTCCGCCGCATGCAGCCTCGCTGGTGGCGTGTCTGGTGCCGCAATCCGAAGCTGGGTTGCCGAGAAAGGAACAACGTTGTCGTTTGTAACCACCGCGCCGGAGCTTGTTGAGGCGGCGGCCCACGACTTGGCGGGTATTGGCTCGTCGCTGGCTGATGTTACTGCGAGCGTGGCGGGCCCCACGACTGGGGTAGCGGCTGCGGCTCAGGACGAGGTATCGGTCGCGATCGCTTCGCTGTTCGGCAACTTCGGTGCGGAGTTCCAGGCTCTGAGCGCGCAAGCGCAGGCGTTTCATGCGCAGTTCGTCAGCGCGATGAACGGGAGCGCGGCCGCATACATCAGCACCGAAGCCGCCAACGCCGGGGAGGGTCTGTTAGGCGGCGCGGTGACTGCGCCTGCCCAGGCGGTGGCTCAGGCCCTTGGGGCGCCCGGGCTGATCCAGGGCTTTAGCAGCTTCGGTGCCGCCGTCGCCGCCCCGTACCAGGGACTCGTCGCGAATACGGTCACCAACCTGCAGGCTATCAACAGCACCTTCGCTGCCAACCCATTTCCTTTCATGCATCAGGTCATCGCCAACCAGACCGGTTACGCGAATACGTTCGGCAGTGGGCTCTTAACTGACCTGCAGGGCTTCCCGGCGAACGTGCCGGCGAACATCCAACTTGCCATCCAGGGCGCGTCGACCTTTAATCCGGGGGCTTTGGCGCAGGGGTTCATCAACGGCCAGGTCGGCACCGGCCAGACGGTCACCACGTCGCTGCAGAACGCCGGGAATGACCTGATGACCGGGGTGCCGCCCTTCCAGACGGGCGTCCAGGCAGGCTTCGGGGACCTCTTGGCGGGCAACCCCATCGGCGCGTACAACGACATTAATCACGCCCTGATAAATCTCATCCTCCCCGGTTTCCAGGACGTCAACGTGCCGTTTGCTGATCTGGGGACGCCTACGGCGATGCCGGCTCCTGTCATTCCGATTGGCCCGCTCGGAGACCTGGCACCTATCTTCGCCATCCCGGGACAAATGGCGCAGAGCTTCACCAACCTGCTGGCCCCCGGGTCGATCCTTGCGCAGATGGCGCAGAACACGACCAATGTGGTCGACGTGCTCACGAACTTTTCGTCGACGTTTAATCCGGGTAATACCGGTATCAACTTTGGGGTACCTTTGCAGCTCGTTTTCGACTCGTTAGGTGCGCCGGGCAACGCACTCAGCGCGCTCAATTCCAGCGCGGTGGCGTTTACCGGCGCGCTCCAAACCGGAAACGTGTCGGCGGCCGCGGCGGCAGTCCTCGATGCTCCAGCCGAGATGACAAACGGCTTCCTCAATGGCTCAACGCCGGTAAACCTGCCCCCGCTGACAGTGAACCTAACGCTTTTTGGCATGGATGCCTTTACCCTCACATCAACGGCCCAACTATCCCTGGGCGGGCTTCTCACTCCGCTAAGTCCCATTCATATAGCCGGAGGCGACAGTGTGTTCCCGGGCACGCAAATCGGTGGCCTCATTCCCGGCTTACAGAGCATCGGAACTGAGCTGGCACAGGCAATCACACCTGGTGATCTGTAGGCAGGCGGCCGGCGAGATTCAGGCGCTGGGCTCGAGCTGCGCTGCGCCCCCAGGCAAAACGTGTGTCAGCTCCCCCCGGGAGCGGATGCCGAGCTTGGCGAAGACCTTGCGCAGGTGATACTGGACGGTGCGAGGGCTGATGAACAGTTGCCTACCGATCTCGCGGTTCGACAGGCCATCCCGCGCGAGCCGCGCTACCTGCAGCTCCTGCGGGGTGAGATCGATGGGGGTGTCCCTGGTCTTCGCGGAGCGTTTGCGGGCCGACTCGCCGGTGGCCAGCAGCTCGCGGCGAGCCCGGTCGGCGAAGCCGTCTGCCCCCATGGCCGAGAACATCTCCTCAGCGACACGCAGCTGAGCGCGGGCGTCGACGCGGCGGTTCTGGCGGCGCAACCATTCGCCGTAGATCAGGCGTCCTCGGGCCGGCTCGAGCCCGACCGGGGCGCGACCCAGATATTCGAGCGATTCGCGGTAAAGAGCTTCTGCCACATCGCCTTCGCTCATCAGCGCGCCGATGCGGGAGCCGATGCCCAGCGCCCACGGGGTCGGGGTCGCCTCCGTGCGTACCGCCATCCAGTCACGCGCGGTCTCAAGGACTGCGACATCGCCCGTGCGCGACGCGGCCTCCACAAGCTCCGGGATAACGAGCGGCCCCAAACCCACGTGATCGTGGACGAAGACCTGCTTGACGGCGGCCAGAGCGTCCGCGTGGCGGCCGAATCCGTTGTCGAGTACTGCGCGTCCGTAGGCGGCGAAATCGACGATCTTGCGCTTTCCTTGGGCGGCGGCGGCCACTGTCATCGCTTCGATCAATTCGTCCGCCTGGTCGTGCTGCCCGCGCCACGCCGCGAGAAGCAGCTTTCCAAACCTCAGTGGCGGGTTGCCGGTCGCGGCCGCGACCGAGCAATCCTCTTCGATCACCGACGCTGCCTGCTCGAATTCACCGCGCAGCACCAGAGTCCAGGCGAGGTACTGCAGTGCGAACTGGAGGTGGATGGGGGCTCCGGTCATTCGGGCGAACCGCGTCTCGCGCAGAGCCAGGGCATGCCAGGAATGGGCGTCCCACACCTCGGCGGCGAGGGTGGTGCCGATCCTGGAGCGGGTGATGGGCAACCAGCTGCCGAAATCGTCCACATCCGCGTCCGCGGTGAGCAGCATTTCGATCGCGCGATTCAACAACGGTGCAGCAGCCGCGTAGCCGTCGGTGTATCGGACCGCATACCCGTCGAGCAGCACGTCGATTGCGCGCGGCGGCTGCGGGCCCGGCGGGCCGGCACGGGAGGCGGCCGACATCTCAAGGATGCTTGTCTTGTCCGGCCCGTCGGGCCCTGCCAACCACATCGCGGCATCCAGCGCTCGCAGCCGGACCTCGCGGGCCGACTCGGAGCGAAGCGTTTCAAAATGCCCTGCCGCGCTGTTCAGCAGTTGAGCCGCGTCGCGTACGTGCAATTGGTCGAAGGCGATCTCCCCTCGGAGGTACTCCACCTGCGCGGTTTGCCGCGCGTCGAGGGGGCCGCCCTGGACGGCGACCAGCAGCCCGAGCGCGGCGTCGAGGGCGCCGGCGTCGCGTTTGGCCTTGGCCGCGGCAAACATCCGCGCCACCCGACGAGCCGGCGCCGGTGTCAGCATCGCCGCACGTTCCAGGAACGCCGCCGCAGCGGCCATTCCGCCGCGGGCCAGCGCCCGGTCGGCGGAGTTCTCAAGTTCCACGGCGACGGTCTCATCGGGCCCGGAAGCACCTTGAGCGCGATGCCAGGCACACCGGTCCGGATCCAGTCGTGGATCGGTGGCTTCGGCCAAGGCCCGGTGCGCGCTCTGCTTTTCGGCCAGTGACGCCGACCGGTACGCCGCGGAGCGAACGAGCGGGTGACGGAATTGCACCCGGATGCCGAACTCGATCAGGCCGGCCTCAATCGCCGGTGCTGCGGCCCCGGCATCGATCCCGAGCCGGGTGGCGGCATCCCACAGTACCGACGGCTCGCCCACTGGATCTGCAGCCGCCAGCTGCAGTAGCCGCCGGGTCGCCGAAGGCACCGCGTCGAGGCGCCGCAGGTAACTTTCCTCGATGCGGCCCGGGATCGGCATGACGTCGGGCAACGCAAACCCGCCCGCCAGCTCGGCCGACGTCACGCCGCGCGGCAGCTCCAACAGCGCCAGGGGATTACCGCGCGTTTCACTCACGATCTGATCGCGGATACTCGGATCAAGCGGCGCCGTCAGAGCCGAGTCCAGCAATGCGCGGGCATCGGCGCTGGCCAGGCCCTGCAGGTACAGCTCGGGCAATCCGGACAGTTCCTCAGTGTCGCTCCGGGCGGCAAAGATCAAACCCACCGAGTCCGCCCCGAGGCGCCGCGCGACGAACGCCAGCGCTTGTGCTGACGCGCGATCGAGCCACTGCTCGTCATCGACGAGGCAGATCAGCGGTTGCTCCTTG
>JGI12631J13338_1000658_pt1 | contig 10162 bp, 9 predicted proteins | sample BlaSpr_A8_Ref_O1_FD_13338 | JGI IMG/M metagenome (IMG submission 13338) | reverse complement strand
CAATCCGCACAGCCCGCGTCCGCTCGAGCCGACGCCCAAACCGCCACCGCCGCCACCGCCGGCGCCACCGCCGGCAGCGCCGGCGCCACCGCCGGCGCAGACAGCGGACGCTTACAGCGGGATCGCCCCGGATGTTGACCTAATCGCCATCCGCCAGTCCAGCCAGGCCTTCGGCCTCAAGGACGCATACACCGGTGATCAGGACCCGCAGACGCAGGCAAAGATCGATAACGTGGAAACCATGGCGCGGGCGATCGTGCATGCCGCCAACATGGGAGCCCAGGTCATCAACATCTCGGACGTGACCTGCATGAGTGCGCGCAACATCATCGACCAGCGTTCGCTGGGTGCTGCGGTCCGTTACGCGGCGGTGGACAAAAACGCCGTCATCGTGGCCGCGGCCGGCGACAGCAGCAAGAAGGACTGCAAGCAGAACCCGATCTATGATCCCTTGCAGCCCAACGACCCCCGCGACTGGAACGCCGTCAACACGGTGGTGACGCCCTCCTGGTTCAGCGACTATGTCCTGACGGTCGGCGCCGTGGATACCAATGGTCAGCCGCTGACCCAAACGAGCATCGCCGGACCTTGGGTGGGAATCTCCGCGCCGGCAACCGACGTCATCGGGCTGTCGCCCCGAGACGACGGCCTGATCAACGCGATTGACGGCCCAGACAATTCGCTGCTGGTTCCTGCTGGCACCAGCTTTTCGACCGCGGTCGTGTCGGGGGTGGCCGCGCTCGTACGCGCTAAGTTCCCCGAGCTATCGGCGTACCAGGTCATCAACCGATTGACGCGCACGGCCAGAGCGCCGGCTCGCGGCGTCGATAACCAGATCGGCTATGGTGTTGTCGACCCGGTAGCGGCACTGACTTGGGACGTACCCGAAAGTCCGGCAAAGCCGCCGCAGCAGCTATCGGCGCCGCTCAACATGCCGAAAGCGGCTCCTCACCGGGATATGGTGCCAGTGTGGGTGGCCGCCGGCGGGTTGATCGGCGCGTTACTGATCGGCGGCGCGGTATTCGGTACGGCGATGCTGCTGCGCCGATCGCGGCGGCAGCACCAGCAATGAGAGCGGAGCAGCAATGAGCGCCCAGCGCAGTTTTGGGTTGGCTTTGTCGTGGCCGAGGGTCACCACCGTGTTCCTAGCCGACGTCTTGATCATGGTGTTGACCAGTCACGTCCCCGACTCGTGGCAGGCAGGTCATCATGTCGCCTGGTGGGTCGGCGTTTCCCTGGCAGTGGTGGTCACGCTGCTATCAGTGGTGAGCTACCACGGCATCACACTGACCTCCTCATTTGCCGGCTGGTTGTGGGATTGGTCTGCCGATCCGGGCACCACACTGGCGTCGGGGTGCACGCCTGCGCTCGATCACAATCGCCGCTTCGGGCGCGACACGGTCGGGGTGCGTGAATATGAGGGCCGCTTGGTCACGGTGATCGCAGTGGAAAGCGGCGAGGACGACCCGTCGGGGCGTCACCGCCCTCGGACGACGTCGGGCAACTTGCGGGTGGAGTCAGTTGCCGATGGCTTGCGCCAGTTCGATATTCACCTCGATGGCATCGATATCGTCTCAGTGAAGGTGCGCCGCGGGGGCAACGCGGCCGAGTTGTCAAAGCTCGATGATTGGGGCCCTGAAGAATGGGGGCTGGTGAGTGATCAGCCCGCCTCTTATGTACACCGCACCTGGCTGGTGTTACGGATGGACCCCCAGCTCAACGTTGCCGCCGTAGCGACCCGCGATTCGCTGGCTTCGACACTGGTAGCGGCCACCGAGCGGATTGCTCAAGATCTCAACGGACAAAGTTGTGCTGCCCGGCCGTTGACCGCCGACGAATTCTCCGAGGTCGACGGCGCTGTGCTGGCTGACCTGGAACCGACCTGGAACCGACCTGGATGGCGCCACCTCAAGCATTTCAACGGGTTTGCGACCAGCTTGGCGCTGACGCCGTCCGACATCACCTCCGAGACGCTGGATGAGCTGTGGCTGCCCGACACGGACGCCACAGTGGTCACGATCCGGCTCACCACTCGGGACGACCGGCCCGTGGTATCGGCCTGGGTCCGTTACCACACCGACGGTCCGCTGCCCCGGGACGTCTCGGCAGGGCTGAACCGGCTCACCGGCCGCCAGTTAGCCGCGGTGCGCGCCAGCCTGCCGGCCCCGTCGACTCGCGCCTTACTGGTCGTGCCCAGCCGAGGCCTGCTCGAACAAGATGAGCTGATATTGCAGGTGGGTCACGTTCAGGAGAGCGCAGCCAGCGTGCCTGCAAGGCAATGAGCCGACCGCAGTCAACCGGCGAAGACGCCCGAAATGCCATGGTCGCCGGCCTACTGGCATCGGGGATCTCGGTCAACGGACTGCAGCCCAGCCACAACCCGCAAGTGGCATCGCAGATGTTCAAGACGGCTACCACGCTTGATCCAGCGATGTGCGACGCCTGGCTCGCGCGAATACTGGCAGGCGACAGGAGTATCGAGGTGCTCGCCGGCGCGTGGAATACGGTCAGGACGTTCGGCTGGGAGACTCGGCGCCTCGGCGTCACCGACTTGCAGTTTCGTCCCGACGTGTCCGACGGGCTGTTTCTGAAACTCGCTGTTACCAGCGTCGAGTCGCTGGCATGCGCTTACGCCGCCGTGCTCGCCGAGGCAAAACGCTACGAGGAGGCGGCGAAACTCCTCGACGGCGTCGAACCCCGCCATCCATTCGATACCGAGCTGGTCAACTACGTGCGGGGCGTGCTGTACTTTCGCACCGAACGTTGGCCGGACGTGCTCGTCCAATTTCCTGAGGGAACACAATGGCGGCACGCCGAGCTGAAGGCCGCAGGCGCGGCGATGGCCACCACAGCGCTCGCTTCGCTAGGGGTCTTCGAGGAAGCCGTCCGGCGCGGCCGGGATGCGATCGAGGGGGACCGGGTACCTGGTGCGGCCAATATCGCCTTGTACACGCAAGCCATGTGCATGCGCCACGTCGGTCGCGAGGAAGAAGCCGTCGAACTGCTGCGCCGGGTGTACTCGCGGGATCCGAAGTTCACCCCAGCCCGTGAAGCGCTGGACGATCCTAATTATCGGCTGATACTGACCGACCCCGAAACGATTGAGGCCCGCACGGATCAATGGGATGCGGACAGCGCACCGACCCGCGCACAAACCGAGGCCGCTCGCCACGCCGAGATGGCCGCCAAGTACCTGGCTGAAGGGGATGCCGAGCTCAACGCGATGCTGGGCATGGAACGAGCCAAACGGGAAATCAAACTCATCAAGTCAACGACGAAGGTGAACCTGGCTCGCGCCAAGATGGGGCTCCCGGTACCGATCACATCGCGCCACACGTTGTTGCTGGGACCGCCCGGTACGGGCAAGACATCGGTTGCGCGCGCTTTCGCCAAGCAGCTGTGCGGGTTGACAGTGCTGCGCAAGCCGCAGGTGGAGGAGACAAGCCGCACCAAGCTATTGGGCCGGTATATGGCCGATGCGGAGAAGAACACCGAGGAGATGCTCGAGGCGGCATTGGGCGGGGCGGTCTTCTTCGACGAGATGCACACCCTGCACGAGTCCGGCTACTCTCAAGGCGACCCCTACGGCAACGCGATCATCAACACGCTGCTGCTGTACATGGAGAATAATCGCGACGAACTGGTGGTGTTCGGGGCAGGTTATGCCAAAGCGATGGAGAAGATGCTCGAGGTCAATCAGGGTCTGCGACGGCGGTTTTCGACGGTCATCGAGTTCTTCAGCTACACCCCGGAAGAGCTGATAGCTCTGACGGAATTGATGGCTAAGGAGAATGAAGACGTCATCACTGAGGAAGAGGCCGACGTGCTGTTGCCGTCGTACACCAAGTACTACCGCGACGAGGCCTACTCCGAAGACGGAGATCTGATCCGCGGTATCGACACGCTCGGGAATGCCGGCTTCGTGCGCAACGTGGTCGAGAAGGCGCGCGACCACCGTAGTTTCCGCCTTGACGACGAAGACCTCGACGCGGTGCTGGCCAGCGAAGTCAACGAATTCAGCGCGCATCAACTCCTCCGGTTCAAGCAGTTGACCCGCGAGGACCTCGCCGAAGGCCTCAGTGCCGCAGTGGCCGAGAAGAAGTCGACGTAGGTATTTCGGGTATTTCGGCCGGCGCCTGCAATAGCACGCCAACGCCCGGTTAGGCCTGCTCACCATCGCCCGATGGGGCCATACCGGTGGGGCAAGTATGCCCCGGAGTGCCGCTGGGCAACTACGCCGGCCAAGGCTTAGGCGGCGCCGTACCCCAACTACGGCTTCCGTCCCAGTGTCGTGCCACGGCCATCGACCGCGACCTTGCATAGCCTCGGTAGCTAACCCGCACACCCACAGGCGCGGCCTGCACGCAACCGTCGCACCGATCGACTCGCGAAGTCGCAAACACCTGCTGAGTCGCCGAATCGGCCTCGCTTTCGGCGCTGCGCGTACGCGACATTGAATGCTCCTCGGCTGGTGCGGTTCCTGCTGGAAGATAGGCATTCAACCGGAGTGTCGACCGATTCCCTGCGGCAACACGGGCTTGACTGTTATGGGTTGAACCAACTGGGCTCCGACGCCGCTTCAGCTGGATACGCTGTTTTGGTTCCCGGAGCTCTGACAAGAGGGGTGCCGCGCCTGGCAAACATCGCTGGGCGACCTCATCCCAATATGTGCGACTATGCGGCAACCCGTGTGCTCGCAGCATGACGGGAGGTGAGGCCGACTAGTCCAACCGATAGCGACTCCATGAAATCGATGACCGTTTCTTTCCGATCCGGTCACGGCGCTTTCCGCCGTATGTATCGGCCGGCGCCTAACACCTGACGCATGCTGCGACGACGTAGCTGCCGTCAGTTACACCTCAAATCGCCACAGCGGGTCGAGATTCTGTAGCCGGGTCGGACCATCTCGTAAGGAGAAGTTCGATGTCTTTTGTTGTGACGCAACAGGGATCGCTAGCCGCGGCGGCTCGCCGTTTGCACCGGGTTGGCTCGTGTGCGGCACCCGATGCTGCCGACGCGATCGCGGCCGGTTAAGCGGGTGATGGCGATGGACTTCGGAGCATTACCACCGGAAATCAACTCTGCCCGTATGTATTTCGGGCCCGGCTCGGGCCCGATGCTGGCTGCTGCGGCGGCCTGGGACGGAGTGGCTGACGAGTTGCGATCGACGGCATCCACCTACCGTTCGGTGATCTCGGAGCTCACCGACGAAGGCTGGCTGGGACCGGCATCGGCATCAATGGCGGCCGCGGTCGCCCCCTACGTGACGTGGATGAACGTCACCGGAGTGCAAGCTGAGCAAACTGCCGCCAACGCGGCGGCTGCGGCGGGTGCCTTTGAGGCCGCGTTTGCCATGACGGTGCCCCCGGCTGCGGTCGCGGCTAACCGTGCTCAGCTGATGGCGCTCGTCGCGACCAATTTCATTGGTCAAAACACGCCCGCAATCGCGGCCACCGAGGCCCAGTACGGCGAAATGTGGGCGCAAGATGCAGCGGCGATGTACGGCTATGCCGCCAACTCGGCCTCAGCCTCGACGTTGAAGCCATTCGCGCAACCGGTGCAGACCACCAACCCGGCCGGGCAAGCCAGTCAGGCCGCGGCGGTCGCCCAAACCACCAGCGCGGCGACGGGAGCCGGCACGCAGGACATGCTGGCACAGCTAATGTCTTCGCTGCCGGCGGCCCTGCAAGGACTGGCATCGCCCATCTCATCCGCATCAGGTAGCTCCACGCTCGCCGCCTCGCCGATTGGGTCGTGGTTCACTCAGCTCCTGAATTTCCTATCCGGCAGCAACGGGAGTCCCCTAGGAAACTTCCTGAACTCCAACTTCTTCAACGGACTCAGCTCAGCCGGGTACGTCAACCCAGCGATCATCACCCCGGCGACGACGAGTGCGATGTCTGATATCAACTCGCTGGGGGCCGGCGCCAGCGGACTGCCAACAGTCACGACGCCCGGGGGTATCGGCGTCCCTGGGCTGGCGAGCATGACGATGCCGGCGCATGGGCCTGCGAGCATGCCGGGCTTGGGTGGGGTGTCGGCGGTGACGGCCCGAGCCAGCCTCGTCGGGCAGCTGTCCGTGCCGCAGGCCTGGACGACGGCCACCCAGGTGACGAACCATTCGGGTGCGGCGTTCCCGGGAGGTGGCTGGACCACCGCGGCGAGCGCTGGCTCAGGCGCCCAGGGGGCCGTCCCGGCAGGCATGCCCGGTATGCCGGGGGTGCCCATGGGCGGCGGGGGGAGCGGCTTCGGCCATGGGCCCCGATACGGATTCCGGCCGACCGTGATGCCACGTCCACCGGCTGCCGGATAACCGGAAAGGGGACTACTGACACGACGGCAGGACCGCCGACGGCTCCTTCGTGTTGCCTTCGCGTTGCCTTCGTGTTGCCAACTGGATTGTTGCAACTGACTGGCAGTTAGTTGACGCACGTCGCTTCAGGTGCCACGATGGGGTTTGTATGCACCTCGCTAGGTGAGGCGTCTACACGGATATAGGCCACTGACCTCGAACGTCGAAAGACGCCCAGGGTCAGGACAGCTCTTCCCGGGTTAAGGGTTGAGCCCAAGTGGCTTCCGGCTTCGATTCAGCCGGATACGCCGTGTGGTGCCGAAGCTCTGTCGAGAGGGGTGCGGTGCCTTGGCCTTTTCGCCAAGCCTTCTCCTGTGTGCAGTGCATGGCACCCGCGTGTGCCCCGGCCGTGAGGAGGTGAGGGACGAAATGTGTTCCGACGATAGTCCGTGTCCGAGATCGCCGAACATTTCGTTGCGATCCGACCCCGGCACCATTTCCACAGTCTGAATCGTCTTACCGCTACAGGGCTGAACCGCACGCCTCCGCTTCGCGGGTCCGTGTGAGTGCAGTGCGCGGAAAGCAGCCACAAAAGTGGCCCGGGTTCGGTCTCTTTCCGTGAGGAGACGTCCGATGTCGTTTGTGATTACGCATCCAGAAGCGCTGGCCGCGGCTGCCCGCGGCGTTGGATCCGTGCTGGCCGCGCGGAATGTGGCGACTGCGACAACGGGATTCGCTCCAGCCGCTGCTGATGAGGTATCAGTCTTGACCGCAACACAATTCAGCGCTCACACCGCCAGCACCGGCTCGTATGCAGCTGCCCCTAAAAGCCAACAGCACGCCAACACACCATCGCAATTAGCTAACGGAGGAGGTCAACGATGACCGCCATACTCGATTTCGCGATGCTTCCGCCCGAGGTCAACTCGGCTCGGATGTATTCGGGGGCAGGTTCGGGCCCGATGCTGGCTGCTGCCTCGGCGTGGAAGGGGATGGCCGCTGAATTGCGTTCCACGGCGCTGGGCTGCGGCTCGGTGTTGTCGGGGCTGACTGACGAAGACTGGCAGGGACCGGCTTCGGCTTCGATGGCGGCCGCGGCCACGCCGTACGTGGCGTGGATGGAGACCACCGCGGTGCAGGCCGAGCAGACCGCCGCACAGGCCGAAGCCGCCGCGGCGGCCTACGAGGCGGCCTTTAAAGCCACGGTGCCCCCGGCGCTGATCGCGGCCAACCGTACCCAGCTGATGTCGCTGGTCGCCGGGAACATCCTGGGCCAAAACACAGCTCCGATCGCGGCCACCGAGGCCCAATACGCCGAAATGTGGGCCCAAGACACCGCCGCGATGTATGGCTACGCCGGCTCCTCGGCGGTGGCCACCGATCTGACCCCGTTCGCCGCACCGCAGCAGATCACCAGCGCCAGCGCGCTGACTGCCCAGTCCGCAGCGGCCACCCAGGCCGCCGCCACGTCGGCCGGTACCGCGCAGAGCACGCTGTCACAACTGATCTCTTCAGTGCCCACCGCCCTGCGGGGACTGGCCACACCGGCCGCATCGGGGTCAGGGCTGGGCGGCATCCTCGACAACCTGGGCCTGGGCATCTTCTCGTCCACGTCGGGCTCGTCGACCACCGGGCTGTCCGGATTGATGAATTCGCTGTTCGGAACCAATTCGGCCTTCGGATCTTTCTTGAATGCCAACATCTGGAACACCATCTTCTCGTCGGGCTTCTACATGCCGGGCAACTTCCTGGGCACCGCGGCCGACTTCATGGGCCAGGCGGCACAATCCGCCGGCCAAGCTGCCGGGGACGCCGCCAACGGAGCGGCCAACGCGGCCGAAGGCTCCCTGGGCGAGCTCGGGGCGGGTTTGGGCAACTCGGTGTCGGCCGGCCTGGGTCATGGAGCTCTCGTCGGTCCGCTCACGGTGCCGCCGAGCTGGACCGGTGCCGCCCCGCAAGGCCCACTGTCCTCCACCCTGGGCGGCACCCCGATGGTGGCTCCACCTCCGGCGATGGCAGCCGGCATGCCCGGGGTCCCGCTAGGCAACGGCCTGAGCCAAGGCTTGGGACGCAGCATGCCCCAATACGGCTTTCGCCCCACCTTCGTGGCACGCCCACCCGCCGCGGGCTAACAGAAAGGACCACTTCACCCACTGCGGTTCGTGATGCCGCGCCACAGCTAGCCCACGCAGGAGGCCAACGGTGATTCCCGCAGTGGATTTCGCGGTGCTTCCCCCCGAAGTCAATTCCGGTCGGATGTATTCGGGGGCGGGTTCGGGCCCGATGCTGGCCGCCGCATCGGCCTGGAACGCTCTGGCCGCAGAATTGCGCTCGACCGCCCTGTCCTATGGCGCGGTGCTCGAGGAGTTGACCACCGAAAAATGGCAGGGACCGGCATCGGCGGTGATGGCGGCGGCGGCCCTGCCGTACGTGGCCTGGATGAACACCACCGCCGCCCAGGCCGAGCAGACCGCCGCCCAGGCCGAGGCCGCCGTGGCGGCCTATGAGGCCGCGTTCACCGCTACGGTGCCCCCACCGGTGATCGCGGCCAACCGGGCCCAGCTGATGATGCTGATCGCCACCAACATCCTGGGTCAGAACACCCCCGCGATCGCGGCCACCGAGGCCCAGTACGCCCAAATGTGGGCCCAGGACGCGACCGCGATGTACGCCTACGCCGGCTCCTGTGCGCTGGCCACCGAACTCACATCGTTCACCGAGCCGCAGCACAGCGCCAGCCCCAGCGGGCTGACCGCCCAATCCGCGGCGGTCGCCCAGGCCGCGGCCACGCCGGCCGGCACCGGGCACAGCACGCTGTCAGCGCTGCTCGCAGCGGTGCCCGGCGCACTACACGGGCTGGCCACACCAACCTCAACCGGCTCTGGACTGGGCGCCCTCCTCGACGACCTGGGCCTAGACATCTTCTCGCCGACCTCGGGCTCCTCGACCGGCGGGCTGGCCGGATTGCTGAATGTGATCTCCGACGCCAACGGTTCTGCCTTCGGCAATTTTTTGAATGACCAGTTCTTGAACTCCATCTTCGCGTCGGGCTTTTTCATGCCGGCCAGATTCCTTGGCAACGCGGTCAACTTCATGGCCCTGAACGGCCAAAGCGCACCACAAGGCGCCGCAGCAGCCCTTGGCCCAACAGCCGACGCGCTGGACTTCCCGCTGGGCAGCATCGGGACTCTGGGCAACACCGTGTCGGCCAGCATCGGGCAAGCAAACCTGGTCGGACCGCTATCGGTACCGCCAAACTGGACCCCGCCCTCACCGCTGCACAACCCGCTATCCGCAGCGTTTGGCCAGACACCAACGCAAGCCCCCCCAGTAGCTACAGGCACCCCACCGTTTCCGTTGGCCGCCAACATGGGCCGCCAAGGCCTGGACCGCGCCATACCCCAATACGGCTTCAAACCCATGTTCGTGGCACACCCACCCGCCGCCGGATAACACCGGCCGTAGCGCCGGCGGCCCAGGGATAGATAGATGGGCGGTATGAGGCGCCTGGTGACAGCCTCGTTCGCGCCATTAACCACCGACTACCAGCAGGAATGCTCTCACAGCCAACCCCCAGCAGCCAACAAGCTTCGTGGAAGCTATGGATGTTTATCTTGGGTGAAATCTAGGGGAGCTGCGCATGTCTATTAACTATCAATTCGGCGACGTCGATGCCCACGGCGCGGTTATGCGTGCTAAGGCCAACTCGCACGGGCAGAAGGTGCAAACCGCCGGCAGCAACATCGCCGACACCAACATGGCCGGCAGCCATAGCGCCGTCGGCTCCAGCAGAGCGTAGCGCACCGCACGATGGCTTCCTGTACCAGCGTCCAGACCGGCCGTCCGGAATCGGCGACCGGTTATGGACGC
>JGI12631J13338_1000650_pt1 | contig 10249 bp, 10 predicted proteins | sample BlaSpr_A8_Ref_O1_FD_13338 | JGI IMG/M metagenome (IMG submission 13338) | reverse complement strand
CCCGCCGCGCTCGAGCGCGCCCGACTCACCGTCGATGACATCCGCTCGTTTAATCCCAAGATCATCATCGCGCGTGGCACCGGACTGGGCGTGCGCGGACCGGATCGCGATCGCGGCGGGTTCGACGCTGCTACCTACCTGGCGCGTGGCGGGGTCGCGTACACGCTGACGCCGTTCGGAACGGAAGCGCCGGCTGTCCAGGGCCCGGCATTCGGCGACCTGCAGGGCGGGGCGACTCTGGCTGGCGGGGTATGCGCTGCGCTTTTCCATCGGGAAAAAACCGGCAAGCCGACCATCGTCGACTCCTCATTGCTGGCCCAGGCGATGTGGGCGATTGCGCCGTCGATTTCGGCAGCCGATTTCTTCGACATCGACGGAATTCCGGGCGCACCACCGGGGTTGGCCATCAATCCCCTGGTAAACCGGTACAAGACCAAAGACGGTAGGTGGATTCAGCTCGTCTTCTTGCAGCCCGACAAATTCTGGGCCGGCTTCTGCGAGCGTATCGGCCTCGCGAATTTGATCACCGATGACCGATTTGTGCCGTCGAGCAACCTGATAGCCAATGCGGCCGAGGCTACCGAGATCGTCGCAAATGCATTTGCCAGCCATGACCTCGCGCACTGGCAGAAGGTGCTCGAAGACGAGCCGGGCGTGTGGGGCACCCTGGCGACGCCACGCGAGACGCTCAATGACCCGCAAGTCGAACCCAATGGGTACGTGGTGGCGAACGTCGACGATTATGGTGAGAAGTATCGGATTGTCGCTGCGCCCGTGCAATTCAACGAGACGCCGCCGGCTCCCGCGCGTGCGCCGCAACATGGCCAGCACACCGAGGAGATTCTGCTCGAGCTCGACGTCGACTGGGACGACATCGCACGGGCAAAGGACCTCAGAGCCATACTGTGAGCCCATCGGGTCTCCAAATGATGGCCAGCGGATCCAGCGTGCCCACGTCTCGCCGGGCCCAGAACACCGCTGCGACTCGTGGTTACGTGGCCAAAACGGCCGATCGAGTTGGCATCCGATCGGTATCGACACGATCACAAGCACATATCGATGTGGGCGGCGGTCTGGCACAACGGGTTCGATCCGCAAATCATGGCACAGGGCGCCATTGTAGGGGATCATAGTCGCGACGATGCGTACCGCATGGATTCCTCTTCCGCTATGTTGGGTAGCGGTTTCGTGGAGGCGCCACAGGAGGTATCGACACGATGATGGCGAACTGGGCTCCCGCCCAGACTACTTGTGGCCCGCACTCTGGTCGCATCCTCGACACCGCGCGGGGCATTCTCATCGGCCTGCGCCGATGCCCTTCAGACACTGCACTCGACGAATTGCAGAGCGCGGCAATACGTCACAAGGTGCCCGTGTTCGCGATAGCGTGGGCGCTGGTCCACCTGGCGGGCGATGGTGAGAAGACACCGAGCTTCGTCGATGCGCAGTCGGCGGCTCGTCGCGAGTGGGGTGAGCTGTTCACCAAGTCGGCTGGGGTGACCTGTTGATCAGCGACCACACGAGTGGCACAGCCGAGGTCCCGAGGGGTACCTCGGCCATCACCAACTCCGCCAACTCGCGTAAACTCGAAGTCAGCCAAAGGCACGTGGCCGACGATGTTTTCCCGCTCCCGCTGCGCTGGCCAGGGCGCTTCCGAGGCATCAGGCGCCATCGAGCAAGCGTGACGAGACCATTCGCGACCGAAATCGATCACGCTGTGAACTTGGTCCGGTGACGCGCTCCGGTCCCCACCGGTAGCTCGTTAAGTCTTTGCGGCGCTCCACAGGTCGACGGGCACTATCTCAGCGGCGCGACCGTCGGGTCCCAGTAGCCGCCCCCAGGACTTGACCGAGCGCAGCACGACGCGGGTGTCCAGCACTGTCACCCCTGGGTGTTCGGCGATCAACCGCGAAATCACCGCGTCGAGAGATGACAGCTTGTGCAGCTGCATGGTGACGAAAAGGTTTGCCGCACCGGCGCCTACGGTCGCAACGCAGAACCGAGTCTCGGGGTACTGGACCAGTGCGCGTCCCACCGCGGCCAGCGGTGACCCGCTGACCCGTAGCTTGAGCGCGACGCCGGTTAGCCAGCCCGCTTCCACGCGAGCGAAATCAGTCCGGAATGCCAGCAATCCCGACCGGGTCAAAAGGCCGATGCGGCGACGCACCATCGACTCCGATTCGCCAACGGCCGCCGCCAGGTCCCGGCAGCTGAGCCGCCCGTCACGTTGCAGCGCTAAGAACAACTCGCGGTCGAACTCGTCGAACTCGTGTGTGAGTGCGTTTGTGTTTGGCCCGGGGGTTACCGCACGCACCTGGCTTGAATTGAGACCACCTAGCCGCCAGCGGGTTCCGCTGAACAAGTCGGTGATCAGCGCGGACTGTACTCGGAGTGTTCCCGTGACGGAGGGAAGCACGTCCACGATCAGCTCGGATAGCAGGGGTTGATTGGCAGCCACCAGCAAGGCGTAGATGTTGTCGTTGCCTGTCGTGATGTTGACACTGAAAACCTGCGGTCTGGAGGCGAATTCAGCGGCCACCGATGGTGCGGCGCCGGGCCGGCACTCGGCCTCGAACAGCGCGGCCTTCACCGGCAAGCGAGGACCGATCGCCGAGGACACCCATGCCCGACCCGTGGATACCAGACGTCGCCAGCGGCGCGCCGCGGTCGCCGGCGAAACGCTGAGAACCCTGCCCAGCTCTTCGAAGCTCAACTGCGGATCGGCGTGAAGCGCGTCGAGCAATGCGATATCCAGCTCGTCTACGCCATCAGCCACAGCGATGATTGTCACTCGCTTGATCGGCCGCGGTAAGCGTTGCGGGCAACAAGCTTCATATCGACCCGTTGATACTGATCCATTCGGGGCGGCTTGATCCTCGGGGGACCAAGATCGGGTCCGGCCAGCGGGGCCGGGTGTGGCTGAAGGCGACTGGCGGGGCGAGCATGTGGACGCGGCCCATGGGGCTCTCGGTGTCGTAAGCGGCCGGTTCACCGATGGTGTGGTCGTCGTCGCAGCCGGCGTCGGCCGCGTCGACCAGGCCGAGGGCCTGGTACCACATGGCGCTGCGGGTGAGGTTGACGGTGACGTGCCAACTGCCGCCTTCGGTTTGTTGTTTGAGCAGTCCGGTCGCGGCGCCGAGAGCGCCCATGTAGCCGGTGATGAAGTCGTTGATCAGCCCGGTTGGCGGTAATTTGGGCTGGTCTTGGCTGCCTTCGAGGACCATCAAGCCGGAGGCCGCTGAGCCGTTCATGTCGAAGCCGCCACGTTCGGCCCACGGCCCGGACGATCCGTAACAGGTGACCGAGACATGAACCAGCCCGGGGTGAGTATGGGCGAGGTCATATGGATCGATCCCCAGGTTTTCCAGCTTGGCGCCGCGGTGATTGTTCACGACGACATGAGCGTCGTTCAGTAGCCGCTCGACGTCGGCCTTACCGCTGTCTTTGGTCAAATCCAACCAGGCGCTGCGGGATCCGATGTTGGCTTCGAAGTACACCCAGTCGTGTTCGAAATCGTTGGGCCGGGTCGCGCCCAGCACGTCGGCGCCTTGTTCGGCCAGGACGCGTCCCACCGTGGGGCCGGCCACGGCATGGGTGAACGACAGCACCCGCACCCCGCCGAATGGCCGATTGGAGGGACCGAACTCTCGCGGGGCAGCATCGCCGATGCGGGTCAGCCCGATGACGGGCTGACGGGCCAGCAGGGCTCCCTGTGGATGGGTCAGCCACTCCTCGGGGCTGCGTGCCACGCACGCCGGTAGGCCGGCGTCGTTGGCGGCCTCTTCCAATTCGAAGGCATCCCATCCCGCGAACGCCTCGGCGACCTTGCCGAAATCAGGCGGTACGTCGAGGAATCGGCACCATTTGGCGGACTGATGCGGATATACCGCCGAAGCCATCACGGTGCGGCCGTCGCGGGTGCGATACGGAATCAACCCAAACGGGTTATCGGCGAAGAGCGCGATCGAGGGGAATTCCCCGGCCAAGGTGGGATGCCAACGGAAACTGGGGTTGATGTGGTGCACCGCCTGGCGCAAATCCAGGTGCAGATCCTGGCCTGGGCCACCACGCTGGCGGTGCATTGCCGCCGCCGCAACCGCGTTGCCCAGCATAGGAATGCCGATTGCGGCCCCCAAACGGTGACGCGCCGGAATGATCGGGTCTTGGCCCGCAAAGGTCACCCGCCCGCCTGCATCGGCAACCGACAAACCGACGCCGGCAAGCAAATCATCCAGCGCCGCAGTCGCGTTGAACGCGGCCATCGATGTTGTCTCGGTCATGGCTGAACTCCGCTTCGGGCTGTGACCGGTCCCGCAGGCCGGCGACTCGTGTTCTGGCTGGGACATGCTGATGCCAGTGCCGCCAGCATGCCCGCCGGCGCGTTGGGGGTGAGAAAAATGACGGAAAGTGCTCAGAATCGACTATCTGGTGAAGGAAATAGACGCAGCCATGGCCGGGCACCATCAAAGGTGGCATCGAACGCGCCGAAAGAGGGGACTGCAACAATGAAGTTCGTGACCCGCGATAACGCGGCGAGCGCGGTCCGCTAATGGTCTCGGGTCCCACCTGTACCGCCCGCGGCGTCCGCTGGCCGACCACATCGAGTGGGGCATTAGCGCAGCTGCGGGGCCAACTAGCGCAGCCGAGGGCTGCCGCGCGGCGCAGTGACCGTCGTCTTCGACGTGGGACAGCCATGGAATCAGAACGACTGGTCCCCAATCGACGGCGTGCCCGGCCGATACGGACCACGCTTCGGCTACACACCAGTCACCCGACAGCCAACACCTGGCCGCTGCACAGACTTCCGCGCCGCCTGCCCCAGCTCCTAAATCCGGACGGGCACGTCGTACCTATCCGCCAACTCCTGGGCGAACGCCTCGACCTCCGGGCCACCGTCTGTGTCTAAGAGGCCCAGCTCGACGATGCCGCCCAAGCGCGCCCGGTACTCGGCACGGGGGCTGATCTTCATCGTAGGTGGTGGCCGGTATGCCAGCACGTCGTGCAATTCAACCTTGCCGACAACCAGATACGACCACGGCGGATCCACAACCCCCAATGACGACGCCAGTCGCGCCGCTCTCGGGAACCCACGTGCCCGCGCAATCAGGTCCTCGACCTCGATATCGGCGTACCAGCCGCACACGCACTCCGGCGCCGGCGGCATGTGCTCTGGGGTGGAGCATCCGGCGTAGGACCATTTCGTTGGCCACGAGATGTACGAATGGTACGGGGACCTCAGCACATCCCCGGCGATCCCCGTCCAAAAGCGAAAGCCCACGGCAGTGTCCAAGCGGCCGAAACCAGGTGCGGTCAGGCGCCCGTCTAGCCACTCATGCAGCCCGGGCATCGCGGCCTCGATAGCTGCGAAGGCGACCTCGAAATCAGCACCAAAGCACGGATTCCGGACGTCGACGCAGCTAAGCCGGTCGTCATCAACGCCACGCTCCTGCAACACCCCAACATGTTCGCGACCCAACGCAACCACCAAATCAGCTCCAAGGTGCTCAGCACCGACCAGCGCAGCCCGATGATCCGCCGGCACCGGATAACCACGCTCACACAGCACCGAGCACGCCTGCTCATCGGCGCGATCGCCTACACAAGCGACGGTGCCCGCACTGGACACCCGCACCACATCACCCAGACCGCGCTCCCGCAGCTGCTCAGCGAACAACGCCGCAGCCATCACCGATCGAGCGCGATTGAAACTGCATACAAACGCGACGTGCAGCCGCGGGCTACTCACAATCCGTACCGCTTCCCAAGCAGCGCGGCGGGGCCATCAGAGTCCGCCGAATCGAAGTTTGCGACTGTAGTAACTCGGCTCGAAAAAAGATTCGAGTTACGTACAGACAGGCACATGCTATGCCAACCGATTGTTGTCGGGATGGGGTCTGGGATGGCACAAATCGGATTGGTTACCTCAGCTGGGTACGAGTTGCCTCGCCGCGCTAGCGTGCATGTCAGGTTGTCCAGTTCCCCGGTCCCGATTTCTCTGTTCTCTTCGTGGGTCGGCTGCCTTCGGTTCGGAAGGAGGAGCGAAACGCTGGCGCCGATGCCCACGACTAGGAGCCGCCTTCGCCGATGCTCGCCGTCGCCGAACGTGGCTAAGGAGTGGTCGCGGCCCGCTTTTGTCTCCTCGAGGAGTTCATGCTGTCGCAGACGCGATCGTCGGTCGCCGTGCGACGGGATTGTCCACCAAACGGCTGATCGGACTGTTTCGCGCCGAGATCGGCCTGCCTCCGAAGGAATTTGCGCGGGTCCGGCGCGCCAACCCTGCTATTGGCCGCCGCTCTTCGGGGCTGGGCTTTGGTCCGCGCCGGTCAGGGTTTTGGGGCAGTACGTGGTGGCCGCGATTGCGGTGAACTTGGCGGCGCCATCGCCCTGGAACCCTGGATTGAGCTCCTGTAGGTTCTTGACGATTTCTACGCCACTCATTCCCTCGTCGACTAAATTGCACACCGTTTTGCCGGCCGTTATCGCGCGGTCGGGGTTCAGATAGGACAGCCCGGATTGCTCGAGTGCGACGAGGAAAGTTTGATCGTTGCCGTCGATGTCGGCATAGGCCGGGGCGGCCGTGCCCATCACCGCGGCGACACATGCCAGCACCAGTACGAGTCTCATAACCCAGTGATTGTCTCAAAGTGATAGTGCTCTTGCACCCGTTGCGGCCAACGGGACTTTAACGGAATGCGGCCAACAGCTCCAAGCACGATGAAGTCCCAACCGCCGCGCACGCTAACGCCACACCGTCACTGCGCCGACGGCCGAGAGGTCGATCCCGCTGCGAGAATGGTCTGCTGATGCGTTCGAGCCCTCACTGCACCCGCCGCGACAGCCGTTGGCTCAAGATATATACGACTTAAACAGCAGCGCAATGTATTTGATCGTCGCCCGCTGAGCCTCCCCGCAGATGCGGCAGCACTTTGAAAGTGCTTCAGCGGTGCGCATCGCGACCATAACTGCCATGCATCACCCAGACGGCGTGGGCGGTTGGGCTTGACCGACCACGACAAAAGCCTCTACGGCCGTGGCCATCTCGAAACCTTCAACCTCCACCCGCCACTCGTAGATTGCTGGCTCCAAAGGTATTCCAGCCGGGATGTTCAGAGTGAGCGGCATTCGAACCGAAGTTCCGTGGATCGCGCCAGGAGGGCGGCCTGCCTCGGCTGCCGCTTCGAAGAGGATCCGCTGAGGACCGTGCGGCCCCGTCACCACTACCGGAGTGCCATCGGTGGTCAATAATTGGCACTTCAGCTTGTGTTGTTTATTGGTTTCATCCCAGTCGATGTCGAGGAATAAGACCAAAGAAAAAGCGGGCGTCGGTGTTTGGCACTGCCTCCACCCCAGCCCGAGCGCATTGACCTTGCCGGACTGGGCGTCGGCTTGGGCTGCATCCGCGAGCAAAAAGCTGATCTTCATGCAGCCGCCGGCGCCGCGATTGATCTTCCAGTCGTCACCGCGAGATCCTGCCAAGTCATTCCTGCCGCCCCACCAGCTCCACGAGATGCTTACGCTGCTCTTGTCGGCTGGATAATACGTACGGTTCGATCTGTTCGGCTAGTCGGCGCGTCGGCAGCTGGCCTGAAGTTGACTGCCGGCGATGGTGCTGCCACCAGCCGGAACAGCTATTCGGCGGGCGGCAGTTGGCGCGGACCTTCGGGAGAGCGCAGTTCACGCGTTCCTTCTCGCTCCATCAGCTCGAGAAGACTGTCGCGCTCCGCCGACCCAAGCGATAGGCCCCCCACGTCCTTCGTGGGTGCTCGCCCCAACGACGAGTATTCCTCGTAGGCACTTGCTTGGCTGCGAGACGATTCAGCCCGGTTGGCGGGAGATGAGCCTTCAGGGATTTCTGCATCCCCCGACGCCAGCGGTGGTTGGTCGCTGGTGTCGGGGCTCCCGGAGCTGACCGTCACTCTCCGGGTGCGCTTGAGCGCAAAGGTGATCTCTTCGACCTCTTCGAAGACCTCTTCGAAGACGTGGCGTGCGGTGCGCAGCGGCTGAGTCGTGTTGTCGATCACCCGCGCCACGAACGGAGGCACCAGCGGGCGAATCCAACGCGGGATCAACGGAGTCGCGTGCTCATGATGCGGTTCCGTGGCGTCGTTTGGCTGGATCTGCTCCGGCAGATTCTCCGCGGTCTCGACGCGCGCATCCTGTGCCCCGACAGGCAATTGGGCGACTGCCCGGCTGGCCGCCTCCGCCTCGGCGGCAATCGACAGATACATGTCTGGGGCCACTGGCTCGAAAGTACGCTGTGATGAAGTGGCTATTGGCCGATCAAGCGCTTCAGTGACTCGACGACGTTGCTGCTCGCGGTCGATTTCGGCCTGTGCCTCGATGGTGAGACGAGCCTGGGTGAGCTGATGCTCGGCCCACATGATTTCCGTCTCGCGGCGCACCTCGGCCCGCTTGATCGCGATCGCCGTGTCAGCCTCGAGCTCCGCGCGTTCGTGGTCGGCGCGCGCGGCTGAATGTCGATCGTGCGTCGTCTCGCCTCGCCATCGCAGCAGGATCAGCGGGAGCAGGTACAGCAGAGTGAAGAATGCGATTGTCAGCAGCCTCAGCACCTGCGCCCCGATGGCGAGCGTGAGGTCGTTCATGGCGACCCAGCGCGCACCTAAGCCCCGATCGGCTTCCGCGATCACACTTTGGCGTGCCTGGGTGAGCGACCGCTGCTCGGCTGAGTTTTTGGCGTCCAGCTCAGGTGCTTGACGGTCGCGAGTCGCCAACGCATCGTCCAGCGCATACTGCGCGTCGGCGAGAAGTTGGTTTGCCGTGCGCGTTTCCGGCCCGGCGCCAGGCACGCCGGTGATCCGGGTCTGCGGACACGCTGGTGTGGGGTTGTATTCGCAGCGTGCCACGACCAGAGCCTTGTCTTGCTGGTCGCGTGCCTGTTCGACGGCGTTGTCGAGCGCACTGCGGGCATCTCGGGTCTGTTGCAGCGATTCCGACGCCTGCGCGACGGCCGGCGCCGAGTCGGCGGTGCGAAGAGCCCGCTGGTCGAGACGATGCTCGATCGAACCGGAAAACACGACGAGAGCGGCGAGCTCGCCGACCACCACGCCGAGTGCGACCGCGACAGCCGCGCGTCCTGCGATCCCAGGCCAACCCCGGGTGGGGCCGCTGGCAGTGCCGCGGGTCACCGCGCCAACCAGCAGGCCGAAGACAAGGGTCAGCGCGACGACGGCAAGCACCGGCAAGTGCGCCGACTCACTAACGGCCACGGCCGCGACGAGCCAGGCCAGTACGGCTCCCACCGCCACCACCGCGCCGGTGATGGCGTGGGTGGACCGCTCGTGACGCTCACCGAGTTCGTGCCAGTGTCCGCCGCCAAGCCAGGTGAGCACGCTCTCGATCCGGGATACGGCCGAGCGCGGCTCGGTGAATTCGTGGGCGCACATGAGACTACAAACCTCCAACTATTTAAGCCTGGCAGGCCGTCGGCCGACACACCGAATCGAAAGCGGCCGTTTGTGGCGTTGTTCACAAATCAACGCCAATAGACGCAGATCACACTGTCGCGATACCAGGCAGGGTTAGCTCAGCCTTGTCCAGGCCATATCTGACGCGAAACGCAGGCGACGCGAGCAGATCAGCGGCTGTTCCGGCAAACGACGTGAGACGGTATAAGTCTATGCAGAACCACGACTACTTGACCTACGAAGAGTTCGGCCGCAGATTCTTCGAGGTCGCCGTCACCCCGGAACGTGTCGCCGCCGCATTCGCCGATATCGCCGGCAACGAGTTCGCAATGGAGCCCATTGCTCAGGGGCCCGGCGGGATTGCCAAGGTCAGCGCGAACGTCAAGATTCAAGAGCCGCGAGTCACCCGGCGGCTTGGTGACACCATCACTTTCGTCATCCACATTCCTTTGTCGATTGACCTGCTCTTGGACCTACGGCTCGACAAGCAGCGGTTTCTCGTCTCCGGGGACATCGCATTACGCGCTACAGCGCGCGCCGCTGAGCCGCTGCTCCTTATCGTCGACGTCGCCAAGCCGCGGCCTTCCGATATCACGGTCAACGTGTCGTCCAAGTCGCTGCGCGGCGAGGTGTTGCGCATCCTTGCCGGCGTCGACGGCGAGATCCGGCGATTCATCGCCCAGTACGTCGCCGACGAAATCGACGCGCCCCAATCGCAAGCGGCGCAAGTCATCGACGTGGCAGATCGGTTGGACGAGGCCTGGTCCTAGGCGACGGAGCGCAGGCTTGGGTTTTCGGGTCTTCGCGCCCGGGTATGTAACTCG
>JGI12631J13338_1000648_pt1 | contig 10267 bp, 1 predicted proteins | sample BlaSpr_A8_Ref_O1_FD_13338 | JGI IMG/M metagenome (IMG submission 13338) | reverse complement strand
AGACAAGACAATCCGAGTTAGGGAATATCCTAATATGGATAGGGAATAACCGAAAGCGGTAATTACCATATGTAGATGTACTACATAAGTTCGATAATTACAGGAGTAATATATTCTCTTCTGCGCTCATCATCACATAAATAAGCCTGCCTCCCAACAGGTTATGAGCCCCGGCCTCCTATAATTCATATACTGGAAACTAGGCTAGGCAACAAGCTTATAACATTTACCGCGACCTCTCTAGGCAACAAAACCGAGTATTATCCAGAATCTTTGAAGACCCCTAAAATTAAACCCCTCTTCACTTTATTATGCCTCCTCGTCGTGAACAAGGAAACCCACCGGCTGCCAACCCACCGGCCGCCAATCCACCTGCCGACATTAATCCTCCTGTGAACATTCCAACTGTTGCTCTAATTCGTACCAAGGAATACACGGCAGTAAATAGGCTCCCAGAAAGGAGCCACCTGACGGACGACAACTGGTACGACTGGAAGGAGCGAATGAACCGCGTATTTACCAACTGCGACATTACCGGCTATATTGATGGAACAATTCCTCGAGTGGCGCCGGAGCAGGACGGTATAGGAGCTAGAAATTGGGTCAAGAACGACTCTTGGGCCCAGCAGGTAATTATGGATAATGTATCCACTACACAGATGAACCATATTCGCTCGAAGAGGACTGCGCACGCCATGTACGAAGGACTGGCTAGCACTCATGAGGACATGGCATTTTATACTGTGAATAATATAGAAAACCTCCTCCAAACTGCGAAGGCGACCGACAGCGATGATCTATTGAAACACCTAGACACACTGAAGGGACTTCGTGACCGTATGAACGAGTTTCCGAACCCCGACTTCCATCTCCCGGACGTTCGCTTCAAAACAATTATTTCAAACTCGCTTCCCCGGAGCTGGCGAAGCTTTGTCGAACCGTATATGGGGAACGCCAAAAATGCGAACGATCCAGATCCGAAACGCCGCATCCAATCTGACACCTTTATAGGTATATTGCGGGAGGAATACAAAATACAGAGAAATAACGAGAAGCGAGAGAACGGGAACAACGGATTTAATGGCGAGGGCAGTAATCAAACCATAGGGACTCAAACCAATTTTGCGAACGCCCAGACAAACTCAAGGACTCTCAAATCTCGTCTCAGCGGACAAACAAATCCCCGCGCTTGGTGCGATATTTGCGAGATGAAAGGACACTGGACCAGCAAGTGCTATAAACGCCACCAAAATAAATGCTATAACTGTGGCCGCGAGGGACACATGGCAAAGGACTGTAGAAAGAAGAATAATAGCTGGAAGGGAAAGAATAAAGCGAAGGGATATAAGGAGAGAGAGAAATGGAAAGGAAAGGCGAAACAAAATGAGACGGCAGAGGAGACAAATATTGCGGACGAAGAAATATCGTTTAACACGGAAGAAAATCTCATGGAGGGACATTCGACGTCAAATATTGACGATGAGGAACATAATTTTGATAGCTATCAAGCCTGTAATTACGAGGCGAATGATGAGCGATTGATCTATTATGATTGGGTAGCCGACAACGCCACAAGTTCTCATATAGCTTCAGAGCGCAATAACTTTGAAACTTATACAGAAATCCAGGAGAGTACAGTGACAGGCGTGGGCGGCAAGAAAGCCGCAGCGATAGGCCGTGGAACAGTTATATTAAATTCAAACTGCAATGGCGCCGACTGGACATTAAAACTGGAAAACGTACTACACGTACCAGGACAAAGAAATAATTTAATTTCCCTGGGAAGATGGGACAAGGCAGGCGGCACCTATCAAGGAGGGGAGAATAAAATAATCCTCATTACCAAGGACGGCAAACGAGTCGCCGAAGGTACCAGATTAAAGAATTTCCTATATGGAATGAATGTTAGGGTAAAACCACCTACCTTAACTAGTGAGAGTTCCCAGACATTCGCAGGCACGGAGAGTGCACAGAGTTGGGAGACTTGGCACAAACGCTATGGCCACATAGGTTATTCGGGCCTACAGAAACTCCTAGACAATAAAATGGTCGAAGGATTAGAAGTGGACACGAGCACGCCCAAACCAGACTGTGTTGCATGTACAGAAGCCAAACAAAATGTCGAACCGTTTCCTAAGTTAACAAATAGGAATACGCAGACAGGTGATTTAACTCACATAGACCTTTGGGGAAAATACGCTATACGATCGATAAACGGCAACCAATATTATATCGTGATGGTGGACGATGCCCAACGATATATAACGGTCGAATTCCTAAAAGAGAAAAATCAAGCGTCACAAGCCGTGATAAATTATCTCACTTACCTAAAGGTACGAGGACACAAACCAAAGGCAATACAGATAGACAGAGGGAAGGAGTTCGTAAACGAAAAGTTAGAACGATGGTGCAAGGAAGAAGGAATAGAGTTAAGACTCACGGCACCATATTCACCTCCTCAAAATGGCGTGGCTGAACGTATGAACCGGACGCTAGAAGAATTAGCTAGGGCGAATCTAAATGGCCAAGGGATCCCAGAATATCTCTGGGAATATGCGATATCTCACGCGGCATATGTCAGAAACCGCGCCTACACGAAACCAATGGGAACCCTAACCCCATACCAGGGTTGGTTCAAAAACAAACCGAATATAACTCATTTGCGACAATTTGGAGCACCCGTCTGGATTCTTTTNCANGGACAAAAAGAGCAACGCAAGATGTTACCAAAATCTAAAAGGCGCATCTATGTTGGATATGATGATGGATCAAAATCCGTCAAATATTATAACGCCGAAACAAGGAAGGTACTGACCTCCCGAAATTATAAAAGCTTACACCTACCTGAGGATCCAAATCCCCCAGAACCTGTTGTTATCACACCTGATATACAGCATGAGGGGGAGTCTGGAGCTGGTCATGACATGCCGCAATCAGGCGTGATACCTGAGGCAGAGCGATCGAGCGAACCGGAACCAGGACCGTCAAGGAAGAGAAAGCGAACGGTGGAAAATCCAGAGGATGTGGATATTGAACAACCGCGAAGGACTCGTGGAATGAGGCCGGACTACCGCTATTTAAGTAATCCATTTGGATACGAAGGCGAAGAAGAAGTGACAAACCTTCTTGAGGAGACATATGCAATAATTGCCGGAGATGAACTTAATAGTCTGAGTGAAGCTAAGAGCTCACAGGACTGGCCGGAGTGGCGCAAAGCTATAGGCGAAGAGTTGAATTTATTGGACGAGATGGGCACATGGGAACTAGTGGAGAAGCCGCTAGACGCCATCACCATACCTAACAAATGGACTTTCGTCAAGAAGCGCAATAAGGCGAACCAAGTAGTACGCCACAGAGCAAGACTAGTCGTGAAGGGATGTGTACAACGTCCTGGGCACGAATATATGGAGACATATTCTCCAGTAGTCCGAGCGGAGACCTTAAGAGCATGTTTAGCTCTTGTACCTGTGAAAGGTTTAAAGGTCAAGCAAATGGACATTAAAGGAGCGTACCTAAATGGTATATTACAGGAAACCGTCTACATGAAACAGCCTGAGGGATTTGAAGACGGCACTGGCAGAGTCTGCAAACTGATAAAGACCTTATATGGACTTAAACAGTCAGGACGTGAGTGGAATAAGCAGCTCGATGAAAAATTGAGGAACCACGGATACAAAAGACTCACATCTGATCCATGCGCATATGTGCGATGGGATGGCGACAATGTTGCGATTATAACCGTATGGGTCGACGATTTATTGCTCTTCGCATCAAANGATGATATGATGGAACATATGAAGCGATCTATCGAATCCGAATGGCAAGCCACTGACCTTGGAGAACCCAGTAAAATAATCGGCATCGAGATAACAATAATGCCGGAGTACCTAAGGATATCTCAAGGGAAGTATGTGGAAAACTTACTTCGCAAGGAGAAAATGGCGGAGGCAAATCCGGTAGGTATGCCATTGGATCCTAACATTAAAATAGGTCCGAACCTCGTTTATAACGAACCCAACCGGAGTAACTCCTACGCCAAATTAATGGGAGAATTACAATACCTCGCGAACGCCACAAGACCCGACATATCATATGCCGTTAATAGACTGGCGTCGTATACAGCAAATCCGAGTCTAGAACATTACGGATCGTTAAAACGTATTCTAAGGTACTTGGCGGGAACAAAAGACTACGGGATAACTTATAGAAAATCCGATGGCCTAAATTCCGATACGAACCTTTTCCATGGCCTTACCAGGAATAATGGACCGGCCAACGATGGAGAAGACAATTTATTCCATGGATTTACCGACGCCGCCTTTGCAAACGCAGATGATTGTAAATCAACAACAGGATATGTTTTCCTGGCGTCAGAAGGGGCCATAACATGGAAATCAAAGAAACAAACAATTATCGCAATGTCTTCGACAGAATCCGAATACGTCGCGCTCTCAGAAGCAGGACGGGAAGCTTTCTGGCTTAGAAATTTATATGACGAACTTGGATTTCCACAGAAGGGACCGACAGTCATCAAGAGCGATAATGAAGGTTCAGTAATTCTATCTCACAATCCTCAGTTCCATGCACGAACAAAACACATCGAGATACGCCACCATTGGGTCAGAGATTTAGTCAATGACAAAATTCTTGACATCCAGAGTTGCCGTGACCCGGAGCAGACCGCAGATATATTAACGAAGCCATTACCCAAACCGAAACATCAAAGACATAGACGGGAAATGGGTATAGGCGCCGCAAAATAACCGGTAGCTTTCCTTAATCGTGGAGTTTTTTACTCACAGAGTTTTTACCCATGAGAAGGTTTTAATGCACCCGGAAACTATCAGACATCCCTAGCTCGGCTCGAGGGGGAGTGTTGGGATAGACAAGACAATCCGAGTTAGGGAATATCCTAATATGGATAGGGAATAACCGAAAGCGGTAATTACCATATGTAGATGTACTACATAAGTTCGATAATTACAGGAGTAATATATTCTCTTCTGCGCTCATCATCACATAAATAAGCCTGCCTCCCAACAGGTTATGAGCCCCGGCCTCCTATAATTCATATACTGGAAACTAGGCTAGGCAACAAGCTTATAACATTTACCGCGACCTCTCTAGGCAACAAAACCGAGTATTATCCAGAATCTTTGAAGACCCCTAAAATTAAACCCCTCTTCACTTTATTATGCCTCCTCGTCGTGAACAAGGAAACCCACCGGCTGCCAACCCACCGGCCGCCAATCCACCTGCCGACATTAATCCTCCTGTGAACATTCCAACTGTTGCTCTAATTCGTACCAAGGAATACACGGCAGTAAATAGGCTCCCAGAAAGGAGCCACCTGACGGACGACAACTGGTACGACTGGAAGGAGCGAATGAACCGCGTATTTACCAACTGCGACATTACCGGCTATATTGATGGAACAATTCCTCGAGTGGCGCCGGAGCAGGACGGTATAGGAGCTAGAAATTGGGTCAAGAACGACTCTTGGGCCCAGCAGGTAATTATGGATAATGTATCCACTACACAGATGAACCATATTCGCTCGAAGAGGACTGCGCACGCCATGTACGAAGGACTGGCTAGCACTCATGAGGACATGGCATTTTATACTGTGAATAATATAGAAAACCTCCTCCAAACTGCGAAGGCGACCGACAGCGATGATCTATTGAAACACCTAGACACACTGAAGGGACTTCGTGACCGTATGAACGAGTTTCCGAACCCCGACTTCCATCTCCCGGACGTTCGCTTCAAAACAATTATTTCAAACTCGCTTCCCCGGAGCTGGCGAAGCTTTGTCGAACCGTATATGGGGAACGCCAAAAATGCGAACGATCCAGATCCGAAACGCCGCATCCAATCTGACACCTTTATAGGTATATTGCGGGAGGAATACAAAATACAGAGAAATAACGAGAAGCGAGAGAACGGGAACAACGGATTTAATGGCGAGGGCAGTAATCAAACCATAGGGACTCAAACCAATTTTGCGAACGCCCAGACAAACTCAAGGACTCTCAAATCTCGTCTCAGCGGACAAACAAATCCCCGCGCTTGGTGCGATATTTGCGAGATGAAAGGACACTGGACCAGCAAGTGCTATAAACGCCACCAAAATAAATGCTATAACTGTGGCCGCGAGGGACACATGGCAAAGGACTGTAGAAAGAAGAATAATAGCTGGAAGGGAAAGAATAAAGCGAAGGGATATAAGGAGAGAGAGAAATGGAAAGGAAAGGCGAAACAAAATGAGACGGCAGAGGAGACAAATATTGCGGACGAAGAAATATCGTTTAACACGGAAGAAAATCTCATGGAGGGACATTCGACGTCAAATATTGACGATGAGGAACATAATTTTGATAGCTATCAAGCCTGTAATTACGAGGCGAATGATGAGCGATTGATCTATTATGATTGGGTAGCCGACAACGCCACAAGTTCTCATATAGCTTCAGAGCGCAATAACTTTGAAACTTATACAGAAATCCAGGAGAGTACAGTGACAGGCGTGGGCGGCAAGAAAGCCGCAGCGATAGGCCGTGGAACAGTTATATTAAATTCAAACTGCAATGGCGCCGACTGGACATTAAAACTGGAAAACGTACTACACGTACCAGGACAAAGAAATAATTTAATTTCCCTGGGAAGATGGGACAAGGCAGGCGGCACCTATCAAGGAGGGGAGAATAAAATAATCCTCATTACCAAGGACGGCAAACGAGTCGCCGAAGGTACCAGATTAAAGAATTTCCTATATGGAATGAATGTTAGGGTAAAACCACCTACCTTAACTAGTGAGAGTTCCCAGACATTCGCAGGCACGGAGAGTGCACAGAGTTGGGAGACTTGGCACAAACGCTATGGCCACATAGGTTATTCGGGCCTACAGAAACTCCTAGACAATAAAATGGTCGAAGGATTAGAAGTGGACACGAGCACGCCCAAACCAGACTGTGTTGCATGTACAGAAGCCAAACAAAATGTCGAACCGTTTCCTAAGTTAACAAATAGGAATACGCAGACAGGTGATTTAACTCACATAGACCTTTGGGGAAAATACGCTATACGATCGATAAACGGCAACCAATATTATATCGTGATGGTGGACGATGCCCAACGATATATAACGGTCGAATTCCTAAANGAGAAAAATCAAGCGTCACAAGCCGTGATAAATTATCTCACTTACCTAAAGGTACGAGGACACAAACCAAAGGCAATACAGATAGACAGAGGGAAGGAGTTCGTAAACGAAAAGTTAGAACGATGGTGCAAGGAAGAAGGAATAGAGTTAAGACTCACGGCACCATATTCACCTCCTCAAAATGGCGTGGCTGAACGTATGAACCGGACGCTAGAAGAATTAGCTAGGGCGAATCTAAATGGCCAAGGGATCCCAGAATATCTCTGGGAATATGCGATATCTCACGCGGCATATGTCAGAAACCGCGCCTACACGAAACCAATGGGAACCCTAACCCCATACCAGGGTTGGTTCAAAAACAAACCGAATATAACTCATTTGCGACAATTTGGAGCACCCGTCTGGATTCTTTTACAAGGACAAAAAGAGCAACGCAAGATGTTACCAAAATCTAAAAGGCGCATCTATGTTGGATATGATGATGGATCAAAATCCGTCAAATATTATAACGCCGAAACAAGGAAGGTACTGACCTCCCGAAATTATAAAAGCTTACACCTACCTGAGGATCCAAATCCCCCAGAACCTGTTGTTATCACACCTGATATACAGCATGAGGGGGAGTCTGGAGCTGGTCATGACATGCCGCAATCAGGCGTGATACCTGAGGCAGAGCGATCGAGCGAACCGGAACCAGGACCGTCAAGGAAGAGAAAGCGAACGGTGGAAAATCCAGAGGATGTGGATATTGAACAACCGCGAAGGACTCGTGGAATGAGGCCGGACTACCGCTATTTAAGTAATCCATTTGGATACGAAGGCGAAGAAGAAGTGACAAACCTTCTTGAGGAGACATATGCAATAATTGCCGGAGATGAACTTAATAGTCTGAGTGAAGCTAAGAGCTCACAGGACTGGCCGGAGTGGCGCAAAGCTATAGGCGAAGAGTTGAATTTATTGGACGAGATGGGCACATGGGAACTAGTGGAGAAGCCGCTAGACGCCATCACCATACCTAACAAATGGACTTTCGTCAAGAAGCGCAATAAGGCGAACCAAGTAGTACGCCACAGAGCAAGACTAGTCGTGAAGGGATGTGTACAACGTCCTGGGCACGAATATATGGAGACATATTCTCCAGTAGTCCGAGCGGAGACCTTAAGAGCATGTTTAGCTCTTGTACCTGTGAAAGGTTTAAAGGTCAAGCAAATGGACATTAAAGGAGCGTACCTAAATGGTATATTACAGGAAACCGTCTACATGAAACAGCCTGAGGGATTTGAAGACGGCACTGGCAGAGTCTGCAAACTGATAAAGACCTTATATGGACTTAAACAGTCAGGACGTGAGTGGAATAAGCAGCTCGATGAAAAATTGAGGAACCACGGATACAAAAGACTCACATCTGATCCATGCGCATATGTGCGATGGGATGGCGACAATGTTGCGATTATAACCGTATGGGTCGACGATTTATTGCTCTTCGCATCAAANGATGATATGATGGAACATATGAAGCGATCTATCGAATCCGAATGGCAAGCCACTGACCTTGGAGAACCCAGTAAAATAATCGGCATCGAGATAACAATAATGCCGGAGTACCTAAGGATATCTCAAGGGAAGTATGTGGAAAACTTACTTCGCAAGGAGAAAATGGCGGAGGCAAATCCGGTAGGTATGCCATTGGATCCTAACATTAAAATAGGTCCGAACCTCGTTTATAACGAACCCAACCGGAGTAACTCCTACGCCAAATTAATGGGAGAATTACAATACCTCGCGAACGCCACAAGACCCGACATATCATATGCCGTTAATAGACTGGCGTCGTATACAGCAAATCCGAGTCTAGAACATTACGGATCGTTAAAACGTATTCTAAGGTACTTGGCGGGAACAAAAGACTACGGGATAACTTATAGAAAATCCGATGGCCTAAATTCCGATACGAACCTTTTCCATGGCCTTACCAGGAATAATGGACCGGCCAACGATGGAGAAGACAATTTATTCCATGGATTTACCGACGCCGCCTTTGCAAACGCAGATGATTGTAAATCAACAACAGGATATGTTTTCCTGGCGTCAGAAGGGGCCATAACATGGAAATCAAAGAAACAAACAATTATCGCAATGTCTTCGACAGAATCCGAATACGTCGCGCTCTCAGAAGCAGGACGGGAAGCTTTCTGGCTTAGAAATTTATATGACGAACTTGGATTTCCACAGAAGGGACCGACAGTCATCAAGAGCGATAATGAAGGTTCAGTAATTCTATCTCACAATCCTCAGTTCCATGCACGAACAAAACACATCGAGATACGCCACCATTGGGTCAGAGATTTAGTCAATGACAAAATTCTTGACATCCAGAGTTGCCGTGACCCGGAGCAGACCGCAGATATATTAACGAAGCCATTACCCAAACCGAAACATCAAAGACATAGACGGGAAATGGGTATAGGCGCCGCAAAATAACCGGTAGCTTTCCTTAATCGTGGAGTTTTTTACTCACAGAGTTTTTACCCATGAGAAGGTTTTAATGCACCCGGAAACTATCAGACATCCCTAGCTCGGCTCGAGGGGGAGTGTTGGGATAGACAAGACAATCCGAGTTAGGGAATATCCTAATATGGATAGGGAATAACCGAAAGCGGTAATTACCATATGTAGATGTACTACATAAGTTCGATAATTACAGGAGTAATATATTCTCTTCTGCGCTCATCATCACATAAATAAGCCTGCCTCCCAACAGGTTATGAGCCCCGGCCTCCTATAATTCATATACTGGAAACTAGGCTAGGCAACAAGCTTATAACATTTACCGCGACCTCTCTAGGCAACAAAACCGAGTATTATCCAGAATCTTTGAAGACCCCTAAAATTAAACCCCTCTTCACTTTATTATGCCTCCTCGTCGTGAACAAGGAAACCCACCGGCTGCCAACCCACCGGCCGCCAATCCACCTGCCGACATTAATCCTCCTGTGAACATTCCAACTGTTGCTCTAATTCGTACCAAGGAATACACGGCAGTAAATAGGCTCCCAGAAAGGAGCCACCTGACGGACGACAACTGGTACGACTGGAAGGAGC
>JGI12631J13338_1000647_pt1 | contig 10268 bp, 7 predicted proteins | sample BlaSpr_A8_Ref_O1_FD_13338 | JGI IMG/M metagenome (IMG submission 13338) | reverse complement strand
GCTAACCGCCCGAATGAACCGAAACATCGTAACAGATTCGTGACAAGAAGTGGTAGCGGACAGGCCTCCAGGCCGAAAATTCTGAAAATATTTCAGCCGTTTCGGGCCTGGAACACGACGATCCCTGGCTAAAAGATTCTCACCGCGATCGTTCCCGTTTTTCGCGCAAAATCCGATAGACAGAAAGTGACGTAAGTGACTGAAATTGTTACACCTGTACCTTCGTACAGGTGCCACAAATTGACTGTTCTTTGGTACAGGTTTTGAAGCGGCGTAAGGGCTGTTAGCTGATTCACTACGACAAACGCACGCCGCAACGATTTCCAGCGGGGTGCATGCTACGCTCGCTCATCGAGTGGTTCTAGTACCACTCCCGGACAATCATGTCTTCACGACTCGGCGAAATTCTGGTCAAAGACAGCCTGATCACCGCGGATCAGCTTAAGCAGGCCCTCGAGCACCAAAAGAAGAGTGGCGGCCGCTTGGGCACCTGCCTGGTGAAACTGGGCCTCGTGAACGACGATGACATCACCGCGGTGCTTTCCCGGCAGTACGGCGTGCCTTCGATCAACCTGAAATTCTACGAAGTGGACCCGGCGGTCATCAAGTTAGTCCCGCAGGAGACCGCGGTCCGCTACCAGATCGTCCCGCTTTCGCGCGTGGGTTCGACTTTGACCATCGCGATGACCGATCCGACGAACGTCTTCGCCATGGACGACATCAAGTTCATGACCGGCTTCAACGTGGAGCCGGTGGTGGCGTCGGAAACGGCCATCAGCGAAGCGATCCACAAATTCTACGGCGATGTAGAGAGCGTCGGCGAACTCGACAAGGTGATGAAGGACCTGGCCGGCGATGAAGCCGCCCTGGAAATTTCCGCGGACGAAGCGGAAATGGATCTGGCCACGCTGGAGAAGGCGGCCGAAGAAGCGCCGATCATTAAGCTGGTGAACCTGATTCTGACCGACGCGGTGAAGCGGGGTGCGAGCGACATTCACATCGAGCCGTACGAAAAAGAATTTCGCGCGCGGTTCCGCATTGACGGCATCTTGCAGAACGTGATGGCGCCGCCGATGAAATTGAAGGACGCGATCACCAGCCGCATCAAGATCATGGCCAAGCTGGACATCAGCGAGAAGCGCCTGCCGCAAGACGGCCGCATCATGATCAAGTATTTGAAAGACGGCAAAAAGAAAGAACTCGACTTCCGTGTTTCGACCGTCCCGACGCTCTTCGGCGAAAAAGTCGTCATGCGTTTGCTGGACAAAGAAAACCTGCGCCTGGACATGACCAAGCTGGGCTTCGAGCAGGAATCGCTGACTAAATTCGAGCGCCAGATTCTGAAACCGTACGGCATGGTGCTGGTCACTGGACCGACCGGATCAGGAAAAACCAACACGCTGTATTCGTCGGTCGCGCGGTTGAACACGCATGAGACCAACATCATGACGGCAGAAGATCCCGTCGAATTCCAATTGCCGGGTATCAATCAGGTACAGATGAAGGAGCAGATCGGGCTGAACTTCGCGTCCGCTTTGCGCGCTTTCCTGCGCCAAGACCCCAACATTATTCTGGTCGGCGAAATCCGCGACTTTGAAACGGCGGAAATCGCGGTGAAAGCCGCGCTCACCGGCCACTTGGTGCTTTCCACGCTACATACCAATGATGCGCCTTCGACCATCAGCCGATTGATGAATATGGGTATTGAACCTTTCCTGGTGGCGACCTCGGTGAACCTGATTTGCGCCCAGCGCCTGGTGCGCCGGATTTGCGTGGGCTGCAAGGAACCGATGCAGATCACGCCGGAAGCTCTGGTGGAAGCGGGATACACGCCGGAAGAAGCGCAGGTGACCACCGTGCAGCACGGCCGCGGCTGCGGCACCTGCAACAACACCGGGTACAAAGGCCGCGTCGGTTTGTACGAAGTCATGGAAATCACCGACGAACTGCGCGAATTGATTCTGGTCGGCGCGTCGGCTCTGGAATTGAAGAAGAAAGCAATCGAGCTGGGAATGATTACCCTGCGCCGCAGCGGCCTTACCAAATCCGCCCTGGGCCAGACGACCTTAGAAGAAGTGGTACGCGAAACCGTACTGTAAGCGGAGGAAATGATGGCTGGCATCACATTAAGCGAGCTCCTGAAAAAGATGATCGAAATGTCCGGGAGCGACTTGCACCTTTCGACCAACAGCGCGCCGCGCGTGCGCGTGCACGGCAAACTGAAGCCATTGGACATGCCGCCCTTGACTGCGGCGGATACCAAGGCGCTGGCCTATAGCGTCTTGACCGACGTGCAGAAGCACCGGCTCGAGGAAAATCTCGAGCTCGACTTCTCGTTCGGGTTGAAGAGCCTGGCGCGCTTCCGCGGCAACATTTTCCACCAACGCGGCGCGGTCGCTGCCGTGTTCCGAACCATCCCGTGGGAAATCAAATCGTTCGACGCGCTGGGTCTGCCGCCGGTGGTGCGCGGCTTGTGCGACAAACCGCGCGGGCTGGTGCTGGTCACCGGGCCGACTGGTTCGGGTAAATCCACGACGCTGGCGGCCATGCTCGACAAGATCAACAACGAGCACGAAGAGCACATGATTACGATCGAAGATCCGATCGAATTTTTGCACAACCACAAGAAGTGCCTAGTCAATCAGCGCGAAGTGCATTCCGACACGCATTCGTTTTCGAATTCGTTGCGGGCCGCGTTGCGCGAAGATCCCGACGTGGTGCTGATCGGCGAAATGCGCGACCTGGAAACGATCGAATCGGCGCTGCGCATCGCGGAAACCGGCCACTTGACCTTTGCCACGCTGCACACCAACTCGGCGATCTCCACGATTAACCGTATCGTGGACGTTTTTCCGGCGCACCAGCAGCCCCAAGTGCGCGCCCAGCTTTCGATGGTGCTGGAAGGAATTCTTTGCCAATCGCTGCTGCCCAAGCCCGATGGCCGTGGCCGCGCGATGGTCATGGAAATCCTGATTCCGACCGCCGCGATTCGCAACCTGATCCGCGAAGACAAAATTCACCAGGTTTATTCGGCCATGCAGACCGGAACCGGCGCATCCGGCATGCAGACCTTCAACCAGAGCCTGGCCAACGCCTACTTCCAGAAACAGATCACGCTGGAAGTAGCCATTGCGCGCTCATCGCATCCTGACGAGTTACAAGATTTGATCAATCGCGGGGTCACTTCGGCTCCGCAGACGGGGAAAGTTCCAGTCCGGCGCTAAGCGCGGGGACGAGACAAGAAGAGGAGGTAACAGATCATGCCGGTTTTTACATATCGCGGAGTGAATAAGACGGGGGACACCGTCGCGGGGGAACGCTCCGCAGCGAACAAGGCCGAACTGCAGGCCGCGCTGCGCCGCGAGCAGATCAACGTGAGCAAGCTGTCGGAGAAGGGGAAGGAGTTCAATATCCCCTCGTTCGGCGGCAGCGGCGTTAAGTCCAAAGAGTTGGCCATCTTTACGCGCCAATTCTCGGTCATGATCGATGCCGGGTTGCCGCTGGTGCAGTGCCTGGAAATTCTCGCTGGGCAACAGGAGAATAAAACTTTCCAGAAAGTGCTGAACGGGACGCGCGCCTCGGTGGAAGGCGGCTCCACGCTCTCGGTGGCCATGCGCCAATACGACAAGGTCTTCGACCCCTTGTACTACAACATGGTCGAAGCGGGCGAGACGGGCGGTATTCTCGACACCATTCTGCAGCGGCTGTCGAGCTACATCGAAAAGAACGTTAAATTGAAGCGCGCCGTGCAGTCGGCCGCGATTTATCCGACCGCGGTCATGTCCATTGCGGCAGGCGTCATCATCCTGCTGCTGTGGAAGGTCGTGCCGATTTTCACCACCTTGTTCAACGGTTTGGGCGTCGATCTGCCGTTGCCCACGCGCATCGTGATCATGCTCAGCAATTTCATCGGCAGCATCTACGGCCTGGTCATCTTGATGTTCATGATCGGCTCGTTCTTCGCCGTGAAGTTCTGGTATGGCACGCCGATCGGCCGGATGACACTCGACACGCTGGTGCTAAAGGTTCCTCTGGTCGGACCGCTGCTGCGCAAAATTGCGGTGGCACGGTTTACCCGGACGCTCGGAACCTTGATCTCCAGCGGCGTGCCCATTCTGGAAGGCTTGGACATCACGGCCCGGACTTCCGGAAACGCGGTAGTCGAAAAAGCGATTCTGGCCACGCGCAAGGCCGTCGAAGCGGGCCGCTCGTTGGTCGACCCCCTGAAGGAAACCGGCGTTTTCCCCGGGATGGTGACCCAGATGATCGGCGTCGGCGAACAGACCGGTGCCATGGATGCCATGCTGCAGAAGATTGCGGACTTTTACGAAGATGAGGTCGACGCGGCGGTCAAGGACCTGCTCACGGCGATGGAGCCGATCATGATCGTGGTCTTGGGTATCGTCGTCGGCGGCATCGTCATCTCCATGTACCTGCCGTTGTTCTCCTTGATCGGCAAGTTGGCGGGACACTAGATTCTTGCCTCAGGCTGGCTCGCGGACCGGGCGACGCGCCCCGGTCCGCGAGAATAGGCTTGGGTAAGACAGAGCCGGCCATGCCCTACACGCATCGCAGATCGCGCGAACGCGATCACGAATCGAACACCACGGAGAGTCTCGCGCCCGACGCCATTATCGGCGAATGGCTGCCTTGGCTGGGCCGCGTTCGTTTTCTGGCCATCACTTTCCTGGTCGGCATTATCATTGCCGCGCGCCATTTAACTCCGGCGGCCATTTCGCTGCGGTCCTTCGTGCAGCTGCTGGTTTTGTGGTACACCCTGGCGATTTTTTACGTAATTCTGCAGCGCTGGATTCCGAAGGTGCGCTGGCACGCTCCGCTGCAAATTTCCTGCGATCTGCTGATGATTACCGGAGTGGTCTACACCACTGGCGGTCAGGACAGCTATTTTGTGTCGTTGTATTTGCTGGCTATTCTGATGGCCAGCGTGCTGTTCTCGCGCCGTGGCGTTTTCGTGGTGATGGGTTCGAGCATGGCCTTGCTGGGGGGCATCATCGCGCTCAGTTATTACGGGGTGATTCCGCGCACATCGGCGGCTCCTCCGGATTTGAATTCGCTGAATTCCTGGCTGGCCATCAATTGTTTTGCGTTTCTGGCGGTGGCGTATCTGGGCAGTTTGCTGGCCCAGACCTTGCGCCGCAAAGGACTCGAACTCGCCGAAAAGAGCGAGGAGTTAAAGGACCTGCAGGCATTCAATCAGGACATCATCGAATCGATGCGCGGCGGCCTGCTGACGGCGGATCTGGAAGGAACGATTCTGGTCATGAATCGCGCCGGCGCCGAAATCACCAGTTCCGGCTTGGGGCTGATGCGTGGAGACAAAGTGCAAGACCGGCTCCCCGGCTTTTGGCCGGTGGAAGTGGACGAGCAGGGCAGTCCGCTGGCGACCCGTAAGGAGATTGAATTCAAGACGGCGAACGGTGCGATCCGCTACCTGGGCCTTTCGATATCGCCGCTGCGCACGGCGCAGAACCAGAACACAGGCTTCGTTTACAACTTCCAGGATTTGACCGAACTGAAGCGTCTCGAAAGGGAAGTAGCGACGAAAGAGCGCATGGCGGCCTTGGGCCGGCTTTCGGCGGCGATCGCGCATGAAATTCGCCAGCCGCTAACGGCGATGACCGGCGCGCTCAAAGAGCTGGCGCGCCTGGCGCCCCTCGATGACGACGACAAGAAGCTGGTGCACATCGTCAGCCGCGAATCGCAGCGCTTGAACCAGATCATTACCGATTTCCTGAACTACTCCCGGGAGAAAACCTATTCGTTTGCCGACGTGGACATCCTGCCGGTGATTGAGGATACGCTTTTGCTGCTGGAACGAGACGCCCTGGCCCGCGGGAAATTCCATATCGTCCGCAACTATACGGTCCGCACCTTGCGGGCGCGCGCCGATCGCGACGCGCTCAAGCAAGTTTTCTGGAATCTGTGCAACAACGCGCTGCGCGCCATGCCGGATGGCGGCGAACTTTCCGTCGCGCTGCACGCTGACGAATCCTGGGTGCGCATCTCGATTCGCGATACCGGCGTGGGGATTGATTCCAAACAAGCCACGCGCATTTTCGAACCGTTCCAGTCGGGCTTCACTGGCGGCACCGGCCTGGGTCTGGCGATTGTTTACCAGATTCTGCAAGCGCACAAAGGCCGCATCCGAGTGGAAACGGAAAAGGGACATGGCGCTGAATTCATCGTGGAGTTGCCCCGGGCGGTGCCAGCCCGGGTGCCGGTCCCGCGCCTGCTCGTTCCTGAATCCATGCACAGCGTGGAAAGCCTCCACCCGTCGGGGAAGGTGTAGCCATGGCCCACCTCCTGGTCGTCGACGACGAACCCTCCATCAGCGAGCTGCTGGAAATCAGCTTTCGCAAGGAAGGGCATAAGGTCGAAGTAGCCTCAAACGGACAGGCTGCCAAGCGCCGTTTGGCCAGCCAGGTTTTCGATATCGTGATTTCCGATATCTGCATGCCGGACATGGACGGCGTCGAATTGCTGCAATATTCCAAGGAAGTCTCGCCCTCGACGACCTTTATCCTGATTACCGGCGTTCCCACCGTGGATACCGCCATCGACGCCGTTAACTTTGGCGCAGATCGCTACGTCATCAAGGGCGACCGGTTGCTCGATGAATTGCGCCCGGCCGTGCGGCGCATCGCCGAAAATCAGGCGGTCAAGAAAGAAGCGGGCGAGCTTCGCCGCCAGTTGCGCAAGTTTACCGGGTTCGATCACATCATCGGCGCCAGCCCGAAGATGCGCAGCTTGTTCGAATTGATTGAAACCATTGCACCGCAAACCAGCCGGGTCTTGATCACCGGCGAAAGCGGGACCGGGAAAGAGCTGGTGGCCCGCGCCATTCACGAGAACAGCTCGCGCTCCAAGGCGCCCTTTATCACCATCAATTGCGGGGCGTTTCCCGAAACCCTGCTCGAATCCGAACTATTCGGCTACATGCGCGGATCGTTTACCGGCGCCAATGAGAATCGCCGCGGCCTGTTTCAAGCGGCCGACGGCGGCACCTTGTTCATGGACGAGATTGGCAACATGAGCTTGACCATGCAGGTGAAGCTGTACCGGGTGCTGCAGGAAGGTAAAGTCCGGCCGCTGGGCAGCACCGAAGAAAATAACGTCGACGTGCGGGTCATTGCCGCGACCAATAAGGATTTCGCCAAAGAGATCGCCGAGGGCCGGTTCCGTGAAGACCTTTATTACCGCCTCAGCGTTATTCCTATTCATTTGCCGCCGCTGCGCGAGCGTCGCGAAGATATTCCCTTATTGGTGCGCTCGTTCCTGGATCGCTACACCAAATCCATGAGCAAGAAGATTGACGGCATCGAACCCGAGGCGATGCGCCGCCTGGAAGTGTATGACTGGCCGGGGAACGTCCGGGAGCTTGAAAACACGATTGAGCGTGCGGTCGCACTGGAAGGGTCGGGAAGGGTCACCGTCGAGGGCCTGCCCTCCCGAATTCGCGACCACTATCAAGAGACTGTGGCGAACTCCGGCAACGGCCACGTTCACGGAAACGGTCACGGCAATGGAAACGGCCACGGCAACGGACATGGAAACGGGCCGGTCCTGCCCGACCAGGGGCTCGACCTCGAGAAGTACATTCAGGATCTGGAACGGTCGTTCCTGCTGGCAGCGATGGAACGGTCCGGCGGAGTCCGGACGCGCGCCGCCGACACGTTGAAAATGTCCTACCGGTCTTTCCGCCACTACGCCAAGAAATACGGCATCTAAGTCTCCGCTCCTTAGTTCTCCACGCAAATTTGTTTTGCAATGAACGACCACGCGCGTCCGCACCTTGATCCTTGAGAGTTGCTGGGACGCAGGCGTGTGTTTGTTTGAAACACTGTTCCATTTCCAACAGCCACGTTGAGTCCACCTGCCGCGACAGAATTTGGCTCTATCCGTTGAACGGGGAATGTGAGTTCGATTCACAACGGAACATCCCGAAACGATACACGGTTATCTATATAACGCAGTAGTACATATGCAGGACATGATCCGTTGCCTTGGCGCGGAATGGTCTGGCCATCGATATGCAATGTGACCGGTGCACGGCCGAGAAAAAAAATTGGAATCGACTAGTTTCAGAACGAAACAGATTCTCGGCGGCCAAAACTTCAAGGGAGAAACAATGAAAATCACCAATAAACAGAAGGGCTTTTCGTTGATCGAGTTGTTGATCGTCGTCGCGATCATTTTGATCATTGCGGCCATCGCCATTCCGAACCTGCTTCGCGCCCGTATGGCGGCCCATGAGTCGTCCGCGGTCGGTTCGTTGCGCACGATTGTGACTTCGGAATTCAACTACCAACAGACCTACGGCATCGGCCATGCGCCGCTGACCAACCTGGGTAGCACGGCCCCGTGTTCCCCGGCGACGCTCGCGACCTCCGCTGCGGCTTGCTTGGTCGATTCCCAGCTGTCGAGCGGCACTAAGAGCGGCTACAACGTCACCACTCCGGCTCCGGCCGCGGTGGGCACGTCGGCAGCTCCGAACAACACCTTCACGGCCGTTGCGGTTCCGCCGGTGATTGGTCAGTCCGGCCAGCGTGGTTTCTACCCGGATCAGTCCGGCGTCATCGGTTTCACCACCGATGGCACCACGCCGCTGGCGACCAGCCCGGCGCTGCAGTAACTCGGTAGCATCGTCCCGCGGGGAGGAAGTTCAAGACTTCCTCCCTTTTTTTGATTTGGGCACGCGAACGAAAGTGTTCGGGCAGGCTCGGTAATCAATTTAGATCTTCATGCCAGCCCCTGAGAATCGAACGAGGTGTCGTGTGAGGCGGACGGTACGCGGGTTTTCGCTGATCGAGCTGCTGGTGGTGGTAGCCATCATTCTGATTCTGATGGCTATCGCGATCCCGAATTTCTTGCGGGCGCGCATTGCGGCCAACGAGGCCAGCGCCGTCGAAAATTGTCGAACCATTTCTACCGCGAACGTCATTTATTGGACGACCTACGGCGTCGGGTTTGCACCATCCCTGTCGAATTTCGCCACACCCACTTCCGGAAATGTCAGCGCCATCAGCGCCGGACTGCTTGACGACATCCTGGTGAGCGGCACCAAGAGCGGTTACGTGTTTACCTACGTGCCGCTGACGCCCGATTCCAACAGCTACTTCAACGACTACACCTTGAACGCTGACCCGCTGACCATCGGGGTTACCGGACAACGCCATTTTTTTTACCGACGAGCCGGCCGTGATACCCGTGAACTTAACTGTTCCGGCATCGGACACCGATCCACCGCTGTAGATCCTTTTTACTTGAGGCTCGCGAGTTCTTCCGTCCTCAGGCGCTACAAATTGAAAGCGTGGTTTCGATTCGGACCAATCCGGTGTCATCCGCTTCACCACCGACGGCACGACTCCGTTGGCAACCAGTCCGGCTCTTCAGTAAGAGCGCTTCGAACGAACAGCTGCCCGTAGGGAGGGGGTCGAGGACTTCCTCCCTCTCCCTGCTCGACACCTCACCTCGTCCAGAGGTCCGGGCTCCCGGCCTCCATTTGACCCTTTCCGTCGCGCGTCCCAGCCAAAAAACGTCAGGATAATAGGCACGTCTAACCCCGAGGCGCGCTACAATGGCCACTGGTGAGCCGGGATAGTCGCCGTATCCCTTTACGTATCATATAGATGGGATGGATTGTGTTCCGAATATAAACACCTGCACCGATTTGGAACGAGCCGTGCTTTTAACTCCGCGTACCCCGCCAGGGCGTACAAGGAAATCAGAACTACGAGCCTTGAAACACGAACCTTTAAGGAGAATACAGAAATGAAGAAGAATCAGAAGGGTTTCTCACTCATCGAGTTGCTGATCGTCGTGGCGATCATTTTGATCATCGCGGCCATCGCAATTCCGAACTTGCTCCGCGCGCGCATGGCCGCCAATGAATCCTCGGCGGTGGGCACGCTGCGTTCGATGAATACGGCGAACGCGACCTACGAGACGCTGTACGACTACTCGTTTGCCAACAGCCTGCCGGTTTTGGGCGGCGCGACGGTGGCAGCGGGTGTGGTGGCTCCTTGCACCGCAGCGAACCTGATTGACAACGTCTTGAGCGCCACCAACACCCCGAGCAAGAGCGGCTACAACTTCAACTACGTTGGAGCGAACCCGAACGTGGCCGACGCGCTGTGCAACTCGGACACCACCTACACCATTACCGCCGTACCGGTTACGGTCGGCGGCACTGGCAACCGCAGCTTCTTCACCGACCAGTCGGGGATTATCCGCCAGAACCCGAACGG
>JGI12631J13338_1000646_pt1 | contig 10279 bp, 11 predicted proteins | sample BlaSpr_A8_Ref_O1_FD_13338 | JGI IMG/M metagenome (IMG submission 13338) | reverse complement strand
ACTCGGAAATGAGTCGGGTGGCACGGCCCGGACCGGCGGGAAGGCGTTTCCCGGACCAGGCTACTTCGTGCCGCCGACGATCTTCGAAGGCGTGACGAACGACATGCGGATCGTGCGGGAGGAGATCTTCGGGCCTGTTGCGGCGGTCATGCCCTTCAGCAGCGAGAGCGACGTCATCCAGCAGGCGAACGACACTACCTACGGGCTCGCCGCGGCAATCGCCACCAAGGACCTCTCACGCGCGCACCGCCTCGCCCGGGAGCTGGACGCCGGCGTGGTCTGGGTCAACACGTACAACGAGCTTGACCCGATCTTCCCCTTCGGCGGTTTCAAGCAGTCCGGCCTCGGGCGGGAACTCGGAGAGCAGTCCCTGGATAACTTCACCGAATTGAAATCCGTGTTCATCCGGCTGTGAGCGTCTGCAGCTATCAGCCAGTCAAGCCGAGCTTGGCTGGATGTCGGCCAGCTCCGGAAATTTGACCCGGCCAGCACGTGCTGCCGACGGGGGCAAACCAAAAATCGACGATGATTGGAGAGAGAATGAGAACTCGGGGCGCCGTGCTGATGCACGAAGGAGGCCCAGAAGCGAAGCTCGAGGTCGTCGACCTCGAGCTCGATTCGCCCGGACCGAACGAGATCCTCGTCAAGATGGTGGCATCTGGTCTCTGCCACTCCGACGACCACATCGTGAAGGGCGACCTTCCCGCGAAAAAGTTGCCTGCCTGCTGTGGTCACGAGGGCAGCGGAATTGTGGAGGAGGTCGGCCCCGGGACGGGCGGCTTCGCAGCCAGCGACCACGTGGTGTTCTCATTCCTGCCAGTCTGCGGCCGCTGCACGTTCTGCTCGACGGGACGCCAGGTCCTGTGCGAGAACGGCGCATACTCCCTCACCGGCGCCCGGCCCGAGGACCCGAACAGCTTCCGGATGCAACTGACCGACGGAACGCCGGTGGGCCAGCTGGCTGGCCTCAGCACCTTCGCCGAGTACACCACCGTGAATGTGGGCTCGGTCGTCAAGGTTCCCAAGGACCTGCCGTTGGACAAGCTGTGTCTGCTCGGGTGCGGTGTAGGCACAGGCTGGGGCTCGGCTGTCTACGCTGCCGGGGTGACCGCCGGTGACGTCGTGATCGTGATGGGCGTGGGCGGCATCGGGATCAACGCGATACAGGGCGCGGCGCTGGCTGGCGCGGCCCACGTCATCGCCGTCGACCCGGTCGCGTTCAAGACGGAGACCGCGCTGCAACTCGGGGCGACCGAAGCCTTCGCCTCGATCGCGGAGGCCGACGAGTTGGCCAAGAGCCTCACCAACGGCCAGGGCGCCGACAGCGCGATCGTGACAGTCGGCGTCATCACCGGCCATCACATCGCCGAGGCCTTCGCCGCGATCCGCAAGGGCGGCACCGTCGTCGTCACCGCCGTGGGCAGCATGGAGGTCGGGATCCCGGTGCCCCTCCACGAGCTGACGCTATGGCAGAAGCGCATCCAGGGAACACTCTTCGGCAGCTGCAACCCCCTGTTCGACATCCCCCGGCAGGTCCAGCTCTACCGTGACGGCAAGCTCAAGCTGGACGAGCTCGTCACCACGACCTACACCCTGGACGAGATCAATCAGGGCTATGCGGACATGCACGCCGGGAAGAACATCCGCGGCGTGATCGCCTATTAGTGAAGTGTCGCCGGAACCTGTCGGCTTTGAGTTGAGCCAGCACAATGGATTGTGCATGCGCTGAGCAAATCGCCGACAGGCCAGGCCGTGAGAGGGATAAATATGGCATATCCTGAAGCCTCACCCAGACCTGTTCGTGTCGCCGCGAAGGACACAATCGGGCAGCTTATCGTAGAGTTGACCCTTGCCCCTCTCGACGGCGACCGCCTACCCGACTGGGAGCCCGGCGCGCACATAGACTTGCACTTGCCTAACGGCTTGGTGCGCCAATACTCTCTCTGCGGGAAGACCAACGACCGAAGCCGGTGGCGTGTCGCGATTTTGCATGAGATCGAGGGGCGCGGAGGCTCGTCATACGTGCACTCCACGCTCAGCGTCGGTGACGTCCTCAACGCGTCCGGGCCCCGAAATAACTTCCGCCTTGAACCTGCACGCGAGTACTTGTTCATCGGGGGCGGGATCGGAATCACGCCGATCCTGCCCATGATCGACGAAGTCGAGGGCAGCGGTAGGCCATGGCGGCTGGTGTACGGCGGCCGGACGCGACCCTCCATGGCCTATCTCGAGGAGGTGGCCGCCCTCGGTGACCGGGTGACGATCTGGCCGCAGGACGAGCAAGGCTTGATCGACCTCGACTCGCTCCTCGGCAGGCCAGTGCCGGATCGAGCAATCTACTGTTGCGGCCCCGAACCGCTGCTCAACGCGGTAGAGGAGCGGTGTGCGGCGTGGCCGGCGGGCGCACTGCATATCGAGCGATTCAAGGCATCGACCGTGAGCACGGGTCCAGACAGCGCTTTCGAGGTCGAGTTGGCCCAAAGCGACAAAGTACTGACCGTACCCCCTCACTCTTCCCTCCTCAATGAGCTCCGCCGGGCCGGGGTGGACGTGCCCTGGTCGTGCGAGAACGGCACATGCGGATCATGCGAGACGACGGTCATCGCCGGTGTGCCAGACCATCGAGACAGCGTCCTGACTCCTTCCGAGCGAGAAGCGGGAGATACGATGATGGTGTGCGTATCTCGCGCCAAGTCGGAGCGTCTTGTCCTTGACCTGTGAACCGGCCGCTGTTCAGCCGCGACCGCCTGACCCGAGGAAACACAGGCTTTGGCCGGTTAATCTAAGAACAGCAGGTCCACTTCTGACCCCGGCTGGCCGCCCGACTCGGGCCGATCCTGGCGGCGCACCCCTCGAGCCGGGCCGCAGTCAAGCTCGCCGCCGACGCCAAGCAGCTGACCAGCGTGCCGACCCAGCGCCTGTATACACTGACCTGCCACCAGACGCCAGCCTCGGTCAGCACTCAGGTCAAGAGCGCCGAGCACAACGCCAGCCTGCTGACGATCATCAGCCTCTGGTTCCCTATCGGCCTGGGCGTCATCGGCCTGATCCTCATCGGTCTCAGCGTGGCCGGCGGGCGCCAGGGCGCCAGGGCGCGGGCCGGCACGTCAGGTAAGAGCTACAAGGTGGCCAGAGCCTGACCGCAACCTGACCCGTCAGGTGCGGGCCACGTTTCAGTGACCCGCACCCGACGTTCCACTCGCCGCGAAGACTCTTCGCTTCCAGCAAATCTCAGCCCGCGCAGGATGGTTGCTTCACAGAAGGGATACCGACGATGGCCGTGGCGGTGCGCCGGGAGTTCGGCACGCAGGTCACCCTGGGGCGCGGCGGAGCGGTTCTACGAACTGCGATCCCTAAGGTCACGAACTCGAAAGAGGGCGTGACCTCTGTGTTTGGTGTAGTTTGGCGATCGGTCGCGCGGAAAACCGCACTTTGGGGATGTGGTGGCGCAAGTCCCCGAATCGACTCGATCCGCGCAGTCGAAAGTTGTCGTTCTTTATCCGCTCACCAGGTTCCCGCCGGGAGCGCCGGTTGCGATCTGTGCCGCCAGTATTGCGGCCCTTTCGCACTCCGCCCCGAAGAAGGTCGTAAGACCGCTTTGAGAACATGGTTAGAGGAAGAGGTTCTGACTCCGACGATGGCATGAAGCGGGGGTTTGACCACAGTGGCGAAGAAGCGTGGCTTTATTGCTGAGTTGATTTACCAGCAGGAACTCGCCGAGAAGCACAGGCAGCAAGCGAGCGCGCAGCTGGTCCGGTCCCAACAATGTGCGGCCGAGCAAGCCGAACGGCACCGGATCCGGATGCAAGAACTGGAGGCGAGAAACGAGCGGTACTCAGCGGCTCAAGCGATTTACGAGGCGCGTGTGGCCGAGGAGCAAGCCCGAGACGCCAAGATTGCAGCCGATAACCAGTACGCGGCCGACCAGCTAGCCATGATCGACACCATCCTGATTAAGTCGGTCTCTGAACCGCAATTCAGCCTCGGCGCTTTGAAATACACCGCCTCACATCCTGCTTTCGACCCCGGCGACCTCGATCGGCCGACTGCTAAACCGACCCTTGCCGTAGCACCTCCCAAACCCGCCTACAGTCCCCCACCGGCACCGCAGGGCATTTCCAAGTTGTTCCAAAAGCGCCAACACGAGGCTGCCGTCGAGGCGGCGCGAGCCAAATGGAATGACGAGGTTAAAGCGTGGGAGATATACACACAACGGACGCTCCCGGCCAAAAATCGGAACCTGACCGCACAGTTCGAAGTGGCGGAACTCACCCGTAAGGAACAGCTCGCTGCAGCACGCGCTAAATACGACCAAGAGTGCGCCGACCGCGAAACGGTGGCGCTAGCTCGCGCACAACAGGTCGACGCACTCCTCGGTCGGGTCCTCCAGCAAGACCCCGAGGCAGTGCACGAGTTCATCGACGCGATCCTGCAAATCTCCAACTACCCAGAGACCTATCCCGTTTCGTCTGAGTTCGAATACGACGCCGAGTCCCGCGAAGTGACGGTCAGCGTTCAGGTACCGGCCCCAGCAGAGATGTGGACTCTGAAGTCGACCAAGTGGGTCAAGAGCGCGGGGGAAATCCGCGAGACCCGCTCCTCGCAAGCCGAGCAGCGACGCCGTTACAACACCACGGTCGCCGCAGTCGCGCTACGCACTATGTCCGAGCTGTTCCGAGCGGAGCCGTCGGAGATCATCAAAACGATATCCCTGACCGTGTTCACCAAGACAGATGATCCGGCAACCGGGCAGCAGAAGTCCTTCCGCTTCGTCGAAGTCGCCGCGGACCGAGAACAGTTCCCTCAATACAACCTTGAAAAGGTAGAACCAGCCGACGCGCTCGAGCACATGCACGCGGCGGTTTCAAAAAACGCTTTCGCCCTCAAAGCCGTCAGCGACGTCCGCGGGATCAGAGGATGACCGATGCCGACGAGCAGTCAGGGGGTGACGACACCCTCCAACGTCGTTTCGCAGAACTGCAATCGAAGTACCAGCGTGCTCTCGAAGAAATCGAGACGCTGCAACGAGATTCAGAAGCAATGCACTCCATCGGTATCTACCAGTACATGCACCCGCTGCAGAATGCGGTTGCTTACCAGGATGCGCTGGCGGAGATCCGTTCGGAGATAAAGAAACACGTGCTCGCCGGCTCGGCGATCGAATCATCGACCCGATTCGCTTTCGACAACTCGCTTGCCAAAGGCCGGAAGATGACCGCCGACCTCGCCAAGATCATGCTGCGCGCCTACAACGCCGAAGCGGAGAACTGCGTCCGATACGTCAAGGCCGGCAACCTCAAAGCCGCTGACAAGCGACTCACCAGCGCCGCGACGTCGATCGCCCGATACGCAGCCATGATGGAAATGCACATCAATCCCGATTATCACGCGCTTCGCCTGCGCGAGCTCGAACTCACCGCCGACTACCAGATGAAGGTCCAAGAGGAACGTGAGGCGGCCCGCGAAGAACGCGCCCGCCTCCGAGAGGAGCAGCAAGCGGAACGCGAGTTACGCGCCGAACGCGAACGCCTGCAAAAGGAACGCGCGCACTACGCCGCCGCACTGGCTGCTCTCGCCACCAGCGGGCGGGAAGCGGAGCGCCAAGAATTGTCAGATAAGCTTTCCGAACTCGACGCTGCGATTGCCCACAACGATTACCGGATCGCGAATATCCGGGCGGGGTATGTCTACGTGATAAGCAACGTCGGCTCCTTTGGACCCGGCATCGTCAAAATCGGAATGAGCAGGCGCATCGACCCGATGGAGAGGGTCCGCGAACTGGGCGGCGCTTCGGTCCCGTTCGGGTTCGACGTACACGCGCTCTTCTTCTCCGACGACGCTGTCGGGGTCGAAGCAGAACTACATCGCCGCTTTGCAGACCAACGAGTCAACCGGGTAAACACCCGGCGCGAATACTTCTACGCCACACCAGCGGCGGTAAAGATTGAATTAGCAGAAGTTACCGGAAACCTGCTTGAGTTCAATGAATTGGCTGACGCCGAGCAGTATCGCGCAAGCGAACTCATGCGGGCGGGCGAACAGGCAGAACTTCGGTAGGCGGCGGGGCGATAAAGCCACCAAAACGGTTAGATAGCGAACGGTACGTTCCAGGCGTGGCAGAGGCAACCATGCAGTATGAGAGTGCCACGAAGATGAATTTCCGAATCGTCACGACGGTGCACAAACCGCATGTAGCTATCATTTCCGACGAGATTTCCGATTGCACCGGCAAAGAACAGCAACTTAAGAAGCCGATCGGCTTCTCGATCTGTCGTTTGCTCGCCTCTTACCTCGCCAAGCTTAGCCTTGAAGTCTTCTCGAGTGAATTTCTGGGTCGTTAAGTATTGCAGAGCGGTGACCGAGACTTGCGCTGCCTCTGCACCTCCTTCGTAGCCTGCGAACTCGTTCTTCACGGCGTTGACGAAGTACTTCGTCGCATATTGCAGCACCCCTTCGCGGATGACGGCGTATGACAGATGGGATTGTCCACCGGCTAAAACTCTCGATTCCTCCACTTTGCGAATCTCGTCAAACAGCCGTAATAAGTCGCGGGGCGTATGCCGTGTGAGGTTTAGCAAATACTGTAAGGTGGGAATCTCGCGATTCCTGCCAACTCGTATTCTGGGCGGAAAGTAGCTCAAGACGTTGACTGCCTCGCCCGCCGCAGCGGAAGCTTTGTCGTTGACTAGCTTAAACAATGGTGAGTTAGCGCCGGCGGGACCCGTGAGAACCCGCCAGTCGAGATCGACTCCCAGATCGTCCCGCATTTTCTGCGAGTCCGGGAGCCGGAGTGACACTCGAGAAAAGACATCGTTGCGAAGCAACAGCACAACTGAGCCTGTCGCGCCCGCAGCTCCGAAACTTTGATTGAGGCGGTATGCCGCTTGCACCAGCGCAGCCAGGCTCTCATCGTATCGCGCATCATTTAGATAGATGGAATCTAGGCTGTCTAGGAAGAGAATGTGTCGATTCGGTGACTTCGCTGACGAAACCCAGTCTTCCATATATGGAATGAGCGAAAAGATATTCAGCGCAGACTTCGATTCCCGTCTATAAATACTCCCGACCTTAGGAATCGGGATTTCGACAGTAGTGGTAGCCACCTTGAGCAGTGCCCTCCCGGAAGCGTCGCCCATGAAACCAAATTCGCGCAAAAAGTCTTACTACTCTGTCGACTTCGCGGTCGTTTTTAAGAGTGCAGGCATTACCTTTTCTGAGTAAGGCGAGGTAATTGCACAGAAGGATAAATTTCCACGCCGTCACGGTTCGTTCGACACCCGCCGCTTGACCCGTCTGCAGATTTGGATATCCGCGACTGGCAAGCTGGCGGCGTCTCTAACTTGTGCGACAACTTCATCGATTGTCGACTCAACCCACAATCCGAGGGCCGACTTCCCCGTGCCTTTGGGCCCGAACACGAAGGTCTTGCGACCCTCGATGACGTCTTCGGCGATGTGGTTTATATTCACGTAGCTGCGGAAGAAGTGGTCGGGATCTTCCTTTGCCTCATTCACCGCATCAGTCAGGCCGAAGTAGAGGTCAGCGTAGCGCGGTCTCATGCTCTTTCCCGATCTGGCGATGCACCCTCAGGCGCTCCACCCTGATTGGCCGACTTAGACCTGGCCAAGCGGCAGTAACCACGTCGCCCCCTCTGCGCGGAGAACTAGGATCCACCAAGTTTTACTGCTTAGCAGACTAAATGCACGACAACGAAAAGACGCTCATTCGACGGGCTTCCCTGCAAACGCGGTGTTCGCGTTGCCAACGTGTTGACGAAGAGAGCGTCTCAGAACTAGAGAAATCTCAGAACTAGAGAAATGAGCGTTATCAGGCTCTTCGCAGATGAGGGTGTAGAGGCGGTCGGCGTGTCGTTGCCGGGCTAGGGGTCGAGGTCTTCCGAGGATGGGAGTTCTCACGCTGCCCATCAGGAAGACCTCGACGTGCCCAACGCTACCGGTGATGCGGGCTTTGCCTGTGCTGACCTGACCACTTTTTGCCGGCTCGATGAACTCGGGCTTGAGGTGACCGGGCAGCGCGTGGAACCTGATCGTGCAGTGCTGGCCTGCCGCATCACCGACGAGGACCGGTGGTGTCGACACTGCGGGGAGCAAGGCACCGTGCGTGACACCGTTACCCGGCAACTTGCCCATGAGCCGTTCGGGTGGCGGCCGACGACCTTGCTGGTCACCATCCGCCGCTATCGGTGCGCCAGCTGCGCTCATGTGTGGCGCCAAGACACCAGTAAGGCGGCCGAGCCGCGCGCCAAGCTCTCACGTCGAGGGTTGCGCTGGGCATTGGAAGCCCTTGTGTGCCAGCACTTGAGCGTGGCCCGAGTCGCCGAAGCGCTCGCGGTGTCCTGGAACACGGCCAACAACGCGGTGTTGGCCGAAGGCAAGCGGGTTCTGATCGACGATCCCGGCCGATTCGACGGTGTGACGGTGATCGGGGTCGATGAACACGTGTGGCGCCACACCCGCCGCGGCGACAAGTACGTCACGGTGATCATCGATCTGTCCGCGGTGCGCGACGGCACTGGACGGGCACGGCTGCTCGACATGGTCGAAGGACGCTCCAAACAGGCCTTCCAACAGTGGTTGGCCGACCGGCCACAACAGTGGCGCGAGGGTGTGGAAGTCGTTGCCATGGACGGATTTAGCGGGTTCAAGACCGCCACCACCGAAGAGCTGCCCGACGCGGTGGCGGTGATGGACCCGTTCCATGTTGTTCGGCTGGCCGGCAACGCACTCGATGAGTGCCGACGCCGCGTCCAACAGGCCACTTGTGGGCACCGCGGCCGCAAGACCGACCCGCTCTACAGGGCACGGCGCACCCTGCACACCGGAGCCGATCTGCTCACCGACAAGCAGAAGAACCGACTCGATGCCCTGTTCGCCGCCGACGCCCATACAGAGGTCGAGGTCACCTGGTCCATCTATCAGCGCACCGTCGCCGCCTACCGTCAACCCGACCGAAACACGGGCCGCACGATGATGCAGGCACTGATCAACTCGCTCAGCACTGGCGTCCCAAACGCTCTGCACGAGCTGATCACCCTCGGACGCACACTCAAGAAACGCGCCGGCGACATCCTGGCCTACTTCGACCGTCCCGGCACCAGCAACGGCCCGACCGAAGCGATCAACGGCCGACTCGAACACCTGCGCGGCTCCGCCCTGGGCTTTCGCAACCTCACCAATTACATCGCCCGATCACTGTTGGAAACCGGCGGATTCAGACCCCAACTACACCCTCAATCATGAAGAGCCCGTTATCAGATCTCGCCTCGGGATCGGCGGCCCATAGCCGAGTTACGTTGGTTCCGGTATCAGGATGGTGATGCAGAACGGATGACCCGCCGGATCGATCAGGACCCGCCACTGATCCGGATTTGGCTGATCCTCGGCCTTGGTTGCTCCCAGGGCCAGTGTCCGGGACTCCTCGGTGTCGAGGTCAGAGACTGCGATATCCAGGTGTAGCTGCTTAGGCACGGGGCCGCCCGGCCAGCTGGGACGTTGGTGGTCAGCAATGCGTTCGAACGTCAGCAGGACGCCTGCCCCTTGCAGGGCGACGAGGTCCGCGGAGGAAAACATCACCTCGAGGTCCAACACGTTCTTATAGAAGTCCCCGAGCGCAGCGGGGTCTGGACAATCAACCGCGATTGCACCCAACCGAACGTTCATCGCCATCCTCGATTGGATGCTCCGGGCTGACCGTTTCGTCTCGCCGAGTCTGGCACGCCTCATCAACAGGAACACCGTCTGTCTCAGTTCGAGAGAAACGAGGTCGATCAGATCTTGTCCCTAAGGTCTTGGGTGTCTGGGGTAAGGGCCCTAGATACCCAGGGCGGTGGGGTGTAGCTGTGATCTTGTTGCCTCGGATCTCCTCTGGTGGGGCGATCGTTGGTTATGCCGTCCACGGCTTACTGTCGATCAGCGTGAGCGCGATATCAGAGCCCCGGACGACGAGCCGTGTGTTGAGTGGTTGGGGACGGCGAATCCGGTCTCGGGCCGACGTTCTGTCCGCCGCGGACGTCGAGGTGATCGCGGCGGCGGGCCAGTCCGCGGGCCCGCGCGGAGTGATCGCGCGGGGCCTGGGGCGCAGTTACGGTGACCCGGCGCAAAACGGCGGCGGCCTGGTGATCGACATGACCCCGCTGAACCGCATCCACGCCATCGACCCCGGGGCGAACGCGCTGATACAAAGCCTTCAGGCGATTGCCACAGAGCGTGTAGACGATGAATCCAAGGACAATGTCTGTGGCAGGCGCGCTTAACCGGCC
>JGI12631J13338_1000644_pt1 | contig 10288 bp, 5 predicted proteins | sample BlaSpr_A8_Ref_O1_FD_13338 | JGI IMG/M metagenome (IMG submission 13338) | reverse complement strand
CTCTTCTTCATATAGGGGTGTATATATATATTTTTATGGGTTTTTAAGGGTTACCCCCCTACTCCAACAAGGATAGTAAGAAACAGCAAGTTCATCACTCAAAGTATATAATACAATCGCACAATTAGGTTGCATATATATATACATATATATTATTATTAGATATAATAATATGTAACATATTTACTTGGGTAAATTTAAGTAAATAACTCATACGACATCGCAAAACTTATCTAGGTAACCTTATTATCTAACATTTTATTTATCATTTTTGGTATAATATTAATAGTAATAGCAATAGGATGGTAGAATAGTAGATAAAATAAAGAAAGAGAAGTTTAAATAAGAATTTTAATATTGCTTCAAAATTTAATACAAAAACTAAGTAGTACTGACTTTAAGTTAACTAATTCAATGATAAAAGATAAAAATATGATATTCTACTATAATATGCAAGATAATTTAAAATATACTAGTTTAAAATTGAAATTATCTACTATACTTAATGCGTATTTTAAACATTTTGGTTATTTAACAAGTGAACCTATAATTAATATAACACCAAAAAAATTGAATATACATATATTTTATTATAAAAAAGATGTAGTCAGTCAAAATTTTATTAACCAAAGATATCAACAAATTTATTTTAATATATTAAGACGAAGTATCAAAAATAGATTGAGTAAAGCTAATTTAGTCAAAAATATTGCTTCTGTTAATTCTAATTCTTTAAGCTCGGATAGTTTAGATAATTCTACTTTATATGCATCATCCTTACCTTTAACTTTTAAAAATAAACAGATAAATAGTATTAAATTAAAAGCTGAAAAATTAGCTAATAAACTGATAAAACGAGTTAAATTTAACAGTTATAATGGTTTATTGAATACTTATTATTTAAATAGTTTAGGGTTTTTATTATCTCATTTATTACAAACTCATGTAGAAGTAGAATTAGTTAGATTAACTTATCCTTATCATGAAAGCAAAATACTTTCTGAATTAGTAGGAATAAATGGCAAAACCCTTTCTTATTCTAGAATTAAATACTTATTATTAAATAAATCTAAAATATTGACTCCTGTAACTTATATTTTTAATAACAAAGTTATAAATAGTATTAGTTCTATTACTCCTAATAGTATTTTAAATACAAAGAATGATGATGATTTATTTAAACAAATTTTATTGAATAATAAATTATCGGATAATAAAAATTTTACTAAATCTTATGAATCTAATGAGTATATTCATTATAATAAGGAGTTATTGACTTATTTAACCGGTATTAAATTAAAAATTTCAGGAAGATTAGCTAAACAAAGAGTTGTACCTAAACGAACAGTAAAAACAGCTTATAAGGGTGGTATCTCCGATAATAAGTATAATATTGTTGAATCATCCACATTTACTCATAAAAATAAAAAAGGTGCTTTCAGTATTAGAATTTGGTTGAGTCATGGTAAAATTAGTTAAATTTTAAATATTTTAATTACATCCGATATCACTTTATTATTCAATGAATATGTATTTTACTTATTATATTTTAAGCTATTTTCATCTTCTTAGTTAATTAAATTGTAAAATAGGGTTATAATATAGTTCATTCCTTTGTTATAAAATCTTAAGATAGGATAAAATTTAAAATCTATTTTTATATAGAAATCCCCCCATCATGTCTTTTGGGTTTAGGATTTTCGGATAAGGTAGCCATAATTAGTTATTACTTAGGAATATAACTATAAATTATTTGACTATTGGTAATAACTTATAGTTACTTACATAATAAAGAATGAATACCTTTTCAAGAATAGATAGTGTTGTTGGAATAGTGGTTCAAAGTTTATAAGGTATCTTTATATCCCTTAAGTTATTGAAAAATTAGCTACCTATTCCTTGTACTAACGGTACCGCATTTTGTATAGTATACATAGCTATTAATACTAAACATCAGAATATATAAGGTCCGGCTATGATTTTACCTTTTCAGTGAAATCAATGATTATTGTGCTATCTTGTGCGTGGTATACATTGATTATATCTTGTTTCACGACATTGGACATTCTGGATGCGAATTGAGAATTTTTGTTTCATTCATTCATGAATAGATTCAATATTTTCAGGAGTATATAAAAATTGCTTATAATTGCTGATTCCATATAAATTTTATATTTTAGTAACTGATTCTGGTGTTAAAGGTTTACCATCTTCCGGTAATATAGAATACATCTCTTGTAATTTAATAAGATCTCATTTCATTATATCTAATTTCAATTTATTGACAGTCTAAACATAATTTAAATATTCTCAATATAAATAACCTAATTCTGCCATCATACAAACCAAGAAAATAGTTATTAGCAATGCATATATTCTGTAAAGAAAAAGATTCATCAAAATTTTAGGTCAATTCATATACATTCTTCAAAGATTAAACCTTAGTTTAGAATAAGTTAGATCGGGTATATAACTATATCCTTTTTGACATAAATTCATAAATATTAGGATACTTATCAAAATTAGTAAAAATTTTATAGCTATTTTGAATACCCCATTTGATTTTTAAATTACATTTTGTACCATAATATCTGTAAATTTTTGTTAAAAAAAAATGAGGCATAACATAAAAAATGTATTTCTATATTTTGAATATAATAATATATAATTTATATTATAAAATAATATATAAGTATTCTCCTCAATAAGTAATACAAAGAAGAAAGGATAGAAAATATCTACATTACTTCCTATAAGGGGTTGTCTAAAATTACATATAAAAGAGGTTGAAGTTTTACATTTTAGTCTAAAATCATTTTATTTTTATTTGAATAAGTTAATAGAACCATTTTATCTAATGTGACCGGTTAAGTTTGTTAACACTATAAGAGATATGGTGATTAGTATTCAAATAGATATATTTAAATAAATTTTCATTAGAGTTTAGTTTACAGATGGTTCTGTAGTCAAATTGCAAATTTGATAAATTAGGGTTCAATTCCCTCTTAACTCTAAATTTTTAAATAGTTATTTATATATCTAAATATTAATTAAAGAGTTTGATATTTTATATAATTATCTAATATATTTTATATTATGATATAAGTCTAAATGAATTTTACTCACATCATTATAGATATTTCACCCAATTTTATTGAGAGTCGGATAGTAATAATTAAATGATAATTATTTGATGAATATATTAAGTTCTTTTAGTTTAATGGTAAAATATTGTCCTTCTAAGACAACAGATTTCGGTTCGAATCCGAAAAAGAATTGGTATGAAAAATATATTTATTAATTTTTTTAATAATACAATATATTGTTTTAAAGTTCTAAACAATCTAAAACAACTCCCATCAGATAGGAATAGAATTAGGACTTAGGGTCTATTATGGATGTTTGGTCTGCTATCCTCAACTGCTTGACTAAAAAAAAACATGAAAAAATTTGTAACAACTCATTATAATAGATTATATTTTGGCAATATTTTGCTTTTATTTTTAGATTTAAGTCTTTTATCTTTAGTTCTTGGGTGTTTACTATACGATATCTCGTTACTACTTTAATCTATTTTAGATAAGATGGATAATATTTATTGTAAGGATAATTTCATAAATTCTGTGAGTGCTAATCAGAATAGTATTTCAACTACTAATACTACTATTATGCACAGTAATGAGGGTTGGGCACAAGGAATTAAAAGTATACTTATTTATGGAACTGGTGCTCTTCGATTATAATTATTAAGATCAGGTGGTACACCTTTACAAAGAGGTTTAGTTATTGGTTCAACAATTGCGGCTGATGCAGCTACTACAGCATTAAAAAATGTTATAAACGATCCTGAATATGTTGAAAAACATATAAATAGTTGGAAAAGAGTATTTAGAGATAAAGGGACTCTAGAAATTCATGTAGATAAGGATTCTAAAACATTATCTTAAGCAACTAAAATTAAAAATAATCTTATACCTGATGATATAAATAGTTTCTCATAAACTTTATTAAATTCAATATTAAATTATTTAAAACCAATATTAGAACCGGTTTCTGTAGATTATTCTAATGAAATTTTGGCTAATCAAATCTATGGGATTAGTATAATATTATTTATTCTATCAATATTAATATTAATATTATTATTAGCATTTATGGTGAATATTTTAATATTTGTATTTAGTGATAAATTAATGAAATTATTTACTAAAAAATAGATTATATGGTATATTTCATTAAATAAAAAAATAATAGGTATAAAGATTTGTTTTATAGGAGCAAGTTTAATATATTTTTTGTATTTTTTATCTTACGATATACATTTTATAGCTACGCATCCAATTATATTTAACTAATAAAATTTAAAGTCTTTAGTTATTTCATATAATTCAATCTCTGGCAATTGGCAGTAGGAAACAAATTGATAATATCTAAACATTATCACCAATTTTTATTGATTGGCTTAAAGGAATATAAAATATAAGTAGAGTTGAGAATAAATCTTTATTCGTAGATTTTTATTTAAGATAAATATTTATTTATATTTTTATTGTGTTTATTTGTATATTATCCAAATTTGGTCAATATATATATATATACATATATTAGTTTTTTACCTATTTACCCCTTTTTATATAAAATAATTAAGGTTAATTAGAGGAAACCTAACTAAAGCAGTTTCTTTTCACGAATAAGAATAGTATAGCATCAAAAACTAAAAGAAGTACAAAATGATCATGCATTTATAGAGGAAAAATCGGTTTTAATTAGATTAGTAAGCATTGGAACCACTTGCATACAAATATCAAAAGACATTGAGGTTTGTTAAGTATAATTGCATTATTTGGAGAATAAATAGATTTATTGAAGGGTTTGGTGTGTTAAGCCAATTAAATTGTAGGAAGTACAAGCCATTAAATAGTTTATTTACCAATTATTGTATTTATATGATAAGTGTTAGTAGGAAACCACCTTCTAATTTAGTTTTTCTTAGTGTATCCTCAGTTTAGATAATAAGAATTTATTTTTTTTTATTATGATTGGAGAGTGACATATGGTATAATAATTATTTAAGGTAAGAATTTAATCCATATCCATTAAACAAGTATTTGCCTAACTTAATAGCAGCTTACGAGTCCTCTTAAAGTTCATTGATTGTTGGTGACTTTTTAGCTGAGGTTTACTGAGTATTCTGTGCTAGTACCTCGGAATATTTAAAACAACGACTGTGAATTGGGGTAAGATGTGACGGTTTACCAAAAAATTAAGAAAATAGTATATTATTACTTGGACTTTGTCTATGGTAATTTAATTACTAATTTATATATTAATAGAATCTTTTACTAATAAAACAATAATAAAAATTTTTAATGACTTTATAAGTCAATTTTATCAGCTAACTTTAAAAGGGATGTTTATTAATATAAACATTCTATTATTTATAATATTTATTTTATATAAATTTATGTATACATCAAATAATTATTATATATTACTTATAATAACAACTATCTCATTCCTTATATTTACTTTTGTATTAGATAAATTCAAATTTTCTAGTTCTATCACAATAAAATTATTACAACAAGTATTATTTAGTATAATCATTATAAGTTTAATATGGTGTGTGTATTATTATGTACAAACACCTATTTATTGTAGTACTGAGGATGGTGGAGAATTAAGTAAGTCAATAACTGAAGGTAGAAATAGTCATATTAATAATTCAGAGGGTGTAATTATTAATTCAAATAAAGGTGAAAGTACTCTCGTCAAAGATGGTGATTCTAAAGATACCATTAGGATAAGTAAGGATAGTAAATATTATAATCTAAAAATAGACAAAGATGTCGCGGATAGAGGATTCGAAGTTATAGGTAATGCTATAACTAAAGGTTTTGAAAGTATAGTACCTAATGCTGGAGCAGGTACAGCAGCGGGTGCTATTGGTGCAGGTGTATTTAAGGCTACTGCTGGTTTACCACCATTACAGCGAGTTGGTGTAGTTGGAGCTACTACGTTGGTAGGAGGTGCAGCAGCTAAAGTGGGAATAGATATAGGTTCAGCTATAACTAAACATGGTGTAAATTCTATTAAAAACTCTCCACATGCTGATACAAATATTAAAAGAATTCCCAGTCCTGATAATAATTTTAGCATTCATAGTATGTTAGAATCAGGAGAAACCGGTGAATCAAGTCCATTATTTATATTAATACGATCTGAATTATTTTTAGATATATTTATTCTAATATTAATAATAAGTTTTTTAGTTTTAATCTTTAATAAGTATATTTTAAATTACAATTTAGATTTAATTTCTAATTTTGTTTCTAAAAAATCAAAACGTTTACACGATTGACTAATTAGTACTAACATTAAAAATAAAAGTAATTTTTACAACAATAAATTATTCTTTATGTTATTTATAGCTAATAGTTTATTATTAATATATATGTTATTTTTAAAAATATATGTTACTTCGGTCTTATTCCTAAATTTAGATGAGTATGTTCAAGAACATATAAATATTACTAATTCTATTCTACTTTGTATTAGTTTAAAGCCTAATACGAAATTATCGCCAATATATCATAACAAAATGGAATACTCTAATACATCTGAACAGGATAAATTTAATAATCTCCCTATACCAAATTTATCTCTAACATCAACAAGATATAATCTTGATTCAGAGTTATACTGCTTAAAAAGTAATAGTATTATTCAAAATTATTTCAATGATGTTCAAACTTACATTAGTCTTATAACAGTTATTTTAAATAATGATCAATATACCCCTTACGAAAAACAATATAAAATTGAAAGTAGGTTACATAATGAGTTAAAAGACCAAATTTCTAATATCTTAAAGGAAAAGAGAAAAATATTACTTCAACCTTAATACAAGTAGGTAAAGAATTGTATCGATCTTACTTAGAGGACGAATTAAATAAACATTATCCTTATGAAGATAAAGTTGTCTTTTTAAATCAAATCAAAAATAACCTATCATTTCAAGAGAGTGATGATAATTTCTTGCTATTTGGTTCATTTATTTAAGAGTTTGTAGGAATAATGTGAATCCTCTCATCACTGAAATTTTCAAGAAAGCTGTTTTTTTAGATAGTTAAATCATTACCTCTAGATAAAGATTTTAAATCCTTGAATGTTAAATGTTCTTTTTTTACTCCTTTAGCTTTCATTAAATAATTTATGCGGTAGATTAGGAATAAATCCCCATAAGCAAAAATCATATTATAGTCGGATAATGAAAAAGCTGATACTATATATTAAAATTTTTTAATCTCAGATACAATTGACCCTATAAATGGAAAGGAACTCATATTTTCTATTTACTTGAGTCTAATGAATACTCAGAATGAAGTCAACTATTAACTATTTATGTACCCATATCATTAGTGGTTACAGCCTTCGCTATAATTCACATGAATCAATTCATAATTAATAAAAAACTAAATATTTAGTTTTTAAAAGAAATATCTAGAATATTCACTATTAATAGGATATGTATACATATATATTATAAAAGAGGTATAAACAAAAAATCATAAAATCCTAAAACCTTAAAAAGGGATAATTATGAATACTATAAGATACAGTTAGCTGTATTGAACATTACAGAAGAATTTAATTTTGGTTCCGATTGAACGTTATTCAGTAGTTTAAGGCATGCAAATCATTTTAATAAACTATACTATGGAAACCTCATCTTAATTCTATTGGCACTAGAATAAGGTGAATTCTAAATTTACAGGTTAAATAGAATATTTAAGTTAAAAGGTGTAGAGGTGAGTAATATTAAATTAGATACCCTTTAGTATCCGTAAATAGAATATAACCAAAGAGATAATTCTCGCTATAGGATTTTAATTTAACTTGACTAGGTAGTTGGTGGGGTTAAAGGCCTACCAAGCCGACGATCAATAGCCATTCTTGTAAGAGACAATGGCCACATTGGGTTTGAAATCGACCCTAGTAGTTTTAAACTACCAGCAGCCGAGAATATTTGTCAATGCTCGCAAGAGTGAACGAGCTAACTGAAAGATTACACAGTCTAAGGATAGAAAACTTACAAATACATTATTTATAAGTTTAAATACGAATCTAACTAATAGTGTCGTCTAAATTCTGGTGCCAGAAGACTCGGTAATACCAGAGACGCGAACGTTAATCATCATGAATGGGCATAAAGGGTTTGTAGGTGGCTTATTTATGAATAGGCTAGAATCTTATAGAGGTTAATAAAATACTTAGAGGAGGGCTGATATCCTTAGATCCTGAGTGGAATCCTAATTGCGAAGGCCATTAACCAATAAAGATTGACGCTGAGACACGAAAGTTAGGACAGGAACTAGGATTAGAGACCCTATTACCCCTAACTGTAAACGATGAATGGAAGATATTTACTATAATAGTAAGTGTCGAAGTGAATACGATAACCATTCCGCCTTGCCAGTATACTTGCAAAAGTGAAAACAAAAAAATTAGTCGGTCCTAAAGCAAACGAAGTGAAGCATGTTATTTAATTCGATAACCCGCGTATAATCTTACCACTTCTTGAATATTAACCTTAATACTAAGGTCTGAACCCACGGGTTTGGAATAAAAACTTATATTATAAGTTTTTTATTATATTACAGGTGTTGCATGGCTGTCGTCAGTTCGTGTCATAAGATGTGAGGTTAATTCCACTAACGAACGCAATCCCTACTATTAATTTATGTTTAATAGTGATTTTTTAATATAAAGAATCTTTTTGGGGCTAAGACAAGTCCTTATGACCCGAATGGAGTGGGCTATAGACGTGCTGCAAAAGCTCAGAACAAAGTGATGCAATACTAACTCTTTCCTTTATTTATTGAAGTATTCTTAATATCTCAAATATCTAAAGGTTCGGGATACAGAGGAGCTAATCACAAAAAACTGACTATTTTAATTTTGACCGATTGTTGCCTGGAACTCGGCAGCATGAAGCAGGAATTTCGAGTAATCGTTGATCACTAACGCAACGGTGAAGTTTTAATTTAGGATGAACTAACTGTCTGTCAATCGGGAGAAGCTTTACAATAAGGAAGAAATGGTAGTCAGGTCATTATTCTTAATTCATTAGTGATATGTCTATAATCTAAAAATTATATTATTCATATTTTTGAAATTATTGGGCTGCCAAAGTCAATTTAATAATTAAGAAAGATGCTGGTAACTGGGTCCAGTTATTGTGAGTGACATTCGATAAGTCATAGCAAGGTAGCCTTACTGGAAGGTGAGGCTGTATTATATTTTTTATATCCACTTAATTTTTTTTTGTATATACAATAGTATCTCTCCCTCTCGTTTAATCTTCTTTTTAGAATTTTAGGTTTGGGTTAGTAGGGACTGTTTTAGATTATCAGTATTTAAATTTGCTTTTATTTTATTTATTGCTAGAACTAAATAATATATCCCCCTTTATATAATATATATATATGGTTGTTATTATTATTCATAAAATTTCATAATAAATTTATTCCTATTTATTCCATCGTATAATTAGAACAATTAGGTTATACTATTAGACATATTATATATATTGATGATTATTACATATTTAATTTTTTAATTGGGAGGTTAGCTGAGTGGTTTAGCAGTAAATTTACACTTTACAGACAGAGTTTCGATTACTCTACCTCTTAAATTCTATAATGTTATTTAGTATATTTATTATAACATCTTATGTTGTTAGGTGATTTTTTTTTTTAATCATAATTACATACTTGCGTTAAGATATATAGTAATTAAAGTTACAAAATAGTTATACATTATGCTACTATAGTAATAAACTTATCTTAAATGAATATATTCATTAGTTCGATTAATGGGAGTTATATGCTAGTGTTAAAGTATATTTATTTATAATTTAATAAATAACGGATCTATAGAAGAAACAGTTTAGGAACTGTCTTTTCTCTTATAATTGCTCTAGGTTGTTCACGTTGTAGGAAAGAGATGATTAATCATCTAAATTAACAATAATACAAAACCCAGATATATATACATATATATATTTAGGTACATAATATATAAGACAGTATAAAATATACAATATATAGATGTTCAATTGAATATTTAATATTATTGCTAATCCTATTTTTAATGATGTTCCAGAACCATTACAATTAGGATTCCAAGATGGTGCTAGTCCAGGATATTCAGGAATAGAAGATCTTCACGATTCTATCTTTTTCTATTTAGTATTAATTTCTGTTGGTGTATTCTGAATGTTAAG
>JGI12631J13338_1000640_pt1 | contig 10310 bp, 10 predicted proteins | sample BlaSpr_A8_Ref_O1_FD_13338 | JGI IMG/M metagenome (IMG submission 13338) | reverse complement strand
TGTGGCCCCGACCCAACAGACGCCCTCAACGACCCCGCCGTCACCGGTTGCTCCCGGAACGTTAGTCGTCGGCCCCCTCGATCTGTGGTCGGAAGTACCAGACTCTATGCCAACCCATACCGGGCGCCACGACCTCTGCCGTGCATCACTAAGAACCCTACGACCATCTCGGGCTCGATATGAGAGGGCAATGAACGTCAAAGGCCCGGTGGGGCAAGCTAACCTGCTCCTAACCCTATCGACGGTCTTCACTTTGACTCTTGTGGCCCCGACCCAAACAGACGCCCTCAACGACCCCGCCGTCACCGGTTGCTCCCGGAACGCTAGTCGTCGGCTCCGTCGATCTGTGGCCCAAAGTACTGGACTCTATGCCAACCCATATCGGGCGCCGCGACCTCTGCCGTGCATCACTAAGAACCCTACGACCATCTCGGGCTCGATATGAGAGGGCAATGAACGTCAAAGGGGGAGGAATTTTGGACTCTTAGCCGCACTGCTGTTCTTAGCACACATCTATGATTTCGAGCCCGACCAAGGCTTTCTTCAATCTCTACTTACTGGCCGATGGAGCCGTTCCGGTGTTCGCGGCCACCTTGAAAGAAGCGGTGGCGCACCATGCTTTGGCCAAGCAGAAAAAAGACGGCTGCCAGCACGACTACAAGCAGGAATCTCCCAATTCCGAACGAGGGTGGCTCTGGTCTTGCAGGCGACGTCGTTTTCATCGGAATAAACCTCCATTAATGAAGTCACCCACGCACTCTGTTAGACGTAAGCCTAAATAGATTTTCCAACGATCGTTTGAACAGCAGACGATGTGGCTCTACGTCGCGGTGGAGAGACTCGTCCGTCCGCGTCAGTGTCTGCCGATGCACTGAAACAGCTTTCATATCTCGCCTCCACAATTCTTAGTCGATTAGATGAGGCTGGATACCACTACAACACATCCATCTCACCACGAAATTGACTTGAGGAATCCTGAAGTTTTTCTGAATTTTCGGGTTTTGCGAGGAGAGCATTGCGCGCGAACATTCTGCGAGGGTCCGGAAGGACGTGCCGAACAGCTGTCCTCCGTGCTCTTTACGCTGTGAGTGAAAGTCAGAGAGTTTGGATCGCCGGCCAAATTGCGGTGATCAATCGCTTATCCCTGTAACGACCGGCAGTTTGATACAAAAGATCGCTCCAGCGGGAAAAGAGGTTTTCACATGAATGGTGCCTCCATGAGCTTCCACTGCCCATTTGGCTATGGGCAATCCGAGCCCGAAGCCGCCTGGGTCACGCGAACGGGCTTCGTCCAGCCGATAGAAGCGGTCAAACACTCGCTCTCGGGCACTCTCGGGAATCCCCGGCCCTTCATCCTGGATGGCGAGTTCCACAAACTGCACGGGCCCGGTGTCCGATCCAACAATATGCAAAGAAACATGAATGCGACTGCCAGATGGGGAATATTTCACCGCATTGTCGAGGAGGTTGACAAGGGCCATGCGCAGAAAGGCGCGATCGGCGTGGACTAGAGCTCCGTGGTCGCCCGTCACTGAAAGGGTCTGTTTCTTATCTTCTGCCAGGACACCAACGACCACGACCCCCTCTTGCACGAGGTCCAGAAGAGCGAAAGTGGTTTGTTGCAGTTGGATCGCTCCTGAATCAGCGTGTGCGATGGTGAGTAGCGTGTCGATCATGGCAGTGAGCTTGGCGACTTCCTCCAGCATGCTTCCGACGATGTCGCGATATTTTTCAGCATCGTGCTCCTCCTGCAGGCCCACTTCTCCAACACTGCGCATGGCTGCCAACGGCGTCCTGAGTTCGTGCGAGACGTCAGACGTGAAACGCTGCAGCTTTTCAAAGGATTCCTGTAAGCGCTCAAGGAGTCCGTTGAGGACAAGCGCCATGTGACCGAGTTCGTCGTCGGCATTCTTGACGGGGATGCGCTCATTGAGGCGGCGCGCAGTGATGCGCTCCGTGAGCCTCGCCATCTGTTCGAGAGGGCCAAGAACCTTGATGGCGAACCGGTAGCCCGCAAAACCAGCCGCGATCAGCGCGATCGGCAAAACCAGCGCAAGTAGGCCAAGCAACTGAAACGTTTGCAATCTCAGGGGCTCCGTGCTGTACGCCAGGCGGATAAGAACTGGAGTTTCCTGGAGAACATGAACATGACTGATAACTAAAACCCGCGTCCCATCGGCGAGGCGAAGGCTCCGGGGAGAAAAGCCATTCACACCTTCATCGCTTGGAAGCCGACTGCCCAGTGTGTTTCCATCGAGCTTACGATTGCGGAAAAGCACGTGCCCATTTGAATCAAGCACTTCCAACAGCCGGTCGAGCAACCGCCTGGATTCGGGCCGGTTGAAGTACTCCTCGTGCAAAGAGAGTTGTCCGTCTGTGGTGAAGTATAGGAGACCCTGGAGGGTCTCCATGTCCTGTACTTCGGCATGGTAAAGCTGCTGCTTCAACTGCCAATACTGAACAAAACACGCACTGCAAATGTAGGCTGCAAACAAGAGTCCGAAAATGGCAACATACCAGAGCGTGAGGCGGCCTCTGATATGACGAATCCGGACGGTCACGTCTTCGTGTCCTCCATCCGAATAACAAAGCCTACGCCACGAACCGTGTGCAAGAGCTTGACTGGCCAAGGATCATCAATCTTCCGGCGGATGCGGGCAATGTGCACGTCAATCACGTTGTCCATCGAAGTGTAGCGCAGGGTTGTCTTCCATACATCTCGGGCGAGCATCTCCCGAGAAACAACCGATCCGCTATTGAGCAGGAGATATTCGAGCAAATCGAATTCGAGTCCTGTGAGCTCGATTACCTGATCGCCTCGCGTCGCTATTCGTCCGCTGACATCCATGCTTAGATCCGCCAACTGCAACACCGAGGCAGCCGCGGGAGTGGCCCTGCGATGAAGTGCGCGCACGCGGGCAAGCAGCTCGGGGAAAGCAAAAGGCTTGACCAGATAATCGTCTGCGCCAGCATCCAGACCGCGCACACGGTCATCAACGGAGCCCTTCGATGTGAGTGACAATACCGGCATTTTGAATCCGTCGCGACGCAGTTCACGCAGGGTCTCAAGACCACCCATCCGCGGCAGCATGATGTCCAACAGAATTAGGTCGAAGTTGTGATCGCGTAATTTCTCGAGCGCTGATTCCCCCGAATAGGCGACTGTGACTTGATAGCCATTGCGAACTAGGCCCTCGGCAATTGCGTTCGCCAGTTTGTGCTCGTCTTCGACAACCAGAATGTCGAGCGCTTCCTTTGCGTGAATATTTTCTGCGCCAAACATGACTCACACTTTACAGCAGGTCGCCAGCATTGCAGCCCGCCGAAATGAAAAGTTCAGAAACACTTCAGGTTTCCTTAATGCTGTCATGTGTTGACATAGAAGAGTAATAAAGGCGATGTTTGCTACGAAAATGAGTGGCGAATGTCGCGCTCGATGAAGGAGGCTCAGATGAAAAGTATCAGTCGTTCTATATTGTCGCTGGGAGTGACCGCATTCACCGTGATCAGTCTGCTCCTGAGCGCTCCCTGCGCGACTTCCGCGGCGCAGACCAAGGTACCGACAGACACGGCTCTTCCCGTGCGCTTTGCTCGCTCAGTGGATGCGAAAAAAGCGCGACCCGGCGATCGTGTAACCGCGAAAACGCTTCAGGTAGTGATACTGTCCGGAGGCCAGCGCCTTCCGAAAGGGACTCTGCTTGTTGGTCACGTCGTGGACGCGCAGCCCTATCACTTCAACCCCGACCCGTATGCTCGCCAGGAGTCTTCGTCCATCTCTATTCACTTCGATCAGATTATCAACGGAGATTTGACGTTGCCGGTGAATCTCTCTGTTCGCGCGCTTGCGAATACGTTCGAATCGCAATGGGCCCCTAGGCCGCATTACCAAGATGAGACGGACGGGGCAGGAACCATGATCTTGATCGGCGGCGACGAGTTTTCGCCCTTCGACAAGACGGTTCGTGACGATGGTGGAGACGTGATCGCATACAACCGCAAAGATGGCCTGTTTGCTCGGTTGCTGCCATCCCATGAAGCCGCCTTGAAGACGCGCCTGAACTGCAGCAGCACAAGCACCGAGCAGTCGGTCGCGATTTTCTCACCCGATGCATGCGGGCTTTATGGGTTTGGGGGCGTGTCCATGCCCCATGCCGGACGCAGCGGAAGTGGAACATTCACCCTGGTGTCAAGAGGGCGCTCGATAAAACTTTATGCGGGGAGCACCGCTCTGTTGCAAGAGACGGAGGCGCCGTTAGCGCAAAATAAATCGTGAAACGCGACTCAGGTTTCGGTAGCAGAGATACGTGGTAGTCCGGGTTGCAGGGAGTGCGTCTACTCAACACGAAGGAGCTTATATGCGGAGTTTCGGCGGTTTTATTGCAGTACCGGTGTTTCTATCGGCAATGGCGAGCGCGTCATCAAAACCTCGGAAGTGCGCGCTCTGAGCATACCGTCGACTTCAGGATTGGTGTCGCGCCCCGGCGCAGAGAAGTCGAGATCACGGATGAAGGGCAGGGTTCGGAGCTGCTTCAGATAGGGTCGGATGGCCGCTTCGGGTTGCATTGTGTCCGCTGTTATGGCATGTCCATTACTAATGGACAACATGAATTATAGGACACTCTTCACAGTGGCACGCGGATGAACATGGGATGAGCCCCAGACTTTTCGAAAGGCTTTATCGAAAGCACTCTCCGATTCGTAGCCCTTGCCGGGGCCACTTCGGTCATCGTGCAGGCTCATTCACAGCGCCGGCTGGAACACCCACGCAAAAACAAACATGCAGGTTGAAACAGACTTGGAAGGTTGACCTTGGTTTTCGGCGGTTTTTCGGCGCGAGGATAAGCGTTTCAATGTCGAGGAATGAGATTGTTGTGCAGAGTGTCGTTGCTCCCGCAATTCGCGTTCAACTTAGTGATCTATCAGAGCGGCGACTGAAAACAAGCTGAGATGGCAAGGCTTTCAAAAAGATGGACGATGACTATACTGGTAGATCATCGGTGGTGATGAAATGAGACGATGGAATGGACGCAGTTTGACTCTCAGCGTGGTTGCTTCGGTGGCGTGTGCAATGCTCGGTGCCGGCGCGCAACAACCGGCGCAGCAACAGCAAACAGCATCTCCCGCATCGCAGGAGCAAGCCCCGCCGCAAGCGCCTCCGTCCAAGCAGTCTTACCAGACGGAAAACCCCGAACAGTTGCAACAACTCGTTGCGCCCATCACCTTATATCCGGATTCGCTCGTAGCGTCCATCCTGGCTGCATCAAGCTATCCGTCGCAGATTGCTCAAGCCAACGACTTTCTTGCGGCGCGCCAGAATTTCACGCCCGAACAAATTGCCGCTGATGCGGACAAACAGTCGTGGGCCTCTGCCGTCAAGTCCTTGTTGGCTTTTCCTTCCGTGATTCGAAATCTGGCCTCAAACCTCTCCTGGACCTCTGAACTCGGCGATGCTTACTACAATCAGCCCACCGATGTCATGAACGCGATCCAGGAGATGCGCCGCGAAGCGAAGAAACATAAGACATTGAAAAGCAACGACCAAATCAAAGTGACCGACAAGCATGGCTACATCACCATCGAGCCAAAGGATCCCGACAGTCATGTCGTCTACGTCCCCGCCTACGATCCCTGGATCGCCTACGGTTATCCCATCACTCCTTGGCCTGACTGGGTGGAAGTTCCCGGCATCTGGTGGGATGGCCCCGGACTTTACTTCGGTGTCGGTTTTGATCTCGGACCCTTTTGGGGATTCGGCTGGGGATGGCCCTACTGGGGTGTGGACTGGTGGGGAGGTGGCATCTACTGGCATGGTGTTCCGTATTGGCGTGGCGGCCCGGCTTTCTTTGATCGTGACCGCTTCTATCGAGGCAATCCCGGGTTCGGTTATCGCAATTTTCCGGACGAGCGCGGCGCTCGCGGATTCGGCGATCGCTCCCCTGGCGTGCGCTCGGGTCCCTTTAGCGGCTTCGGGCACGGAGGCACAACGAGAGGTTTTTCCGCCCGCGGTCAGGAGAGCTTCGGCGGCGGATTCCACGGCGGCGGCTTCGGCGGTGGTGGATTCCACGGCGGCGGCTTCGGTGGCGGTGGCCGTCGGTAAGGTGGCTCGAGAGCTGGTTGCGCGCCGGCACTTCGGGATCTCTTGGAAGGCCGTCTTTGCGGTCGAAGAAACTTTGGTAAAGGGAGAGAAACTATGTCGCGCGATTCAAAGCAAATGTTTTGGTTCTCATCGCTGAGCAGCATAGGGGCCCTGCTGCTGGCTACCGTTGTGGTCATTCCGATTCGAGTTCAGGCGCAGAACGCGCCCCCAAAGATTTTGCCCGCCGCTCAGGCCTCGTCTCCGCAGGCCAAACCCCAATCCCGCCCGCACACCCAGCGCGAGACCTTTTCCTCGCCAAAACAAGCAGCCGAAGCTCTCTACAATGCCGCCCGCAATCATGACGAGAACGCCATGATCGCCATCTTCGGCCCCGACGCCCGTGACATAGTTATTTGGACCGACAGTTCTGACGATCGCAATGTCCAGGACGATCAGTTCGCCAAGAAATACCAGCAAATGCATCGGCTGGTGAAAGAACCGGACAACGAAACTACTCTCTATGTCGGCGCCGAAAACTGGCCCTTGCCGATCCCCATCGTCGAGCGCGATGGCACTTTTTATTTCGATTGCCTTCTTGGGCGGCGCGAAATCATGTACCGCCGCATCGGCCAAAACGAAATGGGGACCATAGACACCCTGCGCGCCATAGTCGGCGCTGAGAATCAATATTATGCGAATTCTGCGGAAGCTGGCTCGAACGTCGAGCAATACGCCCAGCATCTCACCTGCAACCAGGGGAAGCATGATGGCCTCTTCTCGCCAGACAGCACCGCCAATGAAGACAGCAACGCCATAGGCCCCTCCCTCGCTCGAGCCAGCTACGACCGCTCTGATCGCGAGCCGTTCCATGGTTATTTCTTTGGCATTCTCACGGCGCAAGGTCCGCATTCACACCGTGGCGCGCGCAGTTATATCGTCAACGGAGAGATGACCGGTGGATTCGCCATCATTGCGTTTCCCGCTGCATACCGCTCCTCCGGCGTAAAGACCTTCGTTGTCAGCCAAGACGGGTGGATCTTCGAAAAAGATCTTGGTCTTAGGACAACGCAACTTGCAGCGGCTATGAAAACATATGACCCCGACACCACCTGGATCCGCGTCAGTCTTAATCGGTTTCTAAACACAGACGCCACTCCATAGCAATCTTCTTTGCAAGACTGCCTGGGTTTCCAAAGAATGATCGGGGATTTCTCTGGGGGGAATGAGGCTCGTTCTGCAAAGCACCAGCGAACCAAATGAGCCCTTTCGTTGGCTGCAGCCCGCGCTGTAGGCATCGTCCATCGTGAGGGTTTGCCGCCGGTACCTTCTTGCTAATGCTTCTAGCAAAATGTCAACATGGCCGTGTTAATTAACCAGGCCGTGTTACACACTCGGGTTTTAGAAAATTAGGAAATGCCGCTGGGGAGTCGATCCAGCGTCAGAATGGGTTCGTCCCGGATCAAAAGATACCGGATCACCTTAGGCGGAAAAGCGCCTACCTTGCAAATAGGCGGAAAACCGCCTAAAATGCTTTCAGGCGAAAAAGCGCCTAAGATGTGCTTACGCGGAAAAGCGCATAAGAAGCCAATTGAACGGCAGGAAAGAGAACAGCATGCAAGCCATTGCACGAACTCCTCTGCAGCTCGGGAATTCCATCCGACAGCGTCGACGCGAACTCGGCCTAACACAGGAGCAATTAGCAGCGGAAGCCGGGGTGCGGCAGCGTACGATTTCGGACATTGAGAGGTCAGCAACAGCCCGCTTCGATACAGTGCTGCGTGCCCTTGCCGCGCTTGACCTGGAATTGGTTGTTCGGCCGCGCACCAAGGGTTCATCCCAGGACATTGAGAAACTCTTCTAATGCCCCGGCGAACCTCGCACGACCGTCTAAGAGTCTTTCTCAACGGTCGTCTTGTCGGTCTACTTCGACGCGAGACTTCGGGGGCAATCTCTTTTCAATACGACCGGTCATGGCTGGAGTGGGAGTCTGCCCTGCCTGCATCACTTTCATTGCCGCTACGCGAACAGGCATACCTGGGGGCCCCGGTGCTGGCCGTTTTCGAGAATTTATTGCCAGACAACGATACTCTGCGGCGTCAGATCGCGGCGCGCGCGCGCGCCGAAGGAACCGACGCTTATAGCCTGTTGCGGGCAATCGGTCATGATTGTGTGGGTGCGCTGCAGTTCCTTCCTCAGGACTCCGAACCCACTCCTGCAGGTATGATCGATGCCGTTCCCGTCAGCGAACGCGAAATCGCAGCCATTCTTGACAATTTGGCAACAGCGCCTCTTGGGATCACGGAAGATGAAAGCTTCCGAATATCAATAGCTGGCGCTCAACAGAAGACCGCGCTTCTGCATTGGAACGGTCGATGGTGCAAGCCCCGCGGCACCACCGCGACCACGCACATCTTCAAGCCTTCAATTGGAAAGCTACCCAACGGAGTAGACCTCACCTCAAGCGTTGAGAACGAATATCTGTGCCTCAAGATCCTCGATGCCCTGGGTCTGCCGGCTGCAAAAGCGGAAATCGAAACCTTCGGAGACCGGCGTGTTCTGATTGTTGAGCGTTTCGACCGACTGTGGACCGGAGATCAAAGACTGTTGCGGATTCCGCAAGAGGATTCTTGCCAAGCGCTCTCGGTACCGCCGACCCTGAAATACCAAAGCGACGGCGGCCCAGGTATAACAGACATCCTTAGGATGCTGCGAGGCAGTGATGAACCACTCTCAGACCAGCGCTCATTTCTAAAGGCAAACATCGCCTTCTGGCTCATGGGGGCTACCGACGGACATGCGAAAAGCTTCAGTGTCTTTCTCTCTCCAGGTGGACGTTTTCGCAGGACACCACTCTATGATGTCATCTCAGCCCAGCCTAGTGTCGATTCAAAGCAGATCTTGTGGAAACAGTTTCGCCTAGCCATGGCATTCGGTACAAAACGGCACTATCAGATTCGGCAGATTGCGCAACGTCACTTTTTTCAGACGGCAGATCAAGCTGGGGTGCGACGAGAGGTGATTGAATCCGCTGTCCACGAACTGATAGACGGAGGAACCGGCGCGGTTGAATCGGTTGTGTCAAAGCTGCCAAAGAGCTTTCCCGATCAGATCGCCTCATCGATCGAAGCGGGAATCAAGCGACGACTGCGCCTCTTGGCCGCGTCCGAAACTGCCAGCCCTCAGAAGTAGTAACATCGCGGTCCGAGATTCTCGCCTGCGATGGCGTTGGGAAAGCGGTTCGATTCGATCCTGACCAGGTCCACCAAATCTCCCAACAACTTAGACGGGGCGAACGCTTGCAGGGATGGCGTTTGTATCAGAACCCGCCGTTTTGATGTCAATGGACAAAGACCTAGATCGGTTCAGTTAGACTCGCAAAGTCCATGGGTCGAAGCAGGCGCACAGTTGCGCTTTCTGCCGATTGCTTGGACCGGCTCCGGAGCTTCGTCCACCCGGAGATTCCATCCCTTGCCGTTCTTTTCCACCCAAACCAGGGAACCGGTCTTAGGACCGCCGCTAACCGGGATGTGGCTGGTGTCCCCGCCGTGAAGAAGAGTGGGGGCGGCCAGAAGATTGCGCACGTGAGTCACGGCTACGATGCACCCTGTAGCGCGGTTTGCGATATCGATTAGTTCAGCGAGCTTCCGCGAATACCGGTTACAGAATTGAAGGAAGGACTCGCCTTCGGGTGCGGGCAGGGACGGATCCAGTTCGAGCTGCCGGAGGATTGGCAGAATGTCCTTCACACGCTGCCCCGCCAACGTTCCCACATTCCATGGCCGCAGATCGGAAGTATGTAGGATGGGCGCCAGGGTTTGTTTCACTAAGGCGTCGGCTGTCTGCCGCGCCCGGTAAAGGTCGGAGCAGTAGATATGCGTCACCGGATATTGAGCCAGCCTTTGCGCCGTCTGCTCGGCTTCCCGCAAACCCTGTTCGTCGAGAGGTACATCCATCCAACCGCGCAGTCTCTCTGCGCTATCGAGCGAGTTCAGCACGGTCTTCCCGTGACGCACCAAGATTAGCTTTCCCATTTGTTGCGAGGCTCCTGTTCGAAGGGTTGCCGACTCTCAACCGGAGGGAGAAATCTAAAGGAGTCGAAAGTCAACGTTTAATGACTATGTCATCGATAGAGATAATAGTCATGTAACAGCGTTCACATTAGCATTGCGGTTACTGGCCGTCAAGCAGTCTTTCGGTGGTTAGGCTTAGCTCGGCTTCTTCATTCAGCACATGA
>JGI12631J13338_1000639_pt1 | contig 10320 bp, 10 predicted proteins | sample BlaSpr_A8_Ref_O1_FD_13338 | JGI IMG/M metagenome (IMG submission 13338) | reverse complement strand
CAGTCGACACAGTGCGAGTCTACGTCCTATGCCTTGACCGAACGCCAGCGTCGCCTGCCGTGGCGCACGCGGCGCACTTCAATCTCGACGTCATGGAATCCCGCCGCGGGCAAGCGATCCGGCAGTGTCTCCGGCGAAACCGTGCTGCAGGTGTAGTTCAAGCGTGCCTCGATCACCACGTATTGCCCAGAACAAAGCTCTACCGCGCATCGACTTGAAACGGACCTCGATCCGAACGCATCGCTGTGTGGCCGTCTACTACTGGGAAGGGACCCTGGGGTCGATCATCCGAACATCGCGCTCTGCTCGGCTTCGACATCCACCTGGATAGGCGACGGGCCCGGGGGTGTTGGATGGGTGCATGGTTGGATGGTCAGCCTGGCGAAGTCAGCGACGCAGGTTCGGTCCAATGGCCTTCGCCCCGCCTACGTTGAGGAGTCACCCATGGGCGACGCCGATGCCGCATCGATCCGAGCGGCGCGGAGTGACTGGATCAGCGAGCACCTCGAGATGTATCTGTCCTCCGGTGGCACGCGGGGTCACATCATGGATGTGAGCGCGGTTGGGGGCCGTGCGCTGACCACGCACTGCTTGATCAAATGTGCGGGGCGCAAGTCGGGGAAGAGCTATGTCAGGCCGTTGATCTACGGCAACGTCGGTGGCGAGATCGTGGTCGTCGCATCGAAGGGGGGTGCCGACGCGCATCCGGAGTGGTACCTGAATGTCTTAGAGAGCAACACGATCGGCGTCCAGATCGCGACCCAAGCATTCGAGGCCACCTGGCGGGAACCCGAAGGCGAGGAACGTCATCAGGTGTGGGCGTATATGGCTCACCAGTATCCGCCGTACCTCGCCTATCAGAAGTCGACGAGTCGTCAGATCCCACTGGTGATGTTGACGCCCGTGCGGGCGATCGACGTCTTCTCGGCGGCCTCCAATACCCGCCGTTGAGTAGTTGTTAGCCGCGGGAGGCACCGGCTCGCTGAGAATCGCGTGTGTCTGTCAGTCGTCTTTTCCGGGCGTGGGCGAGTGTAGGACTGAATCAGACGGCTTCCGGACACCCGTTCCGGGCGCTGCGGGACGAGCAGCTCCGCACGATATGTGAACGTACTTGTGAATCAAACACAGAAGTTGCTTCGCCAGACTCGCTACAGCCTCTGAATTGCGTAAAGACCTGTGGTCTCGGCTGGGGTCGAACCGGCGGATGCCTACAATGACGTGCACTGCAGTGGCAGTCCAGCAAACGGTAGACAGGACACGGCCCCTCGGGTGGTGGAGGATGGGCGGTTTGAAACCGGGCTCGAGCTCGAACTCGGGAATCCTGTTCAGCCATTCGCCGACGAGGGCTTTCCGCACTCAGGTTCGCTACGGACGTATCCGTGGGATCGGCGGAAGCTTCGAGATGCGAATTCCAAATCCTTGTGATCAGGATGCGCCGGGTTGGTCGGATGCGTCCAGAGTGTTGTTGCTGGCGAGCCGCGGCGCAGTGACTGACCTCGGTGCCATCGGCTTGGTGACTGATGGCCCCCCAATACGCCTGACACCGGCCGGGCTAGTTCACCCGTTGCTGACGATGATACGGAGTCCTGTGACGACTTCGGGCTCGATAGCAACCACCGTGTCTGCGTGATTCACCCATCGTGTCCACGCGTCGATCTGGTCAAGAGCCTCGGCTAGCGCGGCAATCAACTCGCGGGTTTGTGCGGCGGTCACGGCGTCCTTGCCTACCCGCACATGGATGAGCGGCGGCTCGATCGTTCCAGCTGCGTCGATGATCCCGTCGGCGAACTGCACTGCTGACGTCCACACCTGACCCTCATTGCCGCGTTCCGCGCTCAGGAGCGTCCGATACGGCTGCGCGGCACCTTCTTGCCACGAATCGATGGAGGCGACACCCGTGGGCGTTGAGACGTCCCCGATGACGGCATCCAGCGCGGTCTTGGTGGCGAACCAACGCGCCAATCCCAGCATGACCCCCGTCGGTGGAGGTTCCGGCGCGTGCATAGATCCGCGCTGTTCGTCGATCTCGCTGGCTATCTCTTCGAGCCGATCGATCTGATCAGGGGTCAGCTCCTTGGCGAAATCGCGCCAGCTGGTTTCGGTGTTGTCGAGCGTGGCGGGGCGCCAAGCGGTCTGGTCGATTCGGTGCTCAGCAAAATTAGGGGATGGGGTCATCGTGATCCTGGCGTGCAGACGATCACCGTGCATATCGGGTGCGGAGCGGTGCTCCTTCGAGTTCTGCGGCGGACAGCGGAACTCATTCCCGGACCAGCTGAAATACCCAGCGACCCCGAATCTACCCGCTCTGACGAGCATCCGACAGACGGGCAGCCCCCCCAAAAATATCGGAGGGGGGTTACCCCTCGGCCGCGACGTCACGGACTTTTTTACGGGGGTGCCGATTTACAGGGGTGCCGAAAAGTTTGCCGGACACGGTTACGGACACCGCCGAGTTCGTCATGTCGGTGTCTTCCGTGGCCGGCCTACGGGTTGGCGGCATGCTGACCGAGATGCGCCGGCACCGACGACGCCGACAAAATCCACCCTTTACAGCGTCGGCATTTCAACGTGAACCCCCACCCGCGAATGTGGGACTGGTGTAGGAAGGCGGTGACCATCTCCCGGGATACGCCTATCGTGTAGCCGTCTCGACGGCCGGCGGGTCGACGCGACGAAGACCGCTGCGGGTCGCCGCACGATCGCGTTGCCGCGCTTCGCCATTGAGGCACTGCGGGAACGCTGCAAGCTGCCCTACCTGGGCGAGCATCCCATGATTACGTTCCCGTCTACGGCGGGAACGTGGCGCGACCCGAACAACTTCGGCCGGGACTGGCGTCTGGTCCGTGACCAGCTCGGGGCGGCCGGCGTGAGCACACATAGTTTTCGTAAGACGGTCGCGACCTTGATCGATGAGGGGGGTCTGTCTGCGCGCATTGGTGCTGACCAGCTGGGTCACTCGAAGGTGTCTATGACGCAGGACCGCTACATGGCGCGGGGGCGTGTGCATACGGAGGTTGCTGACTTGCTTGACCGGACCATAAACGATGAATAAACGATGGGTTGGATCCGATGAGCCGAAAATATAGGCTTTGAAAGTGCGCCGTCAGGGTTTCGAACCCCGGACCCGCTGATTAAGAGTCAGCTGCTCTACCAACTGAGCTAACGGCGCTGGTCGGCCGAGACCGCGTTGCGACAATAACAGGCTTCCCGTTACTGAGCGAAATCCCGGACCTCTCCAGGATAGTGCCTGAATCTCAGGACGGTGTCCTCGCGTTTGCGGACTCCCGGATGCTGGCCTAGGGTCACGGACCGGTGTCAAAAGTCGGCAGCCTTAAGCTTTGGTGTGGAGTTCGTCTCGATTGCCCCACATCACTGCGCAACCAGCCCGTGTTGCCTCGGCGAGCGGCAACGGGCCCTTAGAATGTTTGCAACTATTTGAGGTCAGTGCTGACCAACGTAGCCGAATTCATGTGGAAGGTTTGCTTGATGACGCCTTTGCGCAGACGTAGATTATCGCTGGCTGTGGCGATGATCTCGGTTGCTGTGTTCGGCGTTGCGTGCAGCAGCAGCCACGTCGCCGCGCCCGCGAAGGTCATCGTGGACAAGGGCACGCCATTTGCCGATCTGCTGGTTCCCAAGCTGACCTCCTCCGTGACCGACGGTGCTGTCGGTGTCACCGTGGATGCACCGGTGACGGTGAGCGTCGCCGACGGTGTGCTTGCGTCGGTCACCATGGTCAACGACCACGGCAGGACGGTGAGCGGTCAACTCGCCCCCGACGGACTGCGCTGGTCAACCACCGAGCCACTCGGCTATAACAGGCGCTACACGCTCAACGCGAAGGCGCTCGGCCTAGGTGGCGCGGCGAACCGCCAGATGGTCTTCGAGACCAGTTCCCCCGAGCACCTGACGATGCCCTACGTCAATCCGGGCGACGGCGAGGTGGTAGGCATCGGCGAGCCAGTGGCGATCCGGTTCGACGAGAACATCGCGAACCGCGCCGCGGCCGAGAAGGCCATTGCCATCACCGCCAACCCGCCCGTCGAGGGTGCCTTCTATTGGCTGAACAACCGCGAAGTGCGTTGGCGTCCGGAGCATTTCTGGAAGCCGGGCACAGCTATTGATGTGGCGGTCAACACTTATGGTGTCGACTTGGGCGACGGGATATTCGGCGAAGACAACGTCACGACGCACTTCACCATCGGTGACGAGGTCATCGCGACCGCTGACGACAACACCAAGATGGTGACCGTGCGGGTCAACGGAGAGGTCGTCAGGACCATGCCCACGTCGATGGGCAAGGACAGCACCCCGACGGCCAACGGCTTCTACATCATCGGTGCGCGGTTCAAGCACATCATCATGGACTCTTCGACTTATGGTGTACCTGTCAACTCGCCCAATGGATATCGCACCGATGTCGACTGGGCCACCCAGATGTCCTACAGCGGCGTCTTCGTGCACTCCGCGCCCTGGTCGGTCGGCGCGCAAGGCCACACCAACACCAGCCACGGGTGTCTGAACGTCAGCCCCAGCAACGCCGTGTGGTTCTACGACCACATCAAGCGCGGCGACATCGTCGAGGTCATCAACACTGTGGGGCCGACGCTTTCGGGCACCGAGGGGTTGGGCGACTGGAACATCCCGTGGGCGCAGTGGAAAGCGGGCAACGCCAACACCTGATGCGATCGCGTGCGCGTCTACAGCCCAGGTAAGCAGAGGCCGGGGATGCAGCCGAGATTTGGCGGTGGGTTGTCTCCTAAGAGTTGACCCGTAATGGGTCATGCGGTGCCAGACAGTTTGGGGGCTGTCTTTTTTGGCTGTTCCCGCGACGTCCACGCTGCTGGCGTGGTCTGTTCGGGGGTAGGCCAAGTGCCGCTTGTTCAGCAGAGGCCGCCGCCGGGTGGTGGTGGCTGCCGGTCCTGGCCGATCGACCATCTGGTGATGGTGGTGACTGGTGCCGGATGACTGAACCCTCCCACTCTTGCTGGGAGGCCAACCCATCGCGTAGAGCGTGGGCAAGTCGGTAGTCGACGGCCGCGGTGCGCGGATCGTCGGGATTAGCGAGTTCGACGCAGGCCGCCAAGGCGGCCGACACGATGTCGCGGTCACCGTGCAGCCCGCAGTGGCCGCAGTGGTGGGTGCGCTGCTTCAACGTTTTCGCCACGCGTGCGCCGCACAAGCAGTGTTGGCTCATCGCGGTGGTGTGGGTACCGGCCCGGTAAAACTGGCCACCGGTGGCGTGGCATTCGTGGTCCAGGGCTGTGACGAGCATGCCGGGACTGAACAGTGCGATCCGTTTGCCCCACAACCTTGCCCAGGTGGCGATGCGGCAGTCTTCGACGGTGATGGTGTTGCCGTGGGTGGCCACGATCCGTGCGGCGACTTGGGCGGCGCGGGCCTGTTTGGCCTGGCTGGTGCGGTGCGCGGCGGCGCCGTGATCACAACGGGTGCGCTGATAGCGGCCCGACAGTGTGTCGTGGCGGTAGGCGCGTAGCGGCACCCCGTCGCCGCGGGAATGCCGCGCCCCACCCGGGTTGCTGACCTGGCGGGTGGGCAGTCCAGCCGCGGTGCGCCGTTCTGCGCGTTTCTGTTGGCGCACTGACGGGCCGTACTGATCGGTGTTGGTGTTGCGCCGGGAGCGATCCAGCGCTTTGTGCCGCGCCCGGGTTTCCTTATCAGCGCCAGCGGCGGCCTTGTGGTGGGCTGGGGTGCAATCGACCCGACCCACGACCAACCCCTGGGGTCGATGATCGGGGAACGACGCAACCGACACGTTGTTGGCGGTGGACGAGGCGGAGTGGGGCCGGGAAATTCCTCGACGACATCGCCGACACCGTCGGCAGGCTGCGCTGCTGTGTACCCGAGGCCGTCCGCGACATCGCGGCCACGCTGCCGGTGCGCGGGATCGACTATGGCGAGGACCGATGACCGCCACCGACGCCGCACGTCGGCAAGTTCTTGCAATACTTTCCGACCATGAACTCCACTCATGGGGCGCAATTAACCGCACCGTCGCGCTAACCTACGGCATCCCGCAAAAGGACGTCACCAGCCTGTTGCGGAATCTCGTCCGTACCGGCGAAATCGTCCGCGATAACCCAGGCGATCGCGAGCCCACCGTGCGACTGGCAGGAGGCGCGGAATCGTGACCACTCCGCTCGAAAAGGCGGCTCAGATCGCCGCTGCGGCGTTGGCAGCTATTGGCTGGGGTAAACACGACACCCGCCAGCCCCGGTGGCGCATTCCGCCGGAGTTCGCAGGGTCCTACGAGCCCGACGAGAGCGGTCAACACGTCCGCAGCATTGAGCGCACCGTCATCCGGTCCAACGGCTCGCCGTACCGCGTGCGTGAGCGCCTGCTCAAGCCCCGGCTGCACAAGCAGAGCGGACTGTGGTACGTACGCCTGGCCACCGGGCGCCGCCGTCGGTACTACACGTTGTACGAGGCACGCCGGTGAAACGCGCCGTCGTACGCCACCGCCGCCAACTCGAAAGAAGATAACGCAGACCGTCCCCGAGCCAGGCAGAACGTAATCCTCGAACGTGGTTATTTCTTTGGGCTTCTCGGATGTCGAAACGTTGTGCTCCTGTTCGAACCGGGCTTCGAACGTCCCTCCGACACCAACGGGATCGTCCACATCGAACATAAGGTCGTCCCTGCGCCCCGTGGCCGTCCCACGGGGCATACCGTTGCCCGTGCCGGTATTGCTGGTGCTGGTTAATTTGAGCACCAACCTGACCACACGCGCACTGGCCGCCTTGTTCGCCACCAGCCAATCCACCCTGGACCGGATCATCGACCACCTAATACCGGTGCTGGCTGCCGTGCTGCGCCCCACTCCCGACTGCAGCACACACCCGTGGATCATCGACGACACCCTCATCCCGGTGCACGACCAGTCGATCACCGCGATCAGTAAGAACTACCGCCCCAGCGTCAACACCGAGATCCTCATCAACGCCAACAACCGCCGCGTCATAGCCGTTGGCCCTTGCCGGCCCGGTAACCGCAATGATGTCGTCCCGGACGGTCCTCGGCGACGGCGGCTACCGGGGAATCGCCACCATCACCGGTCCCCGCCGGGAACCCGACGGCCGGATCATCCGTGACTACCACTATCGGGCGCACCGGCCTATCCACGCCCGCCTCGAACACGTCACCGCCAGGATCAAAGACCGGCAAATCCTTCGACAGTGCCGACATCGCGGCCAAGCCATCAACCACACCCTCCACATCATCACCGGACCCTGGAACCTCAAGGGCTGCGGACAATTACGGCTCAACTCCTAGGCAGCGTGTACGTCCGGAGTGCGTACATGCTCGGGGCGGAAACCCCGTCCGACGAATATCGGCGGAATCCACTGCAGCGGGCCCAGGCCCACGATCTTCGGGATGCGGATCGGGGCCAGGTCACCGCTCAAATTGGGCGCGATCAACTTGTTCTGCGCAAACACCTGAAAAGCCTGGACAATCCGAGTAGGCAGCTCCCGCCGCCGCTGCACCTTCGCGAGGTCTGCGTTGGTCACTCGACCTGCACGCAGCGGGTCGCAGAGGATGTTGGCTGCGGCCACCGCATCGGCAACAGCGAGGTTGATGCCCACCCCACCAGCCGGCGACATGGCGTGCGCGGCATCGCCAATGCACAGCAGGCCGGTACGCCACCAAGTCCTGAGCCGGTCCACCCGCACGTCGAGCTCGCTGGTGTCGTCCCACGAGCTCAGGTCGTTGACGTGTTCACGCAGCCGCGGTTCCACGGCAACCAACCGCTGCTTGAATGCCTCCAGCGATCCATCCCGGGGGCTCGACCCCTTGGGCACCAGACTTGCCACCTGCCAGTAGTCACCCCGGTAGATCATGGCCATGAGCAGGCCTTTACGGAATACCCCGAATAGTTCCTGGGGGTCGCCGGGGCGCCATTTCAGCCGGAACCACAGCACGTCCATCGGGGAGTGAGCCTCAGCGGTCTGCAGCCCCGCCGCAGCGCGCACTGCGGACTTGCGCCCGTCCGCGGCTACCACCAGCTCAGCCCGCACCTCCAGGTCCGGCGTGCGCGCTCCGACCACCCGATCGCCATCGAAGATCAGGTCGGTGACCTCGGCGTTGCGGACCAAGGTGAATTCCGGGTAGGCAGAGGCCTTTTCAGCGACGAAGTCGAGGAAGTCCCACTGCGGCATCAAAGCGATATAGGGCTGTTTGAAGCCGAGCCATTTGAGCACACTGAAGTCGCCGAAGGTGCGAATTGAACCGTCGGTGTCGAAGGCGACCCGGTGGATCTTGGTGTGCGGTAGACGCAGGAACTCGTCGATAAACCCCAGTTCATCAATGATCCGCAGGGTGGTCGGATGCACGGTGTCGCCGCGGAAGTCGCGCAGGAAGTCATTGTGCTTTTCCAAGACGACAACCCGGATCCCGGCGCGGGCGAGCAGTAGGGCGTGAACTAGGCCGGCGGGTCCGCCACCGGCAACGCAGACCTGGGTCTCCAGCACTCGCGTCATGGCCTGACACTCCTCACGGACGGCGGACTGACCGGGACAGGTGACCGACCCGCCCGGAACCGGCAACGACTGTCGTCGCAAATGTAACTAAATTGGTGCCTTCGCGGCGCGAGTCTCCTCATCCTATGATCGGCCGATGAGAGCGCGATTTGCTGTGGCCGGTGCGCTGTTGGGGGGAGTTTCGCTGATAACCGCCCCCAGTGGCGGGGCCGCCGTTGGCGATACGGTTACCTACACAGTGAACTCGGACGGCCCGCTCGCGTCGCTGGCCTATTACGACGATATGGGCCCCTTCCACACACTGACTCATCAGGCCGCTCCGTGGACCTTCACGTTCAAGATCAAGGAGGCCTCTCAGACATTGGCAGTCAGCGGAGTTACGACCGGCCAGCAGGTATCTTGTCAGATCAGGGTCAATGGGACGGTTAAGGATGCAAAGTCCAGCGCGGGTCAACAGTCCGAGGCCGATTGTTACTCGTGGTGATCCAACGCGAGGCAATGTTCCAACGATCCAGCGAAACCAAAAGCTCAGAGGGTCTAACTACACCCTCTGAGCTGTGGGGTGAGTGACGGGACTCGAACCCGCGACATTCAGGATCACAACCTGACGCTCTACCAACTGAACTACACCCACCATGGCCGCGGGCCGGCCCGTAAATCCGCTGGGCCAACGAGCGGCGACGTCGATACTAGTCGGTCGGTGGCGTCCCGTCCGAATCGTGTGCCCCCGGTACGCCTTCCTTGCCCGCAAGATCGGCGGCGACCGCAGCGATTTCGCTGGTCGAAGGGCCTGGCGAGGCCACGAATGCGGTGCGTCGGTAGAACTGCAGTTCCAGGATGGACTCGCGAATGTCGGCCAGCGCCCGGTGGGCGAGCCCCTTGGTCGGCTGCCCGAAGTAAATGCGCGGGTACCAGCGCCGGCAGAGTTCTTTGATCGAGCTGACGTCGATCATCCGGTAGTGCAGAAACGAGTCCAACGTGGGCATGTCGCGCGCGATGAACGAACGATCGGTGGCGATTGAGTTGCCCGCCAGCGGGGCGGTCTTGGGTTGCTTGACGTGGTTGCCGATGTAGTCCAGCACCATCGCCTCAGCAGTCGCCAAGTCGACGGTGGATGCCTTCACCTCATGGATCAACCCTGAGCGCGAATGCATTTCGGTGACCACGTCGACCATCGATGACAGCGCGGAGTCGTCGGCGTGGATCACCACGTCGACCCCGTCGCCGAGGATGTTCAGCTCAGCGTCGGTGACCAGGGCCGCGATCTCGATCAACTTGTCCGAGCTCAGGTTCAGCCCGGTCATCTCGCAGTCGATCCACACCAATTCGTCTCGCACAGCGCCTAGACTAAGCCGCCCGCGTTCGCCCTGCCTCCGTCTCCCCCTGGCAAGTAGTGTGAGGCTTTGCCGTACTGCATGGGAACGAACGGGAAGAGGGGCGCGGCACCATGAGCACCGAATCAGCGGCTGATCAGGCCAGCGGGCCCGCGAAGCGGATCGCCGACGGCTATGCCGTCGATGGAAAAGCGCTGGAACTAGGCACGGTCGTCGTCGACGGCCAAGCCGACCCGACCGCGCAGATACGTATCCCGCTGGCCACCATCAACCGGCACGGCTTGGTGGCCGGGGCAACGGGAACCGGCAAGACCAAGACGCTGCAGCTGATCGCCGAACAGCTCAGTGCTGCGGGAGTCCCTGTCCTGATGGCCGACGTCAAAGGCGACCTGTCCGGTCTGTCCAAACCCGGCGAGGCCAACGACAAGACCGCCGCGCGCGCGAAAGATACCGACGACGACTGGGCGGCGACGGGATTCCCGGTGGAG
>JGI12631J13338_1000637_pt1 | contig 10340 bp, 10 predicted proteins | sample BlaSpr_A8_Ref_O1_FD_13338 | JGI IMG/M metagenome (IMG submission 13338) | reverse complement strand
CAAGTCAGGCCGCAGCCAGTGCGCTCGCGCTGCGGCCCACCGGCGGGGCCAGTGCTCTGGCCGCCGCCAGCGCGCTGCTACAGCCGGCCGCCAACGCCGCGGCGGCACCCGGGACGATCGGCAACGCCATCCAGAATGCCTACCTCGCGATCGAGCCGTGGGTGCAGTACGGCTTCAACCTCGCCGCGTACGCGGTGGGTTACCTGCCCTATGTCGGCTTGTTGGCACCGCAGATCTACTTCTTCTACGACCTCTTTGAGCCCATCGTGCAGAGCGGCCTGTTCAACATCATTGACTGGCTGGGCGGGACAATCACCTTCAGTCAGGGGCTGAGCAACTTCTGGGCGACGACCACGGCGTCGATCAACCAGTTCATCCAGACCGAGATCAACTGGGTGCTCGGCTTCCTGCCGCCGCTCCCGCCGCTCCCGCCGCTCCCATAACGCCCCGTCAGTTGTGGTGACTGCGCCGCCACAGCACCCACACCGGTGGCGCTACCCCCAAAACGACCAGCAACAGAGCTCCGTAAGCCATCAAGCCTTGGCCCCCGAAGATGACATCGTCGCCGGGACCGCCAATGCTCATCACCGCCACCGTGAGCAACCAGGTCCATAACGGCAACGCAGCCACCCGAGGCGACCTTGTCCAGCGCCCGGCGGCCCATACCAGGGCCGCGTTGACCAATCCACTGATCAGTCCGCTGATGGGAAACGGAATTGAGCCGATATAGAAAGGCAGCAGCAGAGCCCCGGCCAGGGCAGACAGGATACCGTCGACGGCAAACAGCGCCAGCACAACGACGCGAATCGCGGGATCCGTTGCGCCCGCGTCTTCAATGGACGCGATGCGCGGCTTGGTTTCGGTCAGGTCGGAACGCTGTCGACTTGGGAGAGTATCGAGCCGATAACCCACTGCAAGCTGTCGAGCCGATCCTGCCAATGCTGCATGTTAGGGTCCAGGTCGGGGTCCATCCGAATTCCTTCCGCGGCTGCCTATTCGGCAGCTTACCGCGTGTCGGGCCCATCGAGACCGAGTCCTGCGATCAGATCTGTCTCCCAGCCACGCTCATCACGGTCCCCCGCGGAGCCGGAGGCGAGAACATAGTGTTCTTGCCCCAAGATCGGCAGCGCCATGTTGTTCGACAGGGCGCAGGCCCGGCCGGTCGGGCCCACGATTACCTGGGTGGCGTGTGCGGCGAGCGCAGCCGTCTTGGCGGCGCGCGCGTCCGGGGCGGCCTCGATGACAGCGTCGATGTCCTCGTCTGAATATCCGAACTTCAACTCTTCGCGCGGCGGGATCATCCACCCGGGTAGCAGATCGTCTCGGCCCAGCGCCGCCCAGGCCGCCGCGAACGTGCTGGTGGAGAAGACAGTCCAATAGAGCTTCGGCACCGTCCATGGCTTGCCTGGGTAGTCGGCGGTGCCGGCCGCCGCCACTGCAGCCGTGGTCACGGTGTGGGTATGGACGTGGTCGGGGTGGCCGTAGCCACCATCGGCGTCGTAGGTCACGACGACGTGCGGTCGCAGCTCACGAATGATGGAAACCAGAGCCCCGACGGCCTCGCCTTCGTCGGCGTCGATGAACCTCTGGCGACGCCGCTTCTCGGTGCCGACCATGCCCGAGTCGCGCCAGCGGCCCGCGCCGCCGAGATACATGGGCGCATCGACACCCAGCGCATGCAATGCCGCGGTGAGTTCGCCGATTCGGTAGCCGCCGAGTTGATCCGCGTGATCGACCGAAAGCCCGGCCCACCGGTCGCCGATAACCTCGCCCTCCTCACCCAGCGTGCAGGTGACGACACGCACCTGCGCCCCGCGCGCGGTGTAGTGCGCGATGGTGGCGCCGTTGCTGAGGCTCTCGTCGTCGGGATGCGCGTGTACGAACAACAGCCGCGGCGTCGTCTCAGGCATGGACGCACCGTACCCGCCGCCCGTTGGTCGAAAGTCTCGACTAGTAGGCGGAATCGTTCTTTAACTAAAAATGCGGTCGCGGCTGTTGCCTCAGATCGCCAGCAGATAGGAACGCGGACGGCTACTATCGAAAAATGTCTCAGCTCACCCAAACCGCCGGCAACCCCAGCCCCAGCCGCCGGCGAGGCGAGGTCCTCGAACGTGCCCTGTACGAGGCCACGTTGGCCGAACTGGCTGAAGTCGGATACGGCGGCCTGACGATGGAAGGGATTGCGGCACGCGCCCACACCGGCAAGGCGGCGCTGTACCGGCGCTGGGCAAGCAAGTGCGAACTCGTGCACGACGCTCTGGTCTTCGCTCTGCCGCCGCTGCCCGAACCGCGCTCCGGCCGGTCGGCCAGAGAGACCCTGCTGACGGCGTTCACCGCCCACCGTGACGTCGTGGCCGGAAAGACTGCTTTTCCCGGCCTGGACATCATCCACCAGCTCCTTCATGAACCCGAAATGCGCGCCATCTTCGCCGACGCCGTGGTGGGCCCGCGCGTGAAAATCATCGAGTCGATCTTGCGAGCTGCGGTCGACGCCGGCGACATCGACCCGGCCACGCTCACCCCGCTGACCGCGCGAATCGGACCGGCTTTGATCAACCAGCACTTCCTGCTCACTGGGACACCGCCGAACCGACGCGAGCTAGCCCTCGTCGTCGACACCGTGATCCCGCCGAAACTACCTGCGGCGCAAGTCAACTGACAAGACGCATGCCGTCAGACCGCGCGGTTCTCGCGGCCGCTGCCGCAGCGCTGGCCGCGTTTCTCGTCGAATCGATGCCCACCAAATCCGTTGCCGCTGTTGGCGCCGGTGTTGCGATCAGAAACGACATCACGCATTCGATGTCGGAGCGCAGCCCCGACCTTAGGGCCCGGTTTTATTCCATTGGCCGGCGTCGCCGACGATGCCGACCGGTACCGCACCCGACAGGCTGACGTTCTGCACGCTGGGGCCGGCCGCGACGATGGTGGTGTCCTGCAAGATCGGCAGCACGGTCGACATGTTCCATAGTCGCGGTTCGACCGCGGTGATTACGTCGTTGATGTTCTTGGTGCCGTTGAGCGCGGCATCGATGTTCGACTGGATGCTGCGATCGCAGATTCCGGTGAGGTTCGAGGGCGCTTGCACCAGCGCGCCGGGCTCGGGCGGGCGACTGGACGGGGTCGGCGTCGGCGTCACATAGCTGGTGCTTGGCCCGGCGGGCGGCGGCGCGCCGGCGGGCGTGGACACCGACACATTGGAAGGCGTGTTGGAGGTTGATACCGTCGTCGACTGCAACGCGGGGCAGCCGTAGCGCGAGGCCAGCAGCGTCGCCAGATTCCCACCGGCCCGGTGCCAGCCGACGATGGCGTCCACCCGGTTGTTGTCCAGCGCGTCGTGGAAGAGCGACACCGGGTCCAGCGCCAGCACGCTCGCGGCGATCCCGACGTTGCGCAACTGATCGGCGACGGTGTTGGCCACCGCCACCGACGTCGGGTCGTTCGTCGCCACCCCGATGACCAGCGTCAGCTGTTGGCCCTCCTTGCTGATCCGGCCGCGGATGACTTCCGGCGGCCCGGTACTCACCGGCGTCGTCGAATTGGACGCCGGTGGCGCCGGTGACGTCGACGCGGTGCTCGCGATCTGGTATCCGGACCCGGTCAGCAACGCCAGCGCCGCCTGCGTGGTCATCGCGGGTGGCGCAGTGGGCACATAGCCCGGGTCGCTGGGCGAACGGATCTGGGACTGGTCCAGCGTGACGGTGTTGTCACTGCCGGCACCCACCGCGGCGAGCAGGTCAACGTCGAGCAACCCCAAAATCGCCTTACGGACTTGGGTGTCGGCCAGCTTGGGCTCGTTTGCGCGCAGCGTGAACTGCATGACCCGCGGCGTCACAATCCGGGCGGTGCGGACGTCGGGGATCGCGGACAACTGCGCGAAGGCCGCCGAACCGCCATGCACCTGGGCCACCTGGGTGTCGCCGTTGCGCACCGAATCGGCCAGCGCAGCAGGCGCGCCGGCGCGGCGGAAGAGGATCAGCGCGGGTTTGGCCGGCGGCCCCCAGTAGCGGTCATTGCGGGCGATCAGGATTTCGTCGCGCTGCGGGTCGATGTTCTCTACCCGGAACTGGCCACCAGTGACGGGCAGCGCCCGGGTCAGCCCGGACCCGAAGCCGCCTGGCACATCCTTGACGATATGCGCCGGCAGCAGATCGCTGAACAACTCCTTCCACGCCGGATATGGCTGCGCGAAGGTGACAACGGCCTGCTTGCCGCCCTCGATCGACTGAACACCAGTGATGAGGTCGTATCCGGCCGGATCAACCACCCCCGGCTGACTAACCATCTGCCGCCACAGATACCAGAAGTCGTCGGCGCCGATCGGGGCGTTGTCGGTCCATTGCGCCTCGGGCCGGATTTTGTAGGTCACCGTGAACGGGTTCTGGTTGGTCACATCGGCGGAGACCAGCAAAGTCGGGTCCAACTCCCAGCGCGAACCTGTCGGCGTATCAGGGTCGGGGACCGGCCGAAACGCACTGGGTAACACCAGGGCGCTGATGGCAGCGTTCACCGGCGACAGGTCGGACAGCAAATGCGGGTTGAACCCGGCGCCGATCGAGTCGATGCCCATGATGATCTGGGTAATCCGCTGTGGCGGCGGCGCCGAGTTACGCGGCGTGTCGGTGCTTTGCGGCGCCGGCGGCGCTTTGACGGTACAGGCTGCCAGCGCCAGACCCACCAATGCGACCAGCACGCCGACCGTCACGAACAAACGGCGGGCTCGTCTCGGCACGCCCATCAGGGTATCGAGCGCCATTCCGGCGGCCCGGTCAACCAGGCGCGCGACGAGCGTAACGCGGCGGCGAAAAACCGGGCCGGATTTCGCAGTGGCGTTACGCTCGCGGGCAGCGGCCGCCAACTTGCTAACCCCGGGCCTTGGCTCGCGCCCGGCTGCGGGCCCGGGTGGTGGCGTCCAGCTCGACCTTGCGGACCCGGACAATCTCGGGAGTTACTTCGACGCACTCGTCGGACGAACAGAACTCCATGGCCCGCTCCAGATCGAGCTCAATCGGTTTGGCCAACGTCTCGAAGACATCCGCGGTCGAGGACCGCATGTTGGTCAGCTTCTTCTCGCGGGTGACGTTGAGGTCGAGATCCTCTGGGCGCGGGTTGATTCCGACGACCATGCCCGCATAGGTGTCCTGGCCGGGCTCGACGACGAACTGGCCCCGATCGGCAAGTTGCACTAACGCGAACGGCGTGACGGTGCCGGACCGGTCGGATACCAGCGACCCGGTGTGCCGGCCCCGGATCTCCCCCGCCCACGGCTTGTACCCGTCGAACACCGCATGTCCGACACCGGTGCCGCGGGTCTCGGTGAGGAAATCAGTGCGCCATCCGATCAGGCCGCGGCTGGGTACCACGAAATCCATCCGCACCCAGCCGGTGGTGTGGTTGGCCATCTCCACCATGCGGCCTTTGCGCGCGGCCATCAATTGCGTGACCGCGCCGACGTATTCCTCCGGGCAGTCGACGGTCATTGCCTCGAACGGCTCGTGCAGCTTGCCGTCGATGGTCTTCGTCACCACCTGCGGCTTGCCCACGGTGAGTTCGAAGCCCTCCCGGCGCATCTGCTCGACCAGCACGGCCAGCGCCAGCTCGCCGCGGCCCTGGACCTCCCAGGCGTCCGGCCGGCCGATGTCGACGACGCGGATCGACACGTTGCCCACCAGTTCGGCGTCCAGCCGGTTGCGGACCATTCGCGCGGTGAGCTTGTGGCCGGACACCTTGCCGGCCAGTGGCGAGGTGTTGGTGCCGATGGTGACCGAGATCGCCGGCTCGTCCACGGTAATCCTCTGCAGCGCAACAGGATTCGCAAGATCGGCCAGCGTGTCGCCGATCATGATCTCCGGCAGGCCTGCGACGGCGACGATATCGCCGGCGATGGCTTCGTCGGTTGCGCTTCGTTCCACGCCTTCGGTGGCCAGCAATTCGGTGATCTTGGCGGTGGTGACGGTTTCCTGACCATTCACTTCGCGGATCCACGCGACCTGCTGGCCTTTGCGGATCCGGCCGTTGTAGATGCGGATCAGCGCCAGCCGGCCCAAGAAGGCCGAAGCGTCCAGGTTGGCGACCAGGGCCTGCAGCGGCGCGTCCGGGTCGCCCTTGGGGGCCGGCACATGCTCTTCGAGCACCTCGAACAGCGGGTCCAGATTCGTGCCGTCGGGAACCTGGCCGTCGAGCGGCTGCGTGGTGCTGACCACGCCGGCGCGCCCGGATGCATAGAGCGTCGGCAGGCCCAGCGCGTGCTCGGCGGCAGCGGACGCTTCTTCGTCAAGATCCGATGCGACGTCAAGCAACAGGTCGTGGCTGGCGTCCACCACCTCGGCGATGCGCGCGTCGGGCCGGTCTGTTTTGTTGACCACGAGAATCACCGGCAGATGGGCGGCCAGCGCCTTGCGCAGCACGAACCGCGTCTGCGGCAGTGGGCCCTCGGACGCGTCGACCAGCAGCAGCACGCCGTCCACCATGGACAGCCCGCGCTCCACCTCACCGCCGAAGTCGGCGTGTCCCGGGGTGTCGATCACGTTGATCACCGTCACCGTTCCATCCGGGTGAATCCGGTGCACGGCGGTGTTCTTGGCCAGGATGGTGATGCCCTTTTCCCGTTCCAGGTCGCCGCTGTCCATCACGCGGTCCTGCACTTCCCCGCGTTCGTGCAGCGCGCCCGACTGCCGCAGCATCGCGTCAACCAGGGTGGTCTTGCCGTGGTCGACGTGCGCGACGATGGCGACATTGCGGAATGGCACGTCGGTGATTCTGGCAGTGGGGGCTGCGGATAGCGAACTGGGCTTGGGGTGGGCCGTGCCGCACGCCCATGAGGATCGGTACCTCAAAGGGCTCTGGCTAAATCCCTCAGCCAACCACGATCGGCGGGCACCCAGTCGACATCGTGCAGTTCAGCGGCCGTCACCCAGCGCAACGCCCGGTGGTCTTGCGGGTACGGTTCGCCGCGAATCAGGCGCACGCGATACGCCCGCAACGTCATCATGGGGCTCAGCGCAATGTCGTGGCCAAGGCGGTCGCCCACCACGACGTCGCCGACCCCGAGGCCCAGTTCCTCGGCCAGCTCGCGCGCCAGTGCGTCGCGCTCGGTTTCGCCGGGCGCGACCTTCCCGCCCGGGAGTTCCCAGCGGCCCGCCAACTCCGGCGGCCGAATCCGTTGCGCCACCAGGACCGTGGAGCCGGAGATGACCGCCCCGGCAACGACGATCTGAGTCGGCATGGCCTCCGACGGTATACCGTCAGAGGTATGGCTCTGTTAACGGATGAACAAGTAGACGCCGCACTGCCCGATCTCGACGGCTGGGAGCGTGCCGAGGGTGCCCTGCGCCGGTCGATCAAGTTTCCGAGCTTCCTCGCCGGCATCGACGTGGTGCGCCGGGTGGCCGAGCACGCTGAAAGTAAAGATCATCACCCGGATATCGATATCCGTTGGCGAACAGTGACTTTCGCGCTTGTTACGCATTCCAAGGGTGGTATCACCAAGAACGATATCGCGATGGCGCACGATATCGACGGGATAATCGCGAACTAGCCAGGCAGCGGGCCACCACGCCAGCTGCGCAATCAAGCTTCGGCCGGCACGGAGGCCATGGCAGGTGAAGGGCTGTCAGCGGCGGCGCCTCTCCCGGTCGCGGCGATCCAAATCAAGGTCGCCACTGCGGCCGCCACGTAGACCAGCCCGGCCCAGGCCAGATACCAGGGCCGGCTGATTTGCCAGATGCTCGGTTGAGCGAAGCTCAGCAACCACGGAGCACCGGCGAGCGTGAGCGCGAGCCAGCCCCAGCCAACAATGGGCGCGCCGGGGCGCTGGCGCAGCTGCCCGTGAACGGCCCAGATCATCAGGGGCACCAACCACACCCAGTGGTGGCTCCACGAAATCGGTGAGAGCAGTAGCCCGAACAACTCAACCACCAGCAACCTGCCGAGCCGATCAGATACGTCCAGTGCACGCCAAGCCAACACGGCCAGCACCGCGGTAACCGCGATCGCGGCCAGCACCGGCGGACCATAGCCGGCATCGTGGCCGAGAATCCGCGAGATGGCGCCACGCCAGGATTGATTGAACGAGGTGGCGATGGGCCCGACCCGGCGCGCATCGCCTAGCAGGTCGGTGAAGTAGTAGCGAGCCTGATCGCCAACGATCAGTGCCGACACCCCAACGGTGGCAGCGAACACGACCGCCGAAAAGGCCACTTCGCGCCATCGCCGGACGCCGGCGAAATAGATATCGGAGATCGCCGGCGTCAACTTGATGCCGGCCGCCACGCCGACCAACAGGCCCGATAGCCACCACCGCGTGGTGTGGACCGCCCAGAGCACCCCCAGCATCAGAAACACATTGATCTGCCCGTAGTCGAATGTGCTGCGCAGCGGCTCAATCCAGATGGCGGTCGCGGTCCACAACATCGCAACACGCCGACTGCCGGTGTCGGCGGGAACGCCTAATAGACCCTGGCTGATCCGAACCGCGCCATATAACGCAGCAATCGTCGCTACCTGCCATAAGAAGGCAACCAGGCCGAACGGCAGCAGATGCAACGGGTAGAAGACGATCGCCGCGAACGGCGGATAGGTGAAGGGCAGCGGGAAATCCGGCGTCTGATCGGCGTAGACGTAGCTGTAAAGGGTGCCGGGATGGTCGATCGCGGCCGCGCCNCCGAGGTAAACGTGCAGGTCGACGAAGTTTACGCCGTGGGGCGTCAGGTATGTCCAGGCGAATCGGGCCGCGATGCTNNCGACCAGCAACAGCGGCGCGGNGGTATTGAGCAAACCTGCCANNCGCCGGGTCACGGGTGCCGCCGGGGCGGCCGAGGTGATGTCCGAGGTGATGTCTATGTGCCCGACTTTAGCGATCACAGCGAGCGCGGTGGCGTTGTCCGTCGTTACCGAGCGACCCAGTACGGTCGCCGGCCTTGCCGGCGGGACCTGTTACCGAGCGTCCGGTAACCGNTGTCATTCGTATCGATAACGATCGAATAAATGCCACACGTGTCACTTGAGTCCCATCAGTATCAACGTAACTTCGGCTCGGGACCTGTCGTCGAAACCCAGGGAGAGTCATGCCAACCATCTGGACCTACTTGCGTGCAACCGCCGTCGTGGTCGGTTCGTCCGCAGCGCTGTTAACGGGCGGTATCGCCCACGCCGACCCCGCGCCGGTTCCGGCGCCTGATTTGCAGAACATTCCGCAACAGCTGATCGCTTCGGCGGCCAACGCACCGCAAATCCTGCAAAACCTCGCCACCGCCCTCGGCGCGACCCCGCCTGCGGCGCCGGCCACTCCAGGCATCACCTTTCCGGGAATGACCCCCGCCGCAGCTGCACCGGCAGCCGCCGCCCCGGCGGCTGCTATCCCGTCCATTCCCGGGCTGACGCCTGCGGCAGCCGCCGCCCCGGCAGCAACAGCTACCGTCCCGGGGGGCAGCACTTTGATCCCGGGGTTGACACCATCGGCCCCGGCGGCACCCGCCGCCCCGGCGGCTTCGGCAGTTCCGGGGCTACCGGCTTCGATCCCGGGTCTACCGGCACCGGCAGCAGCCGCCTCCCCGGCGGCTCCGGCGGCTACGTCGCTCCCGGGGTTGCTGTCAGCCATCCCTGGCCTCGGCATCCCTGCTACACCTGCTTCCGCCGCCGTGCCGGCGTCAGCTCCTGGGGTTCCGCAGGCGAAGGTTGAGATGCCGGCGCTGCCGGGCCTGCCGCTGAACGTGCCATCGCAGGTTTCCCTTCCGGGCGACTTGCCTGCGCTGGCCTCGGGTGCCGTCCCGGGGACGGCGGGCGCAACGACTCCGGCGGGCAGCCCCCCCGCGGCTGCGCCGGCTTCGCCTCCGTCGCTGCTTTCCGCAATCCCCTGAGCAGCCTGTCAGACGGCTAACCCACAACCAACGACCAGAGGACACCGTGGCAAACACTTCGAACCTGTCCAAAGGTTTGGCCGCAGTCGTCACGGCATCGGTTGCCGCGTTCGGGCTCTGCCCGAGCGCGGCAGCCGACCCGGCGGCGCCGCAGCCGACACCGCAACCGAACTCCACTCAAGGGCTACCGGGCCTACCGGCCTTATCGGAGCTGAGCCCCATAATCCAGCAAGCGGCTAGCGACCCTGCGAGTGCGACGCAACTGCTCATGGCCGCTGCGCAAGCATTCACCCACAATCCGACAGCCCCCACCGAGTCCAAAAACGTGGCCGCATCGGTGAACCAATTCGTCCAGGAGCCGAATGGGGTCAAGCCGCCTGACACCGCACCGGTGCCTCACGTGCCCGCGGCGGGGGTAGAGCCGGGCGCCCAGGCGCACCTGCCGACAGGTATCGATCCAAGCCACGCGGCGGGTCCCGGGGCCGC
>JGI12631J13338_1000636_pt1 | contig 10345 bp, 6 predicted proteins | sample BlaSpr_A8_Ref_O1_FD_13338 | JGI IMG/M metagenome (IMG submission 13338) | reverse complement strand
GCTGCAAACCCCGCCAGCACCGCAACGGAGGGCAACGGCGCGGTCGCGCCGGCCAAATCCGCTACTCCCCCACCGGCCGAAGGTGACGAGTTGCAGGTGCTGCGCGGCGCCGCCGCAGCCGTCGTCAAGAACATGTCCGCGTCGCTGGACGTGCCAACGGCCACCAGCGTCCGGGCCGTCCCGGCCAAGCTGGTGATCGACAACCGGATCGTCATCAACAACCAGCTCAAGCGCACTCGCGGCGGCAAGATCTCCTTCACCCACCTGTTGGGCTACGCGCTGGTGCAGGCGATCAAAAAGTTCCCGAACATGAACCGGCACTACGCCGAGATCGACGGCAAGCCCACCTCCGTCACGCCCGCTCACACCAATCTCGGCCTGGCCATCGACCTGCAAGGCAAAGACGGCAAACGCTCCCTGGTGGTTGCCGGCATCAAGGGCTGCGAGACCATGCGATTCGCGCAATTCGTCACGGCCTATGAAGACATCGTCCGCCGCGCACGCGACGGCAAGCTGACCGCTGAAGACTTTGCCGGCGTGACGATTTCGCTGACCAACCCTGGCACCATCGGCACCGTGCACTCGGTGCCGCGGCTGATGGCCGGCCAGGGCGCCATCATCGGCGTCGGTGCGATGGAATACCCCGCCGAGTTCCAGGGCGCCAGCGAGGAGCGCATCGCCGATTTGGGTATCGGCAAGCTGATCACCCTGACCTCGACCTACGACCACCGCATCATCCAGGGTGCGGAATCCGGTGACTTCCTGCGCACCATCCACGAAATGCTGCTCTCGGACGGCTTCTGGGACGAGGTCTTCCGCGAGTTGGGTAATCCGTACCTGCCGATACGCTGGAGCACCGACAACCCGGACTCGATCGTCGACAAGAACGCTCGCGTCATGGAGTTGATCGCGGCCTACCGCAACCGCGGCCACCTGATGGCCGATATCGATCCACTCCGCTTAGACACCACCCGGTTCCGCAGCCACCCCGATCTCGAATTGCTCAACCACGGCCTGACGCTGTGGGATCTCGATCGCGTGTTCAAGGTCAACGGCTTCGCCGGTCGTGAGTACAAGAAGCTGCGTGACGTTCTGGGCCTCCTGCGCGACGCCTATTGCCGCCACATCGGCGTCGAGTACACCCATATCCTCGAACCCGAACAACAGGAGTGGCTGGAAGAGCGCGTCGAGACCAAGCACGTCAAACCGACTGTGGCAGAACAGAAATACATCCTGAGCAAACTCAACGCCGCGGAAGCCTTCGAAACGTTCCTGCAGACCAAGTACGTCGGGCAGAAACGGTTCTCGCTGGAAGGCGCCGAAAGCGTGATCCCGATGATGGACGCGGCGATCGACCAGTGCGCCGAGCACAGCCTGGACGAAGTGGTCATCGCCATGCCGCACCGAGGCAGGCTCAATGTGCTTGCCAACATCGTCGGCAAGCCGTACTCGCAGATCTTCAGCGAGTTCGAAGGCAACCTCAACCCGGCAGAGGCGCACGGCTCCGGCGATGTCAAATACCACCTCGGGGCTACCGGTATCTACCTACAGATGTTCGGCGACAACGACATTCAAGTGTCGCTGACCGCCAACCCGTCGCACCTGGAAGCCGTGGACCCGGTACTGGAGGGTCTGGTTCGGGCCAAGCAGGATCTGCTGGACAGAGGCTCCGAAGACGAAGGGGACGAAAAGGCCTTCTCGGTGGTGCCGATGATGATGCACGGTGACGCCGCGTTCGCCGGCCAGGGCGTGGTCGCCGAGACGCTGAACCTGGCGTACCTGCCCGGCTACCGCGTCGGCGGCACCATCCACCTAATCGTCAATAACCAGATCGGCTTCACCACCGCGCCCGAGTACTCAAGGTCCAGCGAGTACTGCACCGACGTCGCGAAGATGATCGGCGCGCCCATCTTCCACGTCAACGGCGACGACCCGGAAGCCTGCGTGTGGGTGGCCAAGTTGGCCGTGGAGTTTCGGCAGAAGTTCAAGAAGGACGTCATCATCGACATGCTGTGCTACCGCCGGCGCGGCCACAACGAGGGCGACGATCCGTCGATGACGAACCCCTACATGTACGAGGTCGTCGACACCAAGCGCGGGGCCCGCAAAACCTACACCGAAGCCCTGATCGGCCGCGGCGACATCTCGATGAAGGAAGCCGAGGACGCGCTGCGCGACTACCAGGGCCAGCTGGAGCGGGTGTTCAACGAGGTTCGCGACCTGGAGAAGCACGGCGCTTTGCCGAGCGAATCGGTGGAATCCGACCAAATGATCCCAGCGGGCCTATCCACCGCGGTGGACAAATCATTGCTGGCGCGCATCGGCGACGCATTCCTGGCTGTCCCAGAAGGGTTCACCGTGCACCCGCGCGTGCAACCGGTGCTGGAAAAGCGCCGGGAGATGGCCTACGAGGGCAAGATCGACTGGGCCTTCGGCGAGTTGCTGGCTCTGGGCTCACTGGTCGCCGAAGGCAAGCTGGTGCGGCTATCGGGCCAAGACACCCGGCGTGGCACCTTCTCCCAGCGGCATTCGGTGATCATCGATCGCAAGACGTGCGAGGAATTCACACCCCTGCAGCTGCTGGCGACCAACAAGGACGGCAGCCCCACCGGCGGCAAGTTCCTGGTCTATGACTCACCGCTGTCTGAGTACGCCGCCGTCGGGTTCGAGTACGGCTATACCGTGGGCAACCCGGATGCCGTTGTGCTGTGGGAGGCGCAGTTCGGCGACTTCCTCAACGGTGCGCAGTCGATCATCGACGAATTCATCAGCTCCGGTGAGGCCAAGTGGGGCCAGTTGTCCACGGTGGTGCTGCTGCTGCCACACGGGCACGAGGGGCAGGGCCCTGACCACACCTCCGGCCGCATCGAACGCTTCCTGCAGCTGTGGGCCGAGGGTTCGATGACCATCGCGGTGCCCTCGACTCCGGCCAACTATTTCCACCTGTTGCGCCGGCACGCTCTCGACGGGATTAAGCGCCCGCTGATCGTGTTCACGCCGAAATCGATGTTGCGCAACAAAGCAGCGGTCAGCGACGTCAGGGACTTCACCGAGATCAAGTTCCGCTCGGTGCTGGAGGAACCCACTTACGAAGACGGCATCGGCGACCGCAGCAAGGTCACCCGAATCCTGCTGACCAGCGGCAAAATTTATTACGAGCTAGCCGCCCGCAAGGCCAAGGACCAGCGCGACGACATCGCCATCGTGCGCCTCGAACAGCTCGCCCCGCTGCCGCGGCGCCGACTGCGCGAGACGTTGGGCCGCTACGAGAACGCCGACGAGTTCTTCTGGGTGCAAGAAGAGCCGGCCAACCAGGGCGCGTGGCCGTCGTTGGGCCTGACGCTGCCCGAGGTGCTGCCCGACCTGCTCAGCGGAATCAAGCGCATTTCGCGCCGGGCGATGTCGGCCCCCTCGTCAGGTTCGTCGAAGGTGCATGCCGTTGAGCAGCAGGAGATTCTCGACACGGCGTTCGGCTGAGTGCACCTGAGTCCACTCGATCCACCCGCTAGTACCGGGGACCGCCGGTACCGGTAACCTCAACGCAGATCAGCTGACACGAGGGAGAGGGTGCTCATGGAAGGGTTCGCCGGGAAGGTCGCTGTGGTTACCGGCGCCGGTTCTGGTATCGGCCAGGCGCTGGCCGTCGAGCTGGCCCGCTCGGGTGCCAAGCTGGCGATCAGCGACGTCGACACCCAAGGACTGGCGCAGACCGAGCAGCAGTTGAAGGCGATCGGTACGCCGGTCAAAGCTGACCGGTTGAACGTGACCGAACGCGAGGCCTTCCTGGCCTATGCCGACGCGGTCGGCGACCACTTCGGCAAGGTGAACCAGATCTACAACAACGCCGGCATCGCCTTCACCGGCGACATCGAGATCAGCCAATTCAAGGACATCGAACGGGTGATGGACGTCGACTTTTGGGGCGTCGTCAACGGCACCAAGGCGTTCCTGCCCCACCTGATCGCCTCTGGGGACGGCCACGTCATCAACATCTCCAGCGTGTTCGGGCTGTTCTCAGTGCCGGGGCAATCAGCCTACAACGCGGCCAAATTCGCGGTCCGGGGCTTCACCGAGGCGCTGCGACAAGAGATGGTGCTGGCCGGCCACCCGGTCGGGGTGACCACGGTGCACCCCGGCGGCATCAAGACCGCGATCGCCCGCAACGCCACCGCCGCCGAGGGACTCGACGCGGCTGAACTGGCCAGTGTGTTCGACAAGCGGATGGCCATCACCAGCCCCCAACGAGCCGCCCGGATCATCCTGGAAGCCGTACGCAAGAACAAAGCCCGGGTGCTGGTCGGCCCGGACGCCAAGGCCCTGGACCTGATGATACGGCTGACGGGTTCGGGATATCAGCAGCTGTTCTCGCCGGTATTACGCCGGTTGCTGCCTCGCCAGGACTGACACCCGACCTCGCAGACTCGATGACGAGCGGACGGCTCAACGCCCCAGTGGGTGTTCGCCCAACCAACCGCCGGCCACCACCTGCGGGTCGGTGCCGCCGGCCACTTGGCGGCGCATCTCAGCCAGCGCCCCGGTGTCCAGCACGCCGGCGACTTCATTGATCGCCAATAGCTGCCGGTCGGTCAGCGCGTTGCGGCGATACAGCGGCACCACGTTCTCGGCTTGAATCAGCGCGGGTTTACCGTCGGCCAGCGCGACCAGGTCGCCTGGAATACCAGGGTCTGCGGTGGTGGTCCACGCCGCGGTCAGCTGCCCGGCCCGCAGCGCGGCCACCATTGCCGCGGTATCCGGCAACGCCAGCGGGGCCGGTAGCCGACATGATCCCACCGCCGAGGGTGGCTGGACGCGCGCGACGGACCCAACGACCAGCCCTGCGCAGTGTTTCGGCAGCGCGCTCAGGTCCGCGCTCAGGTTACGGTCGCCCCAGGCCTTGGCGGTTGACTCGGTAACCAGCAGCACGGGTTTGTCTTCAGCAGCGGTGGTGTAGTCGCCTGCGGCGATGCCTTCGGGCAGCGCCGAGACCATCGCGCGATATACCTGGGCATCGGAAAGCACCGACGCACCGGGCTGCAAGACCTGCAGCATCTGCCCGGTAAAGGCCGGGACGACGGTGAACGCGCCCGAGTCCAGATTCGCCATCGGGTCGGCGGCCGTCTCGGCGCGCGCGCCGAAACCGTATGAGCGCAGCGCGGCGAGGTAGATGCCGGCCAGCAGCATCGACTCAGAGTCAGGCCCGGATCCGACCACCACGTCCGGTGGAGCTTTGTGGTCGGTGGTTTCGGAAGCGCAGCCCGCCCAGAGAGGCACCACGAGTGTGGCGGTGAGCAGCAGCGCAACCAGCCTGCCGAGTTTCACCCCGACGTATCTGCGGCGGTCGCCACCGCGGCGGCCACCGCTTTCCCGACGCGCAGGTCCAGTGGGCTCGGAACGATTCGGTCAGGCGCGAGGTCGTCGCTGACCACGGAGAAGATCGCCTCGGCGGCGGCCACCATCATCTTCTCGGTGATCCGGCGCGCGCCGACGTCCAGCGCGCCGCGGAACACCCCGGGGAAGGCCAGCACGTTGTTGATCTGGTTCGGAAAGTCGCTGCGGCCGGTCGCCACCACCGCCGCGTATTTTGCCGCGACGTCAGGATGTATTTCCGGGTCCGGGTTCGACAGCGCGAACACGATCCCACCGGGCGCCATCGTGGCGATCAGCTCTTCCGGGACCACACCCGCGGACAGTCCCAAAAACACGTCGGCCCCCTCGAGGGCTTCTACCATGCCGCCGGTGATGCCGTCGGGATTGCTACGTTGCGCCAGATCGGCTTTGACACTGTTCATGTCATTGCGGCCGGTATGCAGAATGCCGCGCGAGTCGAGCACGGTGATCTCCGTAACCCCCATTGCGAGAAGGAGGTTCGAGCACGCGACGCCCGCGGCACCGGCGCCGGAGACCACCACCCGCAACGACGTCATATCGCGGTCGAGCAGCTTAGTGGCGCCCATCAGCGCCGCCAGCACGACGATCGCCGTGCCGTGCTGATCGTCGTGCATCACTGGGCAGTCCAGCGCTTCGATGGCGCGACGTTCGATCTCGAAGCAGCGCGGTGCGGAGATGTCCTCGAGGGTGACGGCGCCGAATGTCGGCCGCAGGCGCACCAGGGTTTCGATGATTTCGTCGGGATCCTTGGTGTCCAGCACGATGGGGATCGAGTCCAACCCGCCGAATGTCTTGAACAGCGCGCACTTACCTTCCATCACCGGTAGCGCCGCCGCCGGGCCGATGTCGCCGAGACCGAGTACCGCGCTGCCGTCGCTGACCACGGCTACCAGCCGGTTCGCCCAGGTGTAGCGCGCGGCCAGGGTGCGATCGGCGGCGATCGCGCGACTGACCTGGGCGACGCCAGGCGTGTACGCGATCGACAACGCACGCTGGGTGTCCAGCGGGGCTTTCAGCTCTACGGAAAGCTTCCCAGCCAGGTGGGCGTCGAAGATCTCGTCATCTCCGATGACGACCGGTGACACGATTTCTGGCACCGCATCAGGGTACTGTGCGCCTCGGCTAATCCGGCCCGGGGCCGGGTCGCTCAGATCAGACCGAGCTCGGTGACTGCGTTGCGCTCGTCGGCCAGCTCGGCGGTCGACTTGTCGATCCGACCGCGGGAGAAGTCGTTGATTTCCAGTCCGGTGACGATCTTCCAGTTCCCGTCCTTGGTGGTCACTGGGAACGACGAGATCAGGCCCTCCGGCACGCCGTAGGAACCGTCGGAGACCACGGCCATCGAGACCCAGTTGCCGTCGGGCGAGCCCAGCAGCCAGTCCCGGGCGGCGTCGACGGTCGCCGANGCGGCCGAGGCGGCCGAGGCGGCAGAGGAAGCGCCGCGCGCGTCGATGATCGCCGCGCCGCGCTTGGCGACGGTCGGGATGAAGTGGTCCTCTACCCAGGCCTGGTCGTTGACGACCTCGGCCGCGTTCTTGCCGCCGATCTCGGCGTGGAACACGTCGGGGTACTGGGTGGCCGAGTGGTTGCCCCAGATCGTCAGCTTCTTGATGTCGGTGACCGCGGCACCGGTCTTCTTGGCCAGCTGCGAGATGGCCCGGTTGTGGTCGAGACGGGTGAGCGCGGAGAACCGCTCGCGCGGAATGTCGGGCGCATTGCTCTTCGCGATCAGCGCGTTGGTGTTAGCCGGGTTGCCGGTCACGCCGACGCGCACGTCGTCCGCGGCCACCTCGTTGAGGGCCTTGCCCTGCGCGGTGAAGATCGCGCCGTTGGCCTCCAGCAGGTCACCGCGCTCCATGCCCGGGCCCCGCGGACGGGCGCCGACGAGCAGGGCCAGGTTCACGCCGTCGAAGATCTTGGTCGGGTCCGCCCCGATCTCGACGCCGGCCAGCAGCGGAAACGCGCAGTCGTCCAGTTCCATCACGACACCCTCGAGCGCCTTGAGCGCGGGCTCGATCTCGAGCAGCCGCAGCTCGATCGGGCGATCCGGCCCCAGCAGCGAACCGCTGGCCAGGCGGAACAACAGGCTGTAGCCGATCTGGCCGGCAGCGCCGGTGACGGCGACCTTGAGAGGACTTGCGCTCACTTCGGTTTGCTCCTTATGGAGAAGGTCGGGATGTGAAACTATCGGTCTCGGATGAAACTACGTCGAAACTAGCGCACCGCTGCTGGCCCGAAACCTTCGGTCCAACACCAGACCGGGTTCCCATGGGGCCGTTGCAGCAACCGTCATGAGGCAGCAGCCGCCATGCGCTTTTCGTGCCGCGTTCTGCCAGGACGCGTAGCATTGAGCACCGCTCGGCCAGACCCGCGCAGCGATAGGAGGTTGAGGTGGCGCAGGGGTTCGACGCATTGCCTGAACCGCTGAGACCAATCGCGAAACCCCGCGCGTATACGCCGCACGTACACCCCATTCCCAACCCGCCTAGCCAAACCTTGATCGACTGCGGCGTCTACGTCGAAGGTCACCGGCTGTCCGGCAAGTACACCTACGCCGCCGCACTGAGCAAGGTGCGCGAGATCGAATTGGCAGAGCACGAGGCATTCGTCTGGATCGGGTTGCACGAGCCCGACGAGAGCCAGATGCAGGACGTGGCCGAGGTTTTTGGGCTGCACCCATTGGCAGTCGAAGACGCGGTGGTCGCCCATCAGCGACCCAAACTGGAGCGATACGACGAGACCCTGTTTCTTGTCTTGAAGACGGTCAATTACGTCCCGCACGAATCGGTGGTACTGGCCCGCGAGATTGTCGAAACCGGCGAGGTCATGGTCTTCGTAGGTAAGGATTTCGTGATCACAATCCGCCATGGTGGGCATGGCGGATTGTCCGAGGTGCGCAAGCGGATGGACGCCGACCCCGAGCAGCTGCGGCTGGGTCCGTACGCAGTGATGCACGCCATCGCCGACTACGTCGTGGATAAATACACCGAGGTGACCAGGCTGATGGAATGCGATATTGACGCCATCGAAGAAGTGGCGTTTTCCCCTGGCCGCAAGCTCGACGTCGAACCGATTTACCTGCTCAAACGCGAGGTCGTCGAACTACGCCGATGTGTGAACCCGCTGTCGGCCGCGTTTCAGCGAATGCAGACCGAGGACAAGGACCTGATTTCCAAGGAGGTACGGCGCTACCTGCGCGACGTCGCCGACCACCAGATGGCGGCCGCGGACCAGATCGCCAGCTACGACGACATGCTCAACTCACTGGTCCAGGCCGCACTGGCCCGTGTCGGCATGCAGCAGAACAGTGATATGCGCAAGATGTCGGCCTGGGCGGGCATCATCGCGGTGCCCACCATGGTCGCAGCGATCTACGGTATGAACTTCCATTTCATGCCCGAGCTGAACTGGACGTGGGGTTACCCGGGCGTGATGGCGGCGATGACCGGTGCCTGCTTGTTCTTGTACTTCCAATTCCGAAAAAGGAACTGGCTCTAGCAGTTCCCACTCGCCGAGCAGACGCAAAATCGCCCAATTCTTCGGCGTGTCGGGGCGATTTTGCGTCTGCTCGGCGAGTAAGGCGTCAGCGCGGCTGGGCCGCTGGGCGATTCGGATCCAGCACGTCGACGCCGTCGTTCTGCCATGCCTGTCGCATGGCCTCGGCGCCCTTGAGTCGCACCCAGGCCGCCTCGGTCGCGGTGATGGGGGTCGCAGCAAGAAAGCTGACGGGGTCGCGAGGCGACTCCAGCGGCAAATCGGGGATGTCGCTGCGGCCCAACAACACCGCGGTGAACGGTGCCCGCCCTGCCGGTCGTACCCACAGCGGCGAGCCAAGATCGATCAGTGCGTCCGCGGCCAGCACCACACCGTCGACAGCCGGGGTCGCCGCAAGTATCGCGAGGCTGCGCGCCAGCCCGGTGATCAGCCCGGGATCACGCAGGGTAAGCACAACTTCGGCACGTGGGCCGCGCAACCGGTCGGCGAGGATCTGCGCCGGATCGTTCATCGGATGACGCGAGCACCCCAGTGTCACGTAATGCACCAATCCACCCGCGCCGTAGTGGAATCGCAACACGTCAATAGGTTCGGTACCCAGAAACGTCACGCTCGCTGAATCAGGCTCACCTTCGGCACCTGCCTCCGCGAAGTGGTTGCGCAGGTATACGCGCACTTGGTCCGGGGTGTGTGTCACTCCGCTGCCGGTGGCACCGTCAGGTTCACCCCGGAGTCAGCGTCAAAAACGGCGAGTTTGGTGGTGTCGAACGCCAACTCGATCGACTGTCCCAGCGCCGCCTTTGACTCAGCGGGAACCCTTGCCACAAAGTGGTTTTCACTCACTTCGCCCTCGGCAGCCAGCTCATCCAACTGCGCAGCATGCACGTCCCAACCCGACGTGGTGAAATACACATATTTGTCAGCGCCCAGAGATTCGACCAGCTCGACTTTCACCTCGAAGGTCAGCGCTTTGATGCGCTGGTAGCCGTCGATTAACGAGGCATCGGCCAGATGCTCTGGCCGCAACCCGACGATGATGTTGCCCGGCCTCAGGTGCTGCGCGATTACCCCCTGGACTTCCGAGGTCAGCATCGCCTCACCGAACGGCAGGGTCAGTCCGGTCGGCGTGAGCGTAGCGGGGAAGAAATTCATCGCCGGCGACCCGATGAACCCAGCGACAAACAGATTGGCAGGGCGCTCGTATAGCTCGTCGGGGGTACCGATCTGCTGCGCAACACCGCCGTGCATCACAACCACGCGGTCGCCCAGCGTCATGGCCTCGGTCTGGTCGTGGGTGACATAGACGGTGGTGGTGCCCAACCTCTTCTGCAGCCGGGCGATCTCGCTGCGCATCTGCACCCGAAGTTTGGCGTCCAGGTTGGACAGCGGCTCGTCCATCAAGAATGCCTTGGGGTCGCGTACGATTGCCCGGCCCATCGCGACCCGCTGCCGCTGGCCACCC
>JGI12631J13338_1000633_pt1 | contig 10381 bp, 10 predicted proteins | sample BlaSpr_A8_Ref_O1_FD_13338 | JGI IMG/M metagenome (IMG submission 13338) | reverse complement strand
TGGATGGTGAATTCTTCGGTGTGAACGCTGTCAGCGCCAGCGTCTTGGAGCGCCGCCAAGCCCCAATCCACTGCGCGCTGGAAGGCAGGAGTGCCAGGAATGCGTCCACCAACCTCGTCGCTCAAGCGGCGAAGATTGCTTTCGAGCGGCGAAGGCTTGAGCGCTTCCGCAATCAGGCGATTCGCGAATTCTTCATTCGAATCAAGATCGGCGGCCGAAGCAAACACACCAAAAGCCGAAAGATACAAGAGAAGGTATTTTACCCATCGGAATCTATGAACCATAGCGAAAGCATTAGAAACGAATTTGGGGGAAAGCGAAAGAGCACCTCCAAAAGCCATACGCAGTGCCCCATCTGGGGTCTCCATGCCGGCAAAAGTGTGCAAAACACTGCATACAGGAAAGGCTTTAGTTCTGGAAAAGTGCCGGACTTGCTACCATCGCAGCACCGATTCGGCCCGAAAAACCGCCCTCTGAATTAATCGTGAAAAGTTGACCGATTGGAGAGCCGTTTGCCACTCTATCAAGTGAGGAGTCTTATCGTGCGAAACTTGAGCCCTGTCGCTCTGCTTGTTTTTACGCTGGTTGGGAATTCTTTTGCAGCAGCACCTGCCGTCGTACGATCCTCTGTCTTTCCAGAACCCGGCGTTCTGGCCTTGCTCGGGGGCGGGTTGGTTGGCTTGGCCGCGCTCATTCGGCGTTACCTGAGCAACTAATTTTTTCTCCGAGAACCCCTCTCGGCAATTGATCTTAACGTTTCAAGACCTGCGCGTAAGACTTGACGCGCAAGACTTCAAGCGCCCTGTCACTTCTCAGAACGCCTGCCGTTGGCAACCACATCCAAGAAGTATTGGTGAATGCGCGGGTCGTCGCTCAGTTCAGGATGAAATGTTGCTGCCAGCGTTTTGCCCTTGCGCACGAGCACTGGGTCTTTGCCTTCGGTCGCGATCACTTCTACACCTTCACCCACGCGTTCGATCTTTGGAGCGCGGATGAATACCATCTCGATCGGCTCGTTCCGAAATTGCCCTTCGCGGATGGAACTGTCGATCTGCCTTCCATAGGCATTGCGGCGCACCGTGATATCGAGCGCGCCCAAGCCGGCTTGTTTCGGATTCTCCACCTCTGTCGCGAGCAGGATGCATCCCGCGCAGGTGCCGAAGGTCGGATTCGTGCGCACAAAATCTTTCAGCTTTCTGAGTCCGTCTTCGCCCAGCAACTTAAGAAATGTTCCCGATTCGCCGCCGGGAATCACCAAACCATCGACCTCATTCAGTTGATTGGTCTTCTTCACCAGTACAACTTCCGCGCCGAGTTCCTCAAGTCGGCGGCGGTGCGCGTCGAAATCACCTTGTAGAGCAAGAACTCCAATTTTCATGTGTTTTTCAATCGGCCATTTTTCAATCGGCCATAACGTTGAATGAGTGCGTCAATCACTGAGAATAGCATCGGACGAGTCCGCAGAATGCAGAAGCCTCTCGCCCGTTTTTTTCTTGTCATCCCTAGCTCTCTCACCATAGTCTTCTTGTTCCTTATATGAGGAAAAGAAATCATGTTTAGGCTCCGGCAGCTAGCATTGCTCACTATTATATTTTGTTGTGTAGCGGGAATCCTCCACGCCCAGCAGGAAACGCTAGTTCCAACTTTCGCCGTGCACGCTGGACGGTTGATTGACGTGCGTTCGGGCAAAGTCTCTACCCACGCATACATCCTCGTGGCGAAGGATCGCATTGTTCGCATCGTTGACTCGGCTCCCGCAGGAATGCGTGTGATTGATCTTTCGAAATACACGGTCGTGCCCGGCCTCATCGATTCGCACGCGCATGTTTTGGGCAATCCCAAAGATCAATCATCGACGGGCAGCCTGCGCATGTCTTCACCGCAGAAGGCGGTTTGGGGCGTGCACAATTTGCAGATATGGCTCGATCACGGCTTCACGGCAATGCGCGATGCTTGCGAGGGCGATGCCTTCTACGGACAGTTCGCCCTGCGCGACAGTATTAATCTGGGATTGATTCGCGGCCCGCGCATGGTATCGGCCGGCAGCTGCATTTCGCTCAATGGCGGACATGGCGACGGCGACGTGCTCGCTCCCGATGTCGGATTGCCGCGGGGACCAAACATCGCGGACACACCTGATGAAATCGCTGTCGTGGTGCGGCGCGACATTAAGTATGGAGCGGACTGGATCAAACTGATGGCCACAGGTGGAGTGCTCGACCCGATCAGCGATTACCGTGTGCAGGAGCTCAGTGAGGAGCAAATGGCCAAAGCCGTCGAGATTGCGCACCGCGCCGGCAAAAAAGTCATGGCCCACGCCGAAGGCACGGACGGCATTAAAGCCGCCGTGCGTGCGGGCGTGGACTCGATTGAACACGGCACCATGCTCGACGAAGAAGGCGCGCGTTTGATGGAACAACGCGGCACCTGGCTGGTTCCGACATTATTTTGTTTTCAGCACGACATGGCAACTGGACTCTCGCAGGGACGCGATCCCGTGAGCTTTGCCAAAGGCGTGGCGATTTTGAAGGAGCAAGGCCCAGCCTTTCAACGCGCGCTGGCGCATCACCTCAAAATTGCGTATGGCGTTGATGACGACCCCGACGTCGTGTCAAAAGAATTCGGAGCGCTGGTAAAAGGCGGCATGACTCCGCTCGATGCCCTCCGCGCCGCCACCATCAATGGCGCCGAACTAACCGGCCGCTCGAATGATATCGGCACCCTTGAACCGGGAAAGTTCGCCGATATCGTAGCCGTCGATGGCGATCCGTTGTCCGATATCACCGTAATGGAAAAAGTAGCATTCGTAATGAAAGGCGGCGAAACTTACGTAGATCGCACAAGGTGACGGTTTAACGCCGTCACGCCGCAAGAACCGGCGAAGCCCCAGGTTCTTGCGTCACCAGCCTCGCGTCTGCAGCAGGTGGGCTTCGTCGAGCGCTGACACAGCCAGCCCCTTCATGGCCCCCGCCAGATCCTCGCTAACTTCAAGTAATACTTTAGGGTCTTTGAAGTGCGTGGCGGCCTGCACGATCGCTTTCGCACGCTTCTCAGCTTCCACGGGATCGGCGAATTCGGTGGAGTTTTTCATGAAGATACCGGAGCCTACGAATACGGCTTCGGCTCCCAGTTGCATCACGAGCGAGGCGTCGGCTGGAGTTGCGATTCCTCCGGCGGAGAAATTGGGGACGGGCAGCTTGCCGTCTCGCGCCACCATCTTGATGAGTTCGTAAGGAGCCTGATGCTCTTTGGCTTTGGCGTAGAGCTCTTCTTCGCCGAGCACGGTGAGAATCCGCATCTCCTGCACGATCTGGCGAATGTGGCGGACGGCATGGACTACGTCCCCGGTGCCAGCTTCGCCTTTCGTGCGAATCATGGCTGCGCCTTCGGCGATGCGGCGCAGAGCTTCTCCGAGATTGCGGGCGCCGCAGACGAAGGGAACACTGAAGGCCTGTTTATCGACGTGATGGACCTCGTCGGCCGGGGTGAGAACTTCGGACTCGTCGATGTAATCGACGCCCAGCTCCTGCAGGATCTGCGCCTCTGCAAAGTGGCCGATGCGGCACTTGGCCATGACGGGAATGTCGACCACCGCCATGATTTCGCGAATCTTTTTCGGCGAGGCCATACGCGCCACTCCGCCTTCGGCGCGAATCTGCGCCGGAACCCGCTCCAAGGCCATTACGGCGACGGCCCCGGCGCGCTCGGCAATTTCGGCCTGCTTGGCGTCGGTGACGTCCATGATCACGCCGCCCTTGAGCATTTCGGCAAGGCCGGTTTTCAGACGGAGGCTGGTGGTGTTGTGGCCATTATTCTGCGACATAGGTTTACTCTTTCCTGCAGTCGTGAAGGATGAACTTATGGGTGCGCGAAAGCGCGCGATTGGAAGCATGCGCTGGAAAATCGCCCTTACCGCCCCCACACATCATTTTACAGTCCGTTGACGATTCGCGGTACCCCTTATCGCGGGCGAGCGCTCGACAAACCGCGCGAACATGCGTTCGGGATCGATCGCGATGAACAGGCCCTGGCTGCGCGCGAGCACTTCCCCTTTTTCGTTGAGGATCTCGGCCATATTGATGTGCTTGCGGCCTTCCACTTTCACCTCGCGCGATTCCACCCGTAGGGGTTGCTTCAGCGGCACCGGCTTCAGGTAATTCACGGTCATCTCGGAGGTTACCGCAATCACCTGGCGCAACTTGTTCACCTTGCCCATCGCCTCATCGAGGATGGTCGCGATGATGCCACCATGGCAGTGTCCGGGAGGGCCGCTATAGCGTTGGCCCAGCCGAAACTGGCAGAGGAAGCACTGGCGGTCCTCGTCGTAGGTGAAGCGAAGTCGCATGCCGTCCGGATTGTCGGTGCCGCAGGCGAAGCAATAATTCTTCTGCAGCTTGATGTAGCGCGTGTTGTGGCCCGCGTCGGAGCGTCCTTGTTTGGATCGGAGAAGTTTGGATCGAACAGTTTTAGATTTCTTGCCGGCCATCGAAAGATTCTATCGCGAGCCATCGTCGAGACTGTGTATCATAGCCCCCGAACCAGCGTGCAAATCAAGGAGCGCCTAGGAGGTCTGATGTCTCCCGTCAGCAAAATTCAAGGCCCTTACGCCGTTCATCCCGGCGTTGCCCAGGTGCAAAAGTGGATTCAGGAATTGCCGGAGAAGACCGGACACTCGCTCGAGGAATGGATGGCGCTTGCGAACAAAGATGGTCCGTCAACCGAAAAAGAACGCCGCGAGTGGCTGAAGAAAGAACATAAGCTCGGCACAAATTCCGCGACGTGGATCGCGGAACGGCTGGAAGGCAAAGGCAAGGAAGAAGACTCGCCCGAGGCTTACCTAAAGACGGCGGCAGAATGGGTAGAAGCGCAGTACTCGGGTCCGCGCGCTGCGCTGCGTCCGCTCTACGAGCAGTTGCTGAAGCTCGGGTTCTCTCTCGGCAAGGACGTGAGGGCTTGTCCGTGCAAGACGATGGTTCCGTTTTATCGCAACCACGTCTTTGCGCAGATCAAGCCCGCGACCAATACCCGCATCGATCTCGGATTCGCCCTGGGCAACATGAAGACCCCCAAGCGGGTGATCGATACCGGAGGATATGAGAAGAAAGACCGTATTACACGGCGGATTGAGGTTCGGTCGAAGGCGGATATTGACGACGAGGTGAAGCGGTGGCTGAAGAAGGCGTATGATCTTGACGAATAATCAGGTAACGGTTCGCCTGACCTTACAGACGAGACGCGGGAAAAAGGCCGTTCTCGGATCGTAAAATTGTTGCAGTAATGCCAGGGGCCCGTCTCCACACCGGCCCAGTCTCTAGTCGTAGTACTCCAGCCCCAGATGCGTGATCAGCTCTTCGCCCTTCAGGTAACGCAAAGTATTCTTCAGCTTGATGAGCTGGATGAATAGATCATGCTCTGGATACAGCCCCGGCGCGGTCATTGGCGACTTGAAATAGAAGCTTAGCCACTCTTGAATACCCAGGCGGCGCAACTCTGGAGTGCGCTGCGCCAGATCGAGGAACAGAACCAGGTCCAGCACGATCGGCGCGGCCAGAATTGAGTCGCGGCACAGGAAGTCCACTTTGATCTGCATCGGATAGCCGAGCCATCCGAAGATATCGATATTGTCCCAGCCTTCTTTGTTATCACCGCGCGGTGGATAATAGTTAATGCGAACCTTGTGGTACATGTTGCCATAAAGCTCGGGATACAGCGCCGGCTGGAGAATATGCTCGAGAGCTCCCAACTTCGATTCTTCCTTGGTCTTGAACGAGCCAGGATCATCGAGCACTTCGCCGTCGCGGTTGCCTAAGATGTTGGTTGAGTACCATCCGCTCAACCCGAGCAGCCGCGCCTTGAAGGCGGGAGCGAGCACAGTCTTCATCAGCGTCTGGCCGGTCTTGAAGTCCTTGCCGCAGATGGGAACCTCGCGCTCGCGCGACAGTTCGAGCATCGCCGGAATGTCCACTGTCAAATTCGGCGCGCCGTTCGCGAAGGGCACTCCCTCCATCAGCGAGGCGTAGGCATAGATCATCGAGGGCGCGATGTTTTCGTCGTTCTCTTTCATCGCCTTCTCGAGGGACTTCACGCTCTGGTGAGCGGCGCTCGGCTCAATGAAAGTCTCGGTCGATGCGCACCAGATGGTGATCAACCGGCTGGCGCCACTCGACTTTCTGAAATCGCGGATGTCCTGGCGAAGCTGCTCGGCCAGATCCAGCTTGTTCTTCCCTTTCTTCACGTTCGGTCCGTCGATTCGCTTGACGTAGTTGTGATCAAACACGGCCTTCATGGGCTGGATGGCGCTTAGCCGGCCTTTTACTTTGTCGAGCAGGTCGCGCTCGAGCACTCCGGCATTGCGAGCCGCCGCGTACATATTGTCTTCGAAAATGTCCCAGCCGGCGAACACCAGATCGTTGAGCCCGGCGAGAGGAACGAACTCCTTAATTTTGGGCGACCGGCCATCGGTGCGTTTTCCCAGGCGGATCGTTCCCATCTGCGTGAGCGAGCCGATAGGATGCGCGATTCCCTTGCGAACAGCTTCCACACCAGCAACAAATGTCGTCGCAACTGCGCCCATGCCGGGGATCAGTACGCCCAGCTTGCCCTTGGCAGGCGCGATCCCGCCAACGTGCCCGGCTCCGCTATGTGCTTTGACTGCGGACTTTACTTCGACGGTCGACTGCGCTGCCTTCACTTCTTTTTTGGGGGACTTTTTCGCCTTCGCCATATTTTGGCTGCTTCCTTCTATAGGAACTGTGGGATGCATGCAAACCAAGCATGTTCTCGTATCCCACGAGCATTTGGCAAACACCTGCGCCTGAATCCGCCGGAAACCCAATCGAATGGCGCGAACCACGCATCGGGCGGTGTTCGTCCGGATCGCGCGCGCCGAACGCCCGGTGCTAATTCGGCGGATCGATTTTTTTCGTTGGACGCTGACGCAGAATTCCCGCATAGTGTTTCTAGTTCGAGCCCCGCTCAGCGGCGGGTGCTTTCGAGCTGATTTTTGCGTTCAGCCTCGTAAGCTGCGTTGCAAATCTGCTGACCTCGTTGCTCTCCCACTCAATCTAAGCCCACGCCGATCCGATGCACGCTCGTCGTGTGCCTTTTTAAACCAAAGAACACGGAGATTCTATGAGATCGATTCGCAAATTCGCATATGCCGCCGCTTTAACATTCAGTATCTTCGCCGTTCAGCCGACTCTGGCAAACGCAGAGGACGCACGCGGTGTCTTCAAGCTCTCTCACGATGTGCATTGGCAGGACCACCTCCTTCGGGCCGGAGACTACACCTTCACACTCAAAACCATAGGTCAGCCGTTCCTCGTGTTGCGAGGAGTCGACGGAACTGGCACCGATGCCGTGGTGCTAGTAAGGGACTTCGAAACGCCCAGGCTCGATGAAGGGAGCCGGCTCGTTCTGGTGTCGAGAAATGGAGAAAGTTTTGTCAGCACCATGGAATTGCCCAACTACGACATGACTCTCAACTTTAACGTCCCAAGCGAGAATCCTTCCAAGTAAGTCGCCAATCAGCCGCGAGTCCGAGGCCTCGCCCACATCCGGATCTCGACAGCAGCTCTTTCCCTCGCCGGGAGCAGATCTGATCGCCATCTGCTCTCGGTTTTTTTTGCCCGGGAAATCAATTACTTTGGAACGATTGGCGGGGTCGAAGTAGATGTGGAAAGGCCCGAGCGGTGAGAACTGTAGAAGCGGCTGGCTCCGTCTGTGGGGGACGCAGCCAGCCGCATTTCTACAGAGTGGCAACTACAGGCGAGGAATTGGTTATCGCTAAATCGGTTACGAGGCCGCGGGCACAACCCGCGTGTTCACCTTCACATCCTCGCTCAGAATGATGGCTTCGGCGATCTCTCGCATCGCTTTGCGTTTTTGCCGGCTCTGCTGCTGCAGAGCAAGGTAGGCTTGCTCCTCGCTCAATCCCAAATCGCGTTGCAAAATTCCTTTGGCGCGCTCCACTACTTTGCGCGTCTGCAATTGATTTGTGAGGTTGGAGTTCACTTCCTCCATGCGAGCCAACTCAATTTCTGCGCCCACGAGAAAACCAATGGCTGAGATTACCCGGATCTCTTTCAGTTTGTGGAGATGGGGTCGGCGGTGCTGTAGATTGATCGCGCCCACCACCCGTCCCCGGCACAGCAGCGGCACGGAAAGAAATGCTTCGTAGCTGTCTTCGGGCAGTTCATGAAAGAACTGGAATCGCGAATCGTGTGCCGCCTTCTCAGAAATTGCTACCGGTTCGTGATGTTCCGCGACCCAGCCCGTAATGCCCTGCCCCACGCGGATTTTCAGCCGGTCCACTACATCGGCATGCGCATTTTTCGAAGCTCGCAAAACCAGGTATTCGCCCTCGAGCACATAGATCAGGCAGGAATCGCACCTCACCAGTACCGAAGCAAACTCCACGACATGGTCCAGCACTTCGTGAAAACCATCGGCTGCTGCCAGGCGGCCGCCGATCTCATGGATTAGATCAAGGGGTGATTCGACACTGATTATGTTTTCCATACCGATTATGTCTTCCATGACCTAAGTTAGCGGCATAACTTGTCTGTGTCTAACTCCAAATTCTGATGCGAGCTATAAAGGAATTTGTAGGTAAATTCACCTAAATTTCATACTTAAATTGACATAACTTTCACACTAAAGTCGGATCGAACTCCCACGCAGCAGGTGTGCAATCGGCACAAAAATATCGAGCCAGCCTCGACGGAGGCTGGCTCGAATGGTTGGTCGAACGATCAGCTTATCGCCGAAACGGTCTTCCTCAAGGTGCGACCGTTATGGTGACAGGTATCTCGTTCGTGAGTGATCCGGAGGTCCCGATCAACTCGATGGTTGTGGTTCCGGTTGGCGCACGCCTGGAAGCGCTCCACGTGAGCGTTACGGTTGTGCTGCCATTTGCCGGCGGTGTCACCGGGTTGGCCGAGGCCGTCGCCGACACGCCGCTTGGGAATTCGTTCACGCTCAGCTCCACTGAAGAATTGAATCCATTCACGCTCTTAACAGTGAGAGTCGTCGATACGCTGCCGCGTTCATCGATCGTGAAAGAAGAAGGCGACAGCGACAGGGTGAAGTTCTTCGTCCCCGAAGAAGAATTGACCGTCAGGGCGATGGTGGTGCTGTGAGTGAGCGAGCCGGAGGTTCCGGTGATCGTCACCGTAGCAGCGCCAACAGTCGCTGAGGCAGAAGCGGTTAGCGTGAGGGTTGAGGTTACGCTGCCGTTCGCCACTGGAGTCACCGGGTTGGTGGAGAATGCCGCCGTCACGCCGCTGGGCAATCCAGTGGCAGACAACGTCGTTGCGGCACTGAAGCTGCCTGTGCTGGTGATGGTAATCGTGCTCGTTCCGCTAGCGCCTTGGGTTACGGTCACCGAAGCTGGCGAAGCAGCGATGGTGAAATTCGGCGTCGCTGTGGAACTCACAGTGAGGGCGAGCGTAGTGGTTGCGGTCAGGCTACCCGACGTGCCGGTGATCGTCACCGTCGACGTCCCGGTAGTCGCCGTGCTGCTGGCGGTCAGCGTCAGCACACTGCTCCCGGTTGTGGGGTTCGTGCCGAACGCGGCCGTTACGCCGCTCGGCAGGCCGGATGCGGCAAGCGTTACGCTGCCGGTAAATCCGTTCACGTCGGTCACCGTGATGGTGCTGGTGCCGCTGCTGCCTTGAGTGATCGACAGACTGCTCGGCGAATCTGAGAGCGTGAAGCTCGCCGTCGCAGAGCCTGCGAGAGTGTTGATTAGGCCGGAAGTGTTCGGACTGCCCCATCCGGTGCACAGATCGTAGTCGGTAATTGCCGAGTAGGTGCCGCAACTGCCGCTCGTGATGTCGTGGAAAAGGGTGCTGTAGCTCGAGGTAAGAGCATCCGGGTAAATGATCGGATCAATGAAGCCGATCGATTTGCCATTGGCCGCTGCCTGTTGATTGGCCAGAGCCAGGTAGCCGGCCCACATCGGCGTCGCAAAGCTGGTTCCGCCATAGTCGTTCGCTGTACAGGTGGTTTGGTCGGCGCAGACGTAAAACGTAAAATTCGCGTTGGCCGAAACGTCTGGGCCATTTCGTAACGTCGTTGACCCTTCATTCTTCGAGGTAATCACGCCCGCGAGCTGCTGCCAGGAAGGGATCGGAATCGAATCCGGGGAGATGCCGCCGCCGCTATCTTCCCAAGCGGTCTCCGATGCCCAGGGCCCAGCCGCTCCGCTAGTTGTCAAGTCCGTGCCGCCGACCGAAACGATATTCGCATCGTCCGCAGGCCACGCTTCATTTGACGATGACCAGGCAGAATCGTCGCCTGAAGCGGCAAAGAAGTTTTGGCCTTGAGACGCCATCTGCTCAAAGTACGGGTCGAGAGTGCTGGGGTCTGCCGGTGTCCA
>JGI12631J13338_1000624_pt1 | contig 10477 bp, 10 predicted proteins | sample BlaSpr_A8_Ref_O1_FD_13338 | JGI IMG/M metagenome (IMG submission 13338) | reverse complement strand
GCTCGGCAGCTTCGGCGGCGATGTCACCGACAACCACCCGACAGCCTTCCTCGCCGAGCCGGGCGGCTGTCACGGCACCGATGCCGGTGGCGCCGCCGACCACAACCGCAACCCTGCCGGCCAGGCCGCAAAGTCCCATGGACGCCCCTTTCCAGTGCTTGCCGGATCTTGAAGGATCGCTTGGATGATATTGACTTTACCTCTAGAACTATAGAGGATAACCTCTACGGTTCTAGAGGATTGCTGTCGTCGCCGAAGCCACAGCGAGAAGGGACCGAGAGGGGACGTGCTCATGGCTGGGATTCATCGGGAACGTCCTGGAGCCGTCGACCTCGCCGCGGCGACGGACACTCCTGCGACGCCCCTGGGCAACGACATCTGGATGTCGCCCGGCGTCTCCAACGCCTATGCGGTAGCCACCGACGACGGGCGGGTCGTCGTCAACGCCGGCTTGGTATTCGAAGGTCCATTGCACCGCAAGGCTTTTGCCGACGTGGCAGGGCCAACGCGGGCTATCTTCATCACTCAGGGACACGCCGATCACTGGGGCGGGGTGAACTCGCTGCGCGACACTGAGACCGAGATAGTGATGCACCGCAACTACCGGTATTGGCGCGACGACAACGAACATCTCATGGGCTACCGGGTGCCCAAAACATCGTTTGCGTTCCAGAAGTTCTCCGACGCGGTGCTCGAGCATTTCAAGACCATCGATCCCGCCACGATCGATTTCTCTTTTCCGGAGCCGAGCACGACGTTCGACCGCCGCCACGACCTGACGGTCGGCAGCCGCACCTTCGAGCTGGCCTGGACGCCTGGCGGCGAGACCACCGACTCGGTTGTGGTGTGGCTGCCCGAGGACCGAATCCTGTTCACCGGCAACCTGTTCGGGCCGTTGTTCGGCCACGTGCCGAATCTGATGACCATCCGCGGCGACCGGTACCGGGATCCGATTCTCTACATCGAGTCGTTGAACACGGTGCTGGAATACGGACCGACGCGGCTGATCACCGGCCACTTCGCTCCTATCGAGGGAGCCGATCGCATCGCCGAAGAGGTCACCGCGATGCGTGACGCCATGCAGGCCGTGCACGACCGCACCGTCGAGCTCATGAACTCCGGCACTGACGTCTACACCGCGATGCGCGAGGTCAGGGTGCCCGAGCATCTCGACGTCGGCGAAGGTTACGGCAAGACCTCCTGGAATGTGCGTGCCATCTGGGAGATGTACACCGGCTGGTTCCGCCACTGCTCCACTACCGAGCTCTACGGTGTGGCGCCGGCGTCCGTCGCCGCTGACGTGGTGCACGCCGCCGGAGCCGACGTCCTCGTCGAGGCGGCCCGCACCCATCTGGCGAGTGGGCGGCTGGTGGAGGGCCTACACCTCACCGACCTTGTCCTCACCGCCGAGCCCGGGCACCCGGCGGCGCGTGCGGTGGCCGCCGACGCCCACGAGGCCCTGCTGGCCGACACCGAGAACTTCTGGGAAAGGGCCTGGCTCGCGAAATCGATTAACGAATTGAGGACCACCCAATGAACACCCTCAGCTTCGACTTCACCGGTACCAACGTGCTGGTGACCGGCGGCACCAGCGGCATCGGCCACGCAATTGCCGCCGATTTCGCCAAGGCCGGCGCTGCCGTCACGGTGACCGGCACCCGCGGATCGCCCGCGGACTATCCCGAGACGGATCTGGGCACGTTCTGCTACCGCCAGTGCCAAATCCAAGATCCCGATTCGGTCGACTCTCTGGTGGACTCACTGGGTGAATTGGACATCTTGGTCAACAACGCGGGCGGCCCCTACCCCGCCGGCGACGAATACGACCCGGATGGCTACATCGCGTCGGTGACCCAGAATATGTTCGGCCCCATGCGGCTGACCATGCGCTGTTATGAGCGCCTCAAGTCGAGCCATGCGCCCGGCGGCGCGAGCGTCGTCAACGTTGTTTCGATGTCCGCGTTCCGCTCGGCGGTCTTCGTCCCCGGGTACGCCTCATCGAAGATGGGCCTGATCGCATTGACGATGAACCTCTCGCGCCGGTGGGCCATCGACGGAATCCGCGTGAATGCCATCGCGCCCGGGCTTATCGACACTCGCATGACACACCCGGCCATGAGCATCCCCGAGGTCATGGACGTGGAGATCGGCTTCCACACACCGCTGGGCAGACCCGGAACACCTCAGGACTGCGCTGGCGCGGCACTGTTCCTGTGTACCGATGCTGCGTCGTACATCACCGGCAGCACCGTCGCTGTCGACGGCGGATACCTGACGGTCTAGGCGGAGATCATGGGCGAATACGACAACGTCGCGACCGTGGACGACGTCCTGAAGCTGGCCGCGCAACGCACCGGGCTCACTGAGGTCGACTCCGACTCCTGGCGTGACGGGCTGACGATCATGCTCGACGACCTCAACACCTCACCCTCATTCACCCCGTTCGGCCGGGAACGCGTCCTCGATGACGCCACTAACGCATTGGGGCGCCGCCTGCAGATCCACGACTACATCCAGGCTCAGCCCGAAGTGCTTGATGCCCCCGTGCAGCGGCCAGTGATCGTGCTCGGCATGCCCCGTACTGGCACCACCGTCATCAGCTACTTGCTCGCCCAGGATCCGGCACGCCGCTCGCTGCTGCACTGGGAGTGCGTGCACCCGGTGCCGCCGGCCACCACCGAGATGCTGCGCACCGATCCGCGGTGTTTAGCCCTTTTGGATGACCAGCGAAAGATCCTGGAGTTCATCAAGCAGGCGAACATGCCGCTGCCGCATTGGGAAGACGCCGACGGCCCCACCGAGGATATGTTCATTCACAACCAGGACTTCAAAGGCCTGTCCTGGGATTCGTTCCTGTCGACCCCGCGCTACTTCAAATGGCTGTTCGACGAAGCGGACATGACCAGCACCTACGAGTACCAGAAGCGCTACCTGCAGGTACTGCAGTCCGCGGCGCCGGGCACCTGGAGCCTGAAAATGCCCTCGCATTCGGTGCACATCGAGACGCTGCTAAAGGTGTTTCCCGACGCCCGACTCATCTGGGCGCATCGCGACCCCTACAAAGCAACAGGATCGCTGGCCAACCTGTGGAAGTTGCCTCAGGGAATGGTGATGCACCCCGAGGCCATCGATCTGAAAGCGATGGGCCGAGATGCTATGGCGCAGATGCGGTACCACGTCGAGCGGCCCTTGCGGGCGCGCGATCGCATCGGCGACGAGCGCTTCTTCCACATGTACTACCACGAGATGATGCGCGACCCGATGGACGTCATGCGCCGCATCTACGACTGGGCTGGCGACCCGCTGACCGCCGAAACCGAAGCACGCATGCAGAATTGGCTCGCCGAGCACCCCAAGGACCGGTTCGCGCCCAACGCCTACAGCCTGGACCAATACGGCCTGACCGTCGAACAGCTCGAGCCGATCTTCGCCGAGTATCTCGACACCTTCGACATCGAACTGGAAGGCACACCGTGAGCGTCATGAAGGTGTCAATGGTCACCGGCCCGGGTAAGGCCGAGGTCGTCGATGCCGACCGCCCTGCGGCCGGTCCCAATGACGTGCTGGTTCGAATGCGCGCCTGCGGAATCTGCGGCTCCGACGCGTTCTACATCACCATCGGCGGTATCCCCCCGCGCCAGGGACACACACCGCTCGGACACGAACCGGCCGGCGAAGTCGTCGAGGTCGGCGCGAACGTGTCCGGCATCGCTGTGGGCGATCACGTCGTGATCAACCCGATGGCCGCTCCCGGCGGCATCATCGGCAACGGGGGAGCCGCCGGGGCGCTGGCCGACTATCTGCTCATCGAGAATGCGGTTCGCGGAACCAGTCTGGAAGTCATCCCCAACCACATTCCGTGGGAAGTCGCCGCGCTCAACGAACCAATGGCCGTCGCACGCCACGGCGCCAACCGCTGCAAACCCAAACCGTCGGACAAGGTCGTCATTTTCGGCGCGGGCCCGATCGGACTGGGCGCGACGCTGGCGTTCAAATCCCTTGGCGTAAGCCATGTGGTGGTCGTGGATCTGATCGGCTCCCGGCTGAACAAGGCACTGCTGATCGGCGCCGATGCCGTCATCAATTCCACCGACGAGGACGTTGTGCAGCGCCTCATCGAACTGCACGGCGATGGCGAAGCTGGGATTTCTGGGTTTCCAGGAAGGGCCGGCACCGACATCTACCTCGACGCCGCCGGTGCGCCCGCCGTCGTAAACACCGCGCTGGCAGCTGCCAAGAAGGGCGCCACCCTGGGAATCGTCGGCGTCCACAAAGAGCCCGTTCCGGTCGAGTTCGTCAACGTGATGAGCAACGAGATCACCATCGTCGGATGCATGGGATACCCCGACGAGATCTTCGAGGTGACCAACGATCTCGTTGCGAACTGGGAGAAATACGCGCTCATCGTCAGCCATACCATCCCCTTCGCCAACGTCGGGGAAGCACTCGAACTAGCCGGCACGCCCGGTGCCGCAGACAAGGTCGTGGTCGCCTTCACATGACCTCGGCAGTCGGCTGGTCGGTGCGCACGCCGAGGCCAGGACTGCCCCCGGGCTAGCCGTGCAACCCGTTCTTGATCGCGGCATCTTGCTTGCGGCCGATATCCGTCGCCACGGCCGGATCGATCGGATCGTTGGGCGCGCTGTCGAATTCCAGATTGACGAGCGCCTTGCGCTCGGTGAACGACAGCACTGTCACCGCTTGAGAATTGTCCGGCGAAGTACCGGAAATCATTGACCCGTTTGAGCCGACATCGGCCGGCTGCCAGGTGCCGCTGACCTTGCTCGTGTAATTGCTTTTGGTGTTGTCGAGTCCAGCCGCTGCCGTGGCGGGATCGGCGACGATCAAGATGGTGTCCCCGATCCGGCGACTATTGTCGGCGTTGGCGAACAGCTGCGCGACGCCTGCCGCACCATTGGGATTCAGCACAGGCGGTTGTGGAGCAGTGAGATCTCCGCCGATATCAGTCGGCTTGATCAGCAACGCACTGTAATCCGAAGGTTGCGCGGTCGACGATGCTGCCGAAGACGACGGTGACGAGGCTTTCTTGTCGTTGCCGCAGCCGGTAGCCGCTGTACCAACCCCAATGGCAGCAACCGCCCAAACAACAAACGTTTTGCGAGCAAGCTCCACGGGCACTCCCTCCATGTCTATTAGCTGGGGCGCCTGACGCTACTGCGAAATGCTGGCGGGAACAAGGCAGCAGCAAACGACATCGGCGCACCTCCCCGCCGATGAGCGGGAATTCGGCGCCTATGCAGCCATGTTGCACGGGGGCAGAAGCTTCGACTCACTGCTTAAGGAGATCGCGATGACAGGTCAGATGGCACGTGCCGTACGGTTCGACCGTTACGGGGGCCGTGACGTGTTGTACGTGGCGGACGTCGAGATACCGTCGCCCGACCCGGGCGAGGTGGTGGTGGAGGTTCGCGCCGCCGGCATCAACCCCGGCGAGGCCGGCATCCGAGTCGGGGCGATGCAGGAGATGTTCCCGGCGACGTTTCCGTCCGGCGAAGGCAGCGACCTTGCCGGCGTCGTTACCGCCGTAGGACCAGATGTCAACGGGTTCAGCGTCGGCGACGAGGTGCTGGGGTTCAGCTTCCGCCGATCCAGCCACGCGACCCACACGGCTGTCCCGGTGGGTCAATTGATCCGTAAACCTCCCGAATTGAGTTGGGAGGTGGCGGGTTCCCTGTACGTCGTCGGAGCGACGGCCTATGCAGCTGTCCGCGCGGTCGCACCTCAACCGGGCGAGACGGTCGCCGTTTCAGCGGCTGCGGGTGGAGTTGGCAGCCTTGTCGTGCAGCTCTTGGTCCTGCGCAAGGCGCGGGTACTTGGCATCGCGGGGGCGGGCAACGCTGATTGGCTGCGCGCTCATGGCGTCACCCCGATCGCCTACGGGGATGGGCTGGCCGCCCGATTGCGAGAGGCGGCGCCTGATGGCATCGACGCGTTCATCGATTTGTTCGGCCCGGACTACATCCAGCTCGCCGTGGATCTCGGCGTGGCACCCGAGCGGATCGAGACCATCATCTCGTTTCAGAAGGCCGGCGAAGTCGGCGCCAAGACTGAGGGCAGCGGCGACGCCTCGACTCCGGAAGTGCTTGCCGAAATCGCCGATCTGATCGCTGCCGGCGCGATCGATTTCGACATCGCGGCGACCTTTCCGCTGGATCAGGTCGCAGACGCCTTCGAAGAACTCGAGAAACGGCACACACACGGCAAAATCGTTCTGCTGCCGAACGGTTCGCCGTAATCATCCGCCGCGTCAGGCTACACCGGACTCGACGATCTTGATCACAACAAACACGACGGCCACAACCAGATAGCCACGCAGGGTCAACAGGCCTACCCGGCGGATCGGTGACATTTCCGGGCGTTCCAGGGCGGCGAGGCTGGGAGTCTGCCAATTCGCCCGGTCCTGGCGGCGAACAGCACGCCGTTCGGTACGCGTGAGCAACGGGGTGTCGTCGATCTCGTCGACTTCATCGGGGTCCAGGCCGCCACCGAACTCGCGCACGATCACTTCGGCCTCGCGCCGGTCGCTGTAGCGCCGACCCGCGATGATGGCGACGGCGCCGCCGACGATGCCGATCACTGCGCCGAGCGCGAGCCCGGCCTCGATGGTGGTGGTGGGCAGGCTCGGGAAAAACGTCGTCGCCGTCAATGCCAACGACAACAGCACCAGAGACCAGACAATTACCCACGCAACGATGTTCTGCCGCACGGTGTTTACCCACGGGCCCAGCACAGCGCGGTCATTGCACAGTAAGACCAGGAACACCGTCGCCGACGGCAGCAAGACACCGGCGAGGGCCTGCACGCCCTGGGTCACCAAGCCCAGGATGTGGTTGGGGCTGAACGCGACCGCCGCAGACACCGCGAGAAGTAACGCGTACCCGCCGTAGAACAACGGTGCCTGGCTGATCTTCCAGTGCAGTGAGTGCCGCTTGCCCATCGCGTCACCGATGGCATAGGTGGTGGCCAGCCCGATGGCGTTAGCCCCGATCAACGATGCGTCCAGCAAGATGATCGCGAACAGCAGGCCCACGGTGCCGCCGAGGTGGTGCGCCAGACCGGATGCCACCGCGCCCGCGTCGGTGAAGTTGCCAACGTCGGTGGTGCCGGCCAATCCGAACGCGGTCACCGCCATCAGCGCCGTCGCCCCGCCCATGACCACGACGATTCCTATGACCAAATCGGCTCGTGCGTAAGGAATCCAACGCGCCGTGATGCGCTTGTCCACCACGTTGGACTGCTGGAAGAACAGCTGCCAGGGCGCCACCGTGGTTCCGACGATCGCGACGATCAGCAGCAGCACGGTGGAGTCGAGCCCACCCGGGAACTGGGGCAGAATTCCGCTGGCGGTTTGCGTCAGGGTGGGATGCACCAGCAGCACCATCGGGATGATCAGCACGTTCACCGCGATCAGCACGAACATCAGCGCTTCCCAGCGGCGAAACGAACCCCCGGCGACCACCGCGAACAACAGCACGGCGGCGGCGGGTATCGCAATGATCCTGGGGCAGCCCAAAAAGTTGAGAGCCATAGCTACACCGATGAATTCGGTCACGATCGTCAAGGCGTTGAGAATCAGCAGATCGCCCACGCTGAAGGCGCCCCAGAACTTGCCGAAACGCTCGAATATCAACCGCGCGTGCCCAACCCGGGTGACGGCGCCCAACCGAAGCACCATTTCCTGGTTCACGTACAGCACCGGAATCAGCAACATCAGCGTCCACAACAGGTTCATCCCGTAGTTCTGCCCGGCCTGTGTGTAGGTCGCGACACCGCCGGCGTCGTTGTCGCCCACCATCACGATCAGTCCAGGGCCGGTGATGACCATCAGTGTGCGTAGGCGACGCCAGCGGCCGCTGAAAGCACCGGTGCCGTCGCGGCGGATGCGGCCGAACGCGCCGACGATGTCGCCGATGTGCGCCGAATCCAGCACGGCCTCCCCCGGCACATCGGGGATCGCCTTCGGAACGGCAGCGTTGCGGCTGAGCAGGGAGGCGCGGCGGCCGCCTTGGCGCTGGGTCGACATCGAAGTCATCGGATTCTCGCTATCTCAAAAGGGTCGGCGCAGCGAACCGGCCAGCCATGAAAACGCAGGTTGCCAGCGGAGGGGTGCGATCGCCGCACCCGAAGCGGACCCAGCGGCGGGCACTGGACGCCCGCCCGCCGCTGGGTACCTGTTGGCGGAACAAATCACCGCCGGTTGGCCGCACTACCGCGTCAACGCTCGCCCGGCGCAGCTGGTGATGTCACCAGCACCCCAATCGGCGTCCGCGACACGTACAGGTTGGCGCGCTCTTGCGGAGTCATGTGACGTGGTGCGCACAACTTGCTGGTCAATAGCCGAGCCGCACGCAGCACCGACTGTCCACCGTGCATCCACGAAACACCGCTAACACGATGTCCAACAACAAAAGCCATGATCTTCTCCTAACGGAAAGCCTGATCGGCCTGCGTCATTCAAGCACCCGGGCACACGCTGCGGCCCGTGCACCGAGATGGCTGAGATGGCCGAGATGCGGAAGGGCCCGCGAACGTTCAAAAAGCTCAGGCGACAGAAAGAATGCCGGAACCGGTTCGGGACAAGACGGATTTCGGATACGGACCGTCGCTGGGACTCATCTCGCCCTCACCTCCTCACGGCCGGGACACACGCGGGTGTCACCACATTCACCTATACGGAAGAGGCACAACGGCCCGACGGAAACCGCCGGACGCACCCCTCTCGTCGGAGCTTCGGCACTGCACGGCGTATCCGGACATATCGCCCAGAAGCCACTTGGGCTCAACCCTTGGGTCCGGGAAGAGCTGTCCTGACCCGGGGCGTCTCTCGACGTTCGGGGTCAGTGGCCTGTATCCGTGCAGACGCCTCACCTACCGAGGTGCTTGCACTAACAATGGTGGCACTGCGAACACTGATCGTCAAACCGATTGACGATCTTGTATTGCAGAGTAGTGACGCACGTCTCACCACAACTATTGGCACTGCCAGTTCCCGAGGGCCTAATTGCGGCGCCTCGTGCCAGGCCTACCCTCGTGACCATGCCTACAACCCTGCAAGATCCGAGAGTGGCAACGACGCTCGAGCGGATGTACACGGAGTCGAAAAACCAGATGCCGAAGCTGCGCGAAAAGCGCGGTGAGCTTGGTCGGCCGATGACCACACAGGAACGCTCCGAAGCGTTGAGCGAGTTTTACATCCCGGTGACCCCAGAAGCCGGTCGGCTGCTGTACGCACTGGTACGGGCGACCCGTCCGACGACGATCGTCGAATTCGGTATGTCTTTTGGCATCTCCGCAATCCATCTGGCGGCGGCGTTGCGCGACAACGGCAATGGCCGGCTAGTGACCACCGAGTTGAGCGCCAGCAAGATAGCCGCCGCGACGAAGACGTTCACCGAAACCGGTCTGGATGACGTGATCACCATTCTCGAAGGAGATGCACTTACCACGCTCGATGGCGTAGCCGGATCGGTCGATTTCGTCCTGCTCGACGGTTGGAAAGATCTGTATCTGCCCGTGATCAAGCAGCTCGAACCGCGTCTGCCGACCGGTGCGTTGACCGTCGCCGACAACACCAATTCCCCCGACACCCAGCCTTACCTCGACCACGTGCGCAACCCCGAGAATGGCTACGTCAGCTTCAACTTTCTCGTCCGAGAAAGCGACAGCATGGAAATCAGCTGCCGTACAGGCGATTAACTCCTACCGCAAGGATTCCTCGAGCCACGGAGTCAGCCACTTCACGCCTTCCGGCGTGAGGTGGACACCGTCGCTGCGTACTTTGACACCGTTGATCTTGGCGCTGTAGACGCCGTCTGGGCATAGCTTTTTGTTCAGGTCGAGGATCGCAACGTTCGTGTGGTGGCTAACCGTGTTGCGCAGCATGGTGTTCCACTGGTTGACCCGATCCGGTTGGTCCTCCGGGTACAGGCGGCCGTCCGGCCTTTCGCCGCCGTGACTATAGGGCACGGTGGCAACCAACACTCGAACCCCGGTGGAGCCCACGATATTCAGTGCCCGTTCGAGTTCGCCGTTGAGGTACGCATTGAAAGTCGGATCGCCGATATGCGTCCACTGTCCTTCGTTGACCCGATCTACGGTCTCCCAGCGGCCGATGATCAGCAGCGCTACGTCTGGCTGATCTTGGCTGATCTGCGTCGACCATCTGATCGGCCAGGTGTCGCATTCCGGTCTTTGGTCAAGGGTTTGGCCGATATACCGATACGGTGTGCCACGCACCAGGCTGCAGCCGATGACGGTGTGGTCCAGGAAGGCGAACCCCGGTGTCGGCGGAAGGTAATGCATCCAGGTCCAGCCGATTGAATCGCCGAATACCGAAACGGTGAACGGCCGGTTGGGATCCCGAGGCCCTGGACGACTCCCGCCCGGCGGCGACGGCGAGACCGCAGCGACCGCCGACACTCCGGGCGGCAGAACGGCCTGACGTAATCCGGGCCCG
>JGI12631J13338_1000616_pt1 | contig 10546 bp, 9 predicted proteins | sample BlaSpr_A8_Ref_O1_FD_13338 | JGI IMG/M metagenome (IMG submission 13338) | reverse complement strand
CCGCCGCTGGTACTGCTTTCCGCGACCTGCATCGGGCTGCTCTTCGGCGGACTTGCCATCGGAGTCGTGCTGGGCGGTGTGATGCCGTTGCCCTACGGGCCGGTGACCGCGGTCCAGGTGTACGTGCTCGCTCAGCCGGTCGCCGTCCAGGTCATCGCGACCGCGATGTTCGCATCGTCAGTGCCGTTAGCGATCTACGCGGCCACATCCAGCACCCGGCTGCGGCAGCTTGGCGTGACCGCGCCCGGAGCGATGATCGCCCTGACCGGCGGCACTCTGGCCGCGGGCGCGCTCGCTCTTGCCGGTTTGTTGGGCTGGACACTGTCGCGACCGGAAGTCAGCGCGGACACGGCACTGGTTCGGGCGATCTATTTCCTGGTGTTTCTGGTCGGCGGCCCGGGGCACATCGTGGCCTTGGGTCTACTGGTCGCCGGTCTGGCGGTACCCAGCCTCATCCTGGGGCTGACGCCGAGACCGGTGGCCTGGATCGGCCTGGCGATTGCCGCCCTTGCCGAATTGACGACGTTGGTGCTGGTCTGGCCGGAACTGGGAGTGATCTTGCCGATTGCCCGGGTCTCGGCGTTGCTATGGCTGGTGCTGGCCGGTGCGCTATTGCCTTTGCGGCGCACGGATCTCCGGGACGCGCATGGGCGCTCGCGCCGTCCGGCCGGCACCGCGATCGGGGAATGACCCTTGCGGCCGCGGCTGGACCTCGACGCGGTGTAGGTCGCCGACCAGCTCGATCTACCCGTCGAATTCGGAGGCGGCCGGCCTCCGCCATCGCTCTTCTTGAACCGGCACGTAATGGGTCATGACCAATCGACTGACCTGAGGGTGTGGATGCCGTTAGCTGTATGTTCTCGTGCCGGCTTTCTTGTAGCGCGAGTTGGCGTAGCCTGGGGTGTGAAGCGGATCACAACCAGCTGGGAGGCCTTGATGCGGATCGGGGACGTCTTGCGGAACAAAGGTGCTGCGGTGGTGACGATCAACCCCGAGGCGACGGTCGGGGAACTGCTGGGGGGCCTCGCGGAACAGAACATTGGCGCCATGGTGGTGGTCGGCGCCGAGGGCGTGGTCGGCATCGTGTCGGAGCGCGACGTGGTGCGCCAACTGCACAGGCATGGTGTAAGCGTGCTTTCTCGCCCGGTCTCCAAGATCATGACCGCGACGGTCGCCACCTGCACGAAGTCCGACACGGTCGACACCGTCAGCGTGCTCATGACCAAAAACCGGGTGCGTCATGTGCCGGTGCTCGACGAGAAGGAGCTGGTCGGGATCGTCAGTATCGGTGACGTGGTGAAGACCCGAATGGAAGAACTGGAGGCGCAGCAGCAGCAGCTGCACTCCTACATCACGCAGGGCTGATTGCTGGGCGGGCCTGATTGCCCGGCTAACGCTTTAACGCCAGGAGTACTCGGCGCGCAGCCGGGTGGCTACCGCATCGAAGGTCTCGCGAGCCAAAATCGCGCCCTCGCGGCGAATACCCTCCTCAGGTACGTCNAGCACCCGGTCCAGCCGGACCCAGCTGGGCCGGCCTTCGTAATCCCATTCGCCAGAACCGATCCCGACCCAGTCCGGGTCGGCGGCATGGCGCTCCTGGCTGGACACCATCAGGCCCAGCAGGACGCTGCGCTCACGGCCCACGACGAGGACCGGCCGATCCTTGCCGCGAGCGGGATCGTCCTCGTAAACCACCCAAGTCCACACGATCTCTCCTGGATCGGCCCGACCATCGAGGTCGGGGGCGTAGACCACTTTGCGGGCGCGGTGCGCGGTGGGGAAGCTGGTGCTGGTCACCGGCCGGCCTACCGTGATCGCGTCAGGTTGTTGCGGCGCGGCTGATGCAATCACGGTCGCGGTGATCTTCACGGCATGCTGCAGTTCCCGCAGTACGGCCTGCGAGTTCTGCACCTGACGGACGAGTTTCGGGGCCTCGGTGAACACCAGGTTTTCGGCAAACCGCTGGAACGCCTTCCACTGCGATTTCGGGGCGGACGCCATATTCGCAGCATAGACGTGGGCGGCCGGGCGCGATTGTGTCCGAGTGTGTCCGGACCAGCCTCCATGGATACGCTGGTCAAGCACGCTAAACAGCACCAGCTCAGGAGATCCCCATCAGCAGTTTCGCCGACCAGACCTTCACCGCGCCGGCGCAGATTCGAAACTTCTGCATCATCGCTCACATCGATCACGGCAAGTCCACGCTGGCGGACCGGATGCTTCAGCTCACCGGCGTCGTCGACGCGCGGTCAATGCGTGCCCAGTACCTGGACCGGATGGACATCGAGCGGGAACGCGGGATCACCATCAAGGCCCAAAATGTGCGCCTGCCCTGGCGGGTATCCGGTGGCTCAGAAAACAGTGAAGCCGCCGAAAAAGACTATGTTCTGCACCTGATCGACACCCCCGGGCACGTCGACTTCACCTACGAGGTCTCGCGCGCACTGGAGGCCTGCGAGGGCGCGGTGCTGCTGGTCGACGCCGCCCAGGGCATCGAGGCTCAGACGCTGGCCAATCTCTACCTGGCGCTGGACCGCGACATGACCATCATCCCGGTACTCAACAAGATCGACCTGCCGGCCGCCGATCCGGACCGCTACGCGGGTGAGATCGCCCACATCATCGGCTGCGAGCCGGGCGAAGTGCTGCGTGTGTCGGGCAAAACCGGCGAGGGCGTGGCCGAGCTCCTGGACGAGGTGGTCCGTCTGGTGCCGGCCCCGCAAGGCGACGCCGACGCGCCCACCCGCGCAATGATCTTCGACTCCGTTTACGACATCTACCGCGGCGTGGTCACCTACGTCCGCGTGGTGGACGGCAAGATCAGCCCGCGCGAGCGCATCGCGATGATGTCCACCGGCGCCACTCATGAACTGCTCGAGGTGGGCATCGTCTCGCCCGAACCAAAGGCCAGTGCAGGCCTGGGTGTGGGGGAGGTGGGCTACCTGATCACCGGAGTGAAGGACGTCCGGCAATCCAAGGTCGGCGACACCGTGACAACGGCCCGCCATGGCGCCAAAGAAGCGCTGACCGGCTACCGCGAACCCAAGCCGATGGTCTACTCAGGGCTGTATCCGGTCGACGGTTCCGACTACCCGGATCTGCGCGACGCACTGGAAAGACTGCAGCTCAACGATGCGGCCCTGACCTACGAGCCGGAGACGTCGGTGGCGCTGGGCTTCGGATTCCGGTGTGGCTTCCTGGGCCTGCTGCACATGGAGATCAGCCGGGAGCGGCTGGAGCGCGAGTTCGACCTGGACTTGATCTCAACGTCGCCGAACGTCGTCTACCGGGTGGTCTTAGAAGGAGAGGCAGGCGGGGGCCTTGTGGTGACCAACCCGTCGGACTGGCCCGAGGGCAAGATCCGCACCGTTTACGAGCCCGTGGTCAAGACCACCGTCATCGCTCCCAGCGAATTCATAGGAACCATTATGGAACTTTGCCAATCACGCAGGGGAGAATTAGGAGGCATGGATTACCTGTCGCCGGAGCGGGTGGAACTGCGCTACACCATGCCGCTCGGGGAGATCATCTTCGACTTCTTCGACTCGCTGAAGTCGCGCACCCGCGGCTACGCCAGCCTCGACTACGAGGAGGCCGGCGAGCAGGAGGCGCAATTGGTCAAGGTCGACATCCTGCTGCAGGGAGAGGCCGTCGACGCGTTCAGCGCGATTGTGCACAAGGATTCGGCGTTCGCCTATGGAAACAAGATGACCACCAAGCTCAAGGAACTGATCCCACGCCAGCAGTTCGAAGTGCCGGTGCAGGCGGCTATCGGATCGAAAATCATTGCGCGCGAGAACATCCGCGCGATCCGCAAGGACGTGCTGTCCAAGTGCTACGGCGGGGACATCACCCGCAAACGCAAACTTCTGGAAAAGCAGAAGGAAGGCAAGAAGCGGATGAAGACCATCGGGCGTGTCGAGGTGCCGCAGGAAGCGTTCGTCGCCGCGTTGTCCACCGACGCCGCGGGCGACAAGGGCAAGAAGTAGGGGGCAAAGCACTAGCGATGACATTGTTGCGAGTCGGCACTGGGCCAACACTGCGCAGCGCCGTTTTTGCAGCTGACAGCTACGCACAGATGGCGGCTACCCGGAAAGGCAAATATGCGTCAGCGGTGACGACATCTGCTGCCCAGAGCGCAATGGTAAGGCCATGACATTGTTGCGAGCCCGCCTGGCGCGAGCGGTTGCGCTGCTGAGCATCGGCCTGCTCGGCGCCGGGTGCACCGCCACTATCGACGGTAGAGCGCGGCCGGCACCGAAGTTGACGCAGCGACCGCTCACTGGGCAAACCATCGAGCAGGTGCTGCTGCATGGCAAGGCTCTGTCGCGAATTCTCAACCAGTCCTTCAAGATTGATGCTCGGTTTCCACCGCAGTTCGGGGGCCCCGAGGCGTTGCAGGCCGATGGATCGGCCTCGGCTGTCGACTGCCTCGGCGTCGCAATGATGCTGCAGCAAAGCGTCTACCAATCCACCAACGTTAAAGACGTCGCCGTTGAGACCTGGAGGCGCGCTGCCAAGTCCGTGAAGGTGACCAGCGTCAAGGAGGGCGTGGTCAGCTTGCCCACGGCCGCCGACGCCAACGCGCTGTTCGCGAAATTCTCTCAGCAGTGGCAAAAATGCGATGGCACGACGCAGCCCGTGCCGGGCAGCGTGTTCAGGTTCAACGCCAAGACCACTAACGTACAAGTCGCCAATTCCGTTCTCGCGGCAACTGTTTCGTTCGCGTTTTCGTTGCCTAGCTCCGATTCGGCAGCCATTCCAGCAGGGCGGGCCATTGGTGTGCGCGACAATTGCCTTGTCGAGGTCGAGGTCAACTTTTTCAATACATCAAACCCGTCGCACCAAGAATCAGACGATATGAACACCAGCGCGCTAGACATCGCGCACGCCATGATGGACAAAGTTAGTGACTTGAGCTTGAGTTCACCTTGAGCTGATTTCACATGGGTGCGTTGGCAGGCTGGAACATCCCGGAACCGTCGGATTCCTCCTCGGCACGGATCACGTGCACCACCGCGTTGATCAGCGCCAGATGGGTGAACGCCTGCGGGAAGTTGCCCAGATGCCGTCCGGTGCGCGGCTCGATCTCCTCGGCGTAGAGCTGCAGCGGGCTGGCGTAGGACAGCAGCCGCTCGCACAGCCGCTTGGCGCTTGCCACCTCACCGATCTCGACCAGCGCTGACACCAGCCAGAACGAGCAAATGGTGAAAGTGCCTTCCTCGCCGGTCAGCCCGTCGTCGGTATGCTCGACCCGGTACCGCAACACCAGGCCCTCCTCGGTGAGTTCGTTGGCGATGGCCAGCACCGTGTTGCGCACGCGCGGGTCGTCGGGCGGCAGGAATCGCGTCAGCACCACCAGCAATAGCGATGCGTCCAGTGCGTCGCTGCCATAGCGCTGGGTGAACACGCCCCGGGAGTCCACCCCATGCTCGAGAATGTCGGCCTTGATCTCCTCTGCGATGGCCCGCCACTGCTGCGCGTAGCTCGTCTCAGCCTGTCGCTCGGCCAGCTTGGACCCGCGGTCCAGCGCTACCCAGCACATCACCTTGGACGAGGTGAAGTGCTGCGGTTCCCCGCGGACCTCCCAGATTCCACGGTCGGGCTCACGCCAGTGTTCGATCGCCTCCTCCACCTGTTTCTTCAGTACCGGCCACAGGGTCTCCGGGATTTGCTCGCGTGATTTGGCATGCAGGTAGAACGAGTCCAGGATCGAGCCCCAGATGTCATGCTGGTCCTGGTCATAGGCGCCGTTGCCGATTCGCACCGGCCGCGCGTGGTCATAGCCGGACAGATGGTGGAGTTCGTCTTCGACCAGGGTGCGCTCGCCACCAACCCCGTACATCACCTGCAGCGGATGGCGTTCGTTGTTGTTGGCGCCGGACACGTCGGCAATGAACGCGAAGAAGTCGTCGGCCTCGCGGTCCAGCCCCAATGTGTAGAGCCCCCACAATGCGAACGTAGAGTCGCGAACCCAGGCATAGCGGTAGTCCCAGTTACGTTCGCCATGCGGCGTCTCCGGCAGCGACGTGGTGCTCGCGGCCAGCAATGCGCCGGTGGGGGAATAGGTCAATCCCTTCAGCGTGAGTGCGCTGCGCTGCAGATATTCCCGCCACGGGTGGTCGGGAAAGTTGCCGATGTTGATCCACTGGCGCCAGCACTCGGTGGTTTGCCACATCTTTTCGGCGGCCTCTTCAAAGGTCTGTGGCGCCGGGTGCTTGGTCCAGCTCAGCGCCACGAACACGTCATCGCCCTCGCTCATCCGGGTGCGTGCGCGCGCTTCGCGGCCCTCCAGCCCGATGTTCAGGTTGGTGGTCAGCCGCAGCGTCGGGTTGGCGTCGGGTTGCTTGCCCGCACGCGCGATGGCCTCGCCGTACGCGTTGGCCGAGTATTCCCAGCAGGCGCTGTCTCGGTGGTAATCGAACGCCGGCTCGCAGCTCATCATCAGCTCAACGGTGCCGCTGACGCAGCGCACCGTGCGCAGCAGGATGTGTTCGGCGTCCCAGTCCATCGGGGTGCGACGGTGTGTCCGCGATCGCCGCTCGATGTCATGCCACTTTCCCATCACCAGCGCGTCGCGCACGATCAGCCACCCGGTGTGCGTCTGCCAGGTGGTTTCCATGATCAGGCTGCCGGGAAGGTAGCGGCGGGCCGACGGCACCGAGACGCCGTAGGGACCCAGCCGGAAATGGCCGGCGCTACGGTCCAGGATCGCGCCGAACACGCTTGGGGAGTCCGGTCGTGGCACGCAGAGCCACTCCACCGAACCGGCCGGAGAGATCAGGCACGTCGTCTCCCAGTCGGACAGAAATGCGTAATCGGCGATCGGCGGAAACGGATTGCGCAGCGAGGCGAAGGACGCAGATGGCGCCGGCGCGCTGAAATCGAGTCGCGCGTCCAGGGGTGGTTGGGGTGCCGCTTCGAACGCTTGCGCCGCGGGGGCATCTGAGGGTTGCTGGGTGGATTGCCCGGCGGATGAGTCAGCGGGTTGGGCGTGCAGGACCATCCCGCCATCATCATCTGCCGACAGGCCCGGCGTCCACGATTTGCCCGAGGCAGCAGGCCAAGCTCATGCCCGCCGGTCTGCCGCCCGAGATGAGACGGGTGGTTTCGTCCGACGTGGGAGGCATGCGCTGATCTCGGCACATTGGTTTCGGGTGCCGGGGCGAATAGTGTGAGCCCCGTGAACGGGATCCTGAATTGGTGGGACGGCATCGAGCTGTGGCTTTCAGGGCTCGCATTCGTGCTGCAGGCCATGGTGGTGATGCCGGTCGTGCTCGCGCTGGCCTATGTCATCGCGGCGGCGCTGGACGCGCTGCTGGGCAAGGGCATCCAGTTAATGCGTAGGGCCCGCCACGCCGACGACGCGCCAGGGTAACCCGAATGCCTCGGTCACACGTGAGGTTGGTTCTCGTCACGCTCGTGGTGCTGGTGATCGCCGCGTGGTTGCTGACGCGCTGAGAATGCCGCCCATGTGAGTTCTGTTAGGCTTCCCGCCATGCACCGCATGGCATCCGGCGTCTTGGAATGCTGTGTCCTCGCGCGCTGTTGTTGCTGACTCCCAACCCGTACGCGGTCGGGTGTGGAGCTGGTGACTTTCTCCTGAAGTTCTAGCCGCCTTTCCGCAGCAACGGGACCTACATCCATAAGTCCCCCACTGGAAGGCCAGGAATGCTTAACGACATCGGGAGCGCTCTGCGCTGCCGGCGCTCGTTGGTGCTCGGGGCCGCGCTCGCCCTGACTGTCGGTGTGGTCGCGGCCTGTCACCCTGGAGCCAGCGACGTCGTGGGCGGCGGCGGGCTGGCCAACGCGCATACAAGTATCACCTTGGTGGCTTATTCGGTCCCAGAACCCGGGTGGAGCAAGGTGATTCCGGCGTTCAATGCCTCCGAGGAGGGCAAGAGTGTGCAGGTGATCACCTCATACGGCGCCTCTGGTGACCAGTCGCGCGGTGTTGTCGACGGTAAGCCGGCCGATGTGGTGAATTTCTCGGTCGAACCGGATATCACCCGATTGGTCAAGGCCGGCAAGGTTTCCAAGGAGTGGAACACCGACGCCACCAAGGGCATCCCGTTCGGGTCGGTGGTGACGTTGGTAGTGCGTAAGGGCAATCCGAAGAACATCAGGGATTGGGATGACCTGTTGCGGCCGGGTGTGGAGGTCATCACGCCCAGTCCGCTGAGCTCGGGCTCGGCCAAGTGGAACCTGCTCGCCCCGTACGCAGTCAAGAGTCAGGGCGGCAGCAATAACCAGGCCGGCGTTGACTTTGTCAGCAGGTTGGTGCGCGAACACGTCAAATTACGTCCCGGATCGGGGCGGGAAGCCACCGATGTCTTTGTCCAGGGCAGCGGTGACGTGTTGATCAGCTACGAGAACGAGGCCATCGCCACTGAGCGGAAAGGCAAGCCGGTCGAGCACNTCAACCCGCCACAGACCTTCAAGATCGAAAACCCGGTGGCGGTGGTNACCACCAGCCCGCACCTGGCTGCCGCGACCGCCTTCAAGAACTTCCAGTACACCGCAGCGGCGCAGAAGGTCTGGGCGCAGGCCGGTTTTCGGCCCGTCGACCCGGCCGTCGCCGCCGATTTCNGGGATCAGTTTCCGGTACCAGCGAAGCTGTGGACGATCGCTGAGCTTGGTGGCTGGGGCACAGTGGATCCGCAGCTGTTCGACAAGAGCGCCGGCAGCATCACGAAGATCTACACCCAGGCGACCGGATGACAGCGACGATAACCTCCAATCGCAACGCGGGCAGACGCTATTCTCGCGGGCCCGCCACCGCCACGTCGCTTCGGGTCGGTGTGGCGACGTTGTGGCTTTCGGTGATCGTGCTGCTGCCGCTGGCGGCCATCGCCTGGCAGGCGGTCGACGGCGGCTGGGATGCCTTCTGGCTGGCGGTCACTTCGAATGCCGCGCTGGAGTCGTTCCGGGTGACGCTGATCATCTCTGCCGGCGTCACCCTGATCAACCTGGTCTTCGGTTTACTCATCGCCTGGCTGCTGGTGCGTGACGACTTCGTCGGCAAGCGGCTCGTCGACGCGATCATCGATCTGCCTTTCGCGCTGCCGACGATCGTCGCCAGCCTGGTGATGCTTGCGCTGTACGGGAACAACAGCCCGGTGGGACTTCATCTGCAGCTCACCGCGTGGGGCGTGGCGGTGGCGCTGGCGTTTGTCACGCTGCCGTTCGTGGTGCGCGCCGTCCAGCCGGTGCTGCTGGCACTCGACCGGGAAGTCGAGGAGGCGGCGGCCTCGCTGGGCGCTAACGGCCTGAAGATCTTCACCTCGGTCGTGCTGCCGTCGCTGACGCCGGCGTTGTTATCCGGTGCGGGGCTGGCGTTCTCCCGAGCGATCGGCGAGTTCGGTTCGGTGGTGCTGATCGGTGGTGCGGTGCCGGGCAAGACAGAAGTCTCATCGCAATGGATCCGGACCTTGATCGAGAATGACGACCGCACCGGGGCTGCTGGGATATCCATTGTGCTGTTGTCGATTTCGTTCTTGGTGCTGCTCATCTTGCGGATCGTGGGTGGGCGCGCGGCCAAACGGGAGGAGGGGGCCGCATGACGTCGTCAGCGTGGGCTCGCTACCTCATTCGATTTGTCGGATTGGGCTACCTCTTTGTGTTGCTGCTCGTTCCGGTGACGCTGATCTTGTGGCGGACCCTCCGACCCGGCTTCGGCCAGTTCTTCGACTGGGTGAGCACCCCGGCGGCGCAATCGGCGCTGGACTTGACGCTGTTGGTGGTGGCCATCGTGGTACCCCTGAACGTGATTTTCGGCATCCCGACGGCATTGGTCCTGGCGCGCAACCGGTTTCGCGGTAAGGGTGTGCTGCAGGCGATCATCGATCTGCCGTTCGCGGTCTCGCCCGTCATCGTGGGCGTGGCGTTGATCGTGTTGTGGGGATCGGCGGGTGCGCTGGGCTTTGTCGAGAAAGACTTCGGGTTCAAGATCATCTTCGGCTTGCCCGGGATTGTTCTTGCCAGCATCTTCGTCACCTTGCCGTTCGTGGTGCGCGAGGTCGAGCCGGTGCTCCACGAGTTGGGGACCGAGCAGGAGGAGGCTGCGGCAACGCTGGGTTCGGGTTGGTGGCAGACGTTTTGGCGGATCACCTTGCCGTCCATCCGGTGGGGCCTGACCTACGGCATCGTGCTGACCATCGCACGTACCCTCGGGGAATACGGCGCAGTGATCATGGTGTCGTCCAACCTTCCGGGGAAATCGCAAACGCTGACACTGCTCGTCTCGGACCGCTATAACCGCGGGGCTGAGTACGGCGCCTATGCACTGTCGACGCTGCTGATGGGTGTTGCCGTGTTGATCCTGATCTTCCAGGTGGTTCTCGACGCCCGCCGCGCACGTGCGGCCAGACAAGCCTGACAAGGAGGGTTGACATGAGCGACGCCGGCACCGATCGGGACGCCCCCGCGATCGTCGTGCGCGACGCCTACAAGCATTATGGCGATTTCGTGGCATTGGACCATGTGGACTTCGTCGTACCCGCCGGTTCGCTGACGGCGTTGCTGGGCCCCAGCGGGTCGGGCAAGT
>JGI12631J13338_1000614_pt1 | contig 10559 bp, 8 predicted proteins | sample BlaSpr_A8_Ref_O1_FD_13338 | JGI IMG/M metagenome (IMG submission 13338) | reverse complement strand
GAGCGCCTGGGAGAACAGCCGCAGAACTCGATTGCCTTCCAGATGGCCGAAACGGTCGTTGATCTTCTTGAACCCATCCATGTCACAAACCATCAGGGTCAGGGAAGAGTTATCGCGCTTGCAGCGCGCCAGTTCGCGGTCGAGTTGCAGAAACAGGGAGCGGGCATTGGGCAACCCCGTTAGATAATCGGTGGTTGCCGAACTTTCCGCCTGCTGGAATTTCAACGCATTTTCAATGGCCAGAGCCATCTTACCGGTGACTGCCAAAAGGATTCGCAAATGGTCGGAGGTAAACGAATCCTTTTCTGACCGGTAAACTGCCAGTACGCCGATTACTCCGCTAACGCCTTCGAGCGGCACAGCCAGAGCGGAACGCAAGGTGCTGAATTTGGAAGGATCGTTCAAATATCCAGGTTCCACCGAAGGGTTGCCGTTCACAATCGGCTTTCTGTTCTGTGCCACCCATCCTGAAAGTCCGTCGCCTACTGGAATTCGCAGCGAAGAAAATAGTCGATAGTTGTCCCCGTTCACATACTCGGGAATCAATTCATTGCCGCGCATGATGTAAATTGCAATCGCGTCGTAGGGAACCATCGGTTTCAGTTTTACCGAAAATACTGAGAGAGTTTCTCCCAGACTCAACGAGGCTCCCAGATCCTGGCTCAATTCGAACAGAGACTGAGCCTCTTGCCGCGCGGCCGCGATAGAAGAAAGAAAACTGGCCTCCTGCCCCACCGAATCCGAAACCCCAACGCTTTCAAATCCCGCGTCCGGTGCAGGACCGCGATCAATTTTGATCTCCGAAGAAAGTGCCAGGGCTCCATCCGCTGATCCCGACTTGGCCTTGGCCAGATTCTCCAAAGAGCGGTAGCGCTTCGTTAGCACATTCACGACTTGCGGATCGAACGCTCTCCCCGACTCTTCCCCCAGTTGCTTCATCACCTGTTCCAGAGGCATGGCGCGGCGATATTGACGATCGGAGGCCAGTGCGTCTAGGTAATCGACGGCCGACAAAATCCGCGCTCCGATCGGTATTTCCAGACCCTTCAGGCCGAACGGATAACCCGAACCATCCCACTTCTCGTGGTGGGCTCGCACAATGGGCACCACCGGATATGGAAAGCGAACTCGCTCCAGAATCTCCGCGCCCACGATCGTATGAATCTTCATCTTCTCGAACTCTTCCGGAGTCAGCCGCCCCGGTTTCGAAATGATGTGTTCAGGCACCGCCAGCTTGCCAATGTCGTGCAGCAGTGCAGCCGCGTGCAGCGCCTCTAGATCCATCCCTTTCATGCCAAGTTCTTTAGCCACTTCGATGGCATAAATGCGAACCCGCTGCAGGTGATCGTGCGTGGTCTGGTCCTTTGCTTCAATCGCCAGCGCCAGTGCTTCGATGGTTCGCAGATGAAGATTCGCCATCTCCTCGACGTGCCGCTTTTCGTCGTCCAGTTTGCCCAGATAGAGCCGGTAAGAACGGTAGATCAGGTACACGGCCGGAACAAAGAGCAGGGAAGTCTCCCAGTTGAAATTGCGGTTGAACCAGGAGATTGCAGCCGCGATTCCCCCGCCCGCCAGGTAATAGGGAAACGACCAAAAATAACAATCCACCAAAATTCTTTGTAGCGGCTGACCTTCGCTGAACGAGATCACCACGGCGATGCAGCCGGCGTTCACGATAAAGTAGGTCGAAGCCGCCAGACACAAAAGTAATGGCCGGATACCAATGATCGCGTTGCAATAAGAGTTGTGATAAACGAAATAGGCGAGCGCGGTGGAGAGCGATCCCGCGCAAACGTTAAATGTAAGCTGAATCGCAGTCGGGCGGCCTGGGTAAAGACTTTGAGCCAGCATGGCAATCGCGCTCAGAGTCAGGGCTTCTGCGTAACCCAGTTCCGCGATGCCTACCAGGATGAACAGGAAATTAACTGACAGGGTCCCGGTAATTCCCGGCAGGTTCACTCGCAGCCGCGAGCCCAGCAGAGCAATGCCCAGGTAGCAAATAAACTCGGCTATGTTCTTGCTGCTCTGGTGAATATCGGCAAGCAACAAGCACGCTGTGCCGGCCGCTATGACCAGACCGACAAACACTTGTGCCGCAATCGGCAGGCTTTTCCACGAATTAGTGCTGGCGGACATAGGTAACGTACACGCGCTACTGCGCCTTTAGGATACCCATGCCGCCCCCCCAGTCACAGCGGATTAATCGGAGGGGCCGAACTTCGGTAACTTTTACGATGATATTTCTGTTATTAGGACACTGCGGCCTGCTTCAGGTATGCACGCTGGTGCAACGTTGGTGGCGGCGCGTGGACTCGAACCACGGACCTACGGATTATGAGACCGTCGCTCTAGCCACCTGAGCTACGCCGCCATTCGTGGGGAACACAGCGAGAAGGAACTTGCCTTTCGAGAGATCCTCGCCGCTTTGAACGTATCGAGCCGGTTGGCGCGTATGTCCAATCTTTGATTCTAAGAGCACGCTCAAAAACGTGTCAAACGCTGGGGTACCCTAATCCCATCCACATCGCTCTGTCATTCATACAGCTCTGTCGTCCCGAGCTGTAGCGAGGCATCTTGGTACTTGCTTGCAGTGGCCATACTCTGCGCTCAACCGAGGTGCCTTGCTTCGCTCGTGAAGACAGAGGTCGGAGGATCGAGGGGCAATTTCGCCACTTGCCATCAACCTCAGGAAACTGGAAACTAGTCTTTCATGAAAACCGTCGCTGTGATTCCTGCCCGGCTCGCCTCCACCCGCCTTCCGCAAAAAATGCTGCGTGAAATCGCGGGGAAACCTCTGGTCGGCTGGGTCTACCAGGCAGTTTGCGCCTCCCAGGGATTATCGGATGTGATGATTGCTACCGATTCGGAAGAGATTTTTAAGGCGTGCAGCGCTCACGGATGGAAGGCTCAAATGACTTCGCCCTCTCATCGCAGCGGGACGGAGCGCGTGCAGGAAATCTCTACCCGCGTGGACGCTGATGTTTACCTCAACGTGCAAGGCGACGAGCCGCTCACCCGCCCGGAACAAATTGCCGCTCTGCTGTCGGTCATGAAAGATTCTTCCGTTTCCGTTGGAACGTTGAAGACTCCCTGTCCGCCTGAGGACATTCGGAATCCAAGCGCGGTAAAGGTGGTCACAGCGCCCAACGGACGTGCGCTCTATTTCTCCCGTGCAACCATTCCGTTCGATCGCGATGCCAGTGGACCCCAATACTTCAAGCATCTCGGACTTTACGCCTACCGTAAACCTGCGCTCGATTTTTTCGTGAGCCAGCCCGAGTCTTCTCTGGAAAAAGCCGAACGGCTGGAACAACTCCGCTTTATGGAAAACGGAATCCCAATTTATGTTGCTGAAACTCCTTACGATTCCGTAGGAGTGGATACAGAGGAAGATCTGCGGCGAGTAGAAAAAATCATAAGCAGTCACTGAAATCATCCCTCCGTCTTAACTTCAGTGGGCGATCCAAGTCAGGTGCTGGGCTCAGGCGTTACGATCAGGCGCTCTGCGTTCGGTCCCAGGCTTCGGCTGCCGCCACCCTGCGTGAGATTGCCGGATGAGAATGAAACAAAACCTCTATCCACCGCGAAGGTGTGCGCTCCGCAAGATTCTGTTGCGCCAGCTTGTTCATGGACGAAATGAACGGAACTACACTGGCAATCGATTCGAATGCGTACCGGTCGGCCTGCCTCTCGTTGTAGCGCGAATAGGCATTCAATGCCGGCATTAGGAAAAGCGACAACACGCTCACCGTGATCGCCAGCAGCGGTAAATTGGCGAAGTCAGAAAGCTCTTCAAACATGTGGCGATCGACCGCATAGTGCAGCACAAAGTTCGCGATCCAGAAGCCTGCCAACGTAATCCCTGCCTGCACAAAGATGCTCTTCAAAATGTGCCGGTGCACGTGATGGCCAAGTTCATGTGCCAACACCGCTTCGATTTCCTCGGGAGCATAGTTATCGAGCAGCGTGTCGGCAAGAATGATTCGGCGCGTACTTCCCAGGCCAGTGAGTGCTGCGTTCGCCTTCTTACTCTTTTCCGAAAGCTTCCAGCGATAGACTCCGCGCACCCGTGTGCCCGCGCGCTCCCCTAGTTGCACCAGCCGGCGGCGCAAGTCTTCATTCTCCAGCGGTTCGAATTTATAAAAGATGGGGAAAAGCACGACCGGCGCAAGCTGGGCTAAAAGGATAAACAAACCCATCACGATTGCCCATGTGATGATCCACCAGTGTTGCGGCCACTGCCGAATCATAAAATAAAGCAACTCCACAACAATCGCAGCCATGACCAACCCCACCAGAAAACCCTTGGTCTCATCCCAAAGCCATGAGCGAAATCTTTGGGTTGAAAGTTGGAAGCTGCGCTCGACACGGAATCCGTAATAATCGAGGCCGAAGCCCAGGACCTTGCCGATTAGAAGTAGAAAAAAAAGGTAGATAAAAAGTGACAGGGTGTAATTCTGGAATCCCCGCCGCAAGGCCACGTCCCGCAGCCAACCTGACCACCCAGTAGCCACCAGCACGATCATGAAGGCGGCGCCGATAACAAAATCCGCCATACCCAGCCAGCGCCGCAGCCGGTTGTAACGGCGTGCCTCCGGCGAATCTTTTGGAGTTGGGGATAGATCTTCTGCCAAGGCCATGCTACCTAGAAGTATCGCATTATCGGAGTCTTTATGTAGGGGGCCGCCGCCCTTGGCTCGCTTGTTCTGAGCAGCCGAAGGGTCGAGCGAAGCTCGATTTTCTTGCCCATCTAATGCGAATCGCCGCCCTGCGCTGCGCTTACGCGCCGCTTTCGACAAATTCTTTCGCGCTTGCCAAAATCTCGTTCACCAGCTCAGGCGATGCTGCCTCAGAGTAAAGCCGCAGAAGTGGCTCCGTCCCCGAAGCGCGGAAAAGAACCCAGGCGTCAGCGCCGTTGCCACCCGTCGGTGCATCCAGAAAAAACTTGATTCCGTCCAGATTTTCTTTCTGAACCACACCATAACGTCCCAGCCGCTTTGTACCTTCAGCGCTGGCGCGCTTGATTGCACTTTGCTTCACTTCGTCGGCAATATGCAGATCGCGCCTGCCGTAATAATGCGGTCCGAACTCGCGTTGCACATCGGCCACCAGTTGGCCGAGCGGCTTACTCTCATCTGCCATAGCGTTTACCAAAAGTAGGCAATTGAGCAATCCATCGCGCTCCGGCAGAAAGCGCGAATACCCGATTCCGCCCGATTCTTCCCCGCCCATCAGAATCTCGTGCTCCATCATGAGGTCCGCGGTATATTTAAACCCGATCGGCGTCTCGTAAACCTTGCGTCCGTACTTGGCCGCGATGCGGTCGATCATACGCGTGGTGTTGAAAGCCCTCACCACATCTCCCGGCCACTTCTTGCATTCGAGCAACCAGCGCAATAAAACGCAGAAGATTTTGTGGGAATCCACGAAGCTGCCATCTTCCGCGACCGCGCCTATGCGGTCGGCGTCGCCATCCGTGGCCAGGCCCGCATCGCACCGATTCTCTCTCACCGTTTGTTGCAGCAACGCGATGTGCGGCTGAATCGGTTCGGGGTTAATGCCAGGGAAAAGCGGATTCAATTCCTGCCGGATCGCGATATGCTGCACCCCGCGTTCCTGAAAAATCCCCGCGAGCACTCCACGGCCCGAACCATACATCGAATCAACCGCGATCTTAAACCCGGCTTTTCCGATCAGGACGAGATCGGCAAACTGGCAAATTGCGGCGATGTAGGAGGATTTGAGGTCGACTACATCAATCGCCGCCCCTGACCCTCGCGGCAAAGCACCGGCTCGCAACTCCTCTTCGATTTTTTTCATGATGGCGGGAGTAGCCGACCCGCCAAAGTTCCCCTTGAACTTCATCCCATTCCAATTCCAGGGATTGTGGCTGGACGTGATCATGACCCCGCCCGCTGTGCCATGTTTTTTCACTGCGAATGACACGGCCGGGGTTGGCGTGTAGTCGTTCGACAACTTCACTGGAATGCCCGCGCCGGCAATCACTTCGGCAGCTACCTGTGCGGCCGCTTGTGAGGCAAACCGCGTGTCGTATCCAATGACGATTCCGCGTGAGGCGTCTTCATACTTCAGCGCATAGGAGGCAATGGCGCCGGCAACGCGGCGGACATTTTCAAAAGTAAAATCGTCGGCGATAATAGCGCGCCAACCGTCGGTACCGAATTTAATCTCTTGAGGCATTTCGTTTTTCGTACTCGCCGCCAGACACTTCCTACACCAGTCGGTGCAGCTTCTTCGCGTCCAGATGCTTCACTACTTTTCCCACGTCTTGCGCATGCTGCCGGGTGGTGATCAGCAATGCGTCCGGTGTATCGACCACGACCAGGTCTTTTACACCCACGGCCGCGACGAACTTCCCCGGAGCATGCACATAATTTCCCGTCGCGTTCAGAACGAACGATTTCTCCGCGGCAATAATATTTCCTTCCGCCGGAGTGGTCTTTGCTGAGTGATGTTCGTGCAGTGCCGTCCATGAGCCGATATCGTTCCAACCAAAATCGGCGGGGAGACAGAAAATATTGGACGCCTGTTCGCCCTTGGCCGAACGCGGTTCCAGCACCGCATAATCGATGCTGATGTTCTCGCATTTCGGATAAAGCCTGCGCAGCGTGGAATTGAATTTGCCGGTGCCATAAGCGCCGGCAATTTGTTCGAGCAGGGAAGCGGTCCCAGGAAGATGTTCGAGCAGAGCGTTCGCCAAGGTTCGAGCCTGCCATAAAAACATCCCGCTATTCCAGTAGAAATTTCCCGCGGCCACAAATGTTGTAGCCGCAACCGCATCAGGTTTTTCGGTAAAACGCCGCACGCGCAAACCTTCGCTGGCCGACGTACCCGCAACTTCAATGTAACCGTACCCGGTCTCCGGACGCTTGGCGCGAATACCAAGAACAACAATATTTTCCCCCGCCGCCGCAATCTCAATCGCGCGCTGGATAACCGCTCGATACGCCTGCTGGTCGCCAATCACATGATCGGATGGGAACATGCCAATCACCGCGTCGGGATTCTCGCGCATCAGAAGAAAGGCCGCCAATCCGATTGCAGGCGCGGTATTCCTCCCTACCGGTTCGGCAACAGCCTGGGGCCTCGGCAATTTTGGAAGTTGCTTCAGGACCGCTGGACGAAGATCGTCGTTGGTGATAACCCAGAATCGCTTCGTGGGAGCCAGCGGCAGCAGTCGCGCCAAGGTCTGTTGCAGCATGGTCTGCTTGCCGTCAAGCGCGAGCAATTGCTTGGCTCGCTTTTTACGGCTGAGCGGCCAGAAGCGCGTGCCCCGGCCGCCGGCGAGAATCACGGGATANAAGTTNGAGNTTTTCGCCACGTTCTTACGATGCGTTCTTAGGGCTAGTCGTCTTAGTCCATCAAAAATCTTCGATCAAAACACTATCGATCAAAAATCACATCCGTATTGCAGGTGCAGGCAACGCGGCTCCCGGCACTTTCGCTCGCAAGAATTCCAGCGTCCACTGCGGACGCACCGTAAATCCTTCCATTAGCGCCGGAACAACAATCGCATCGCCTTTCGCCAACGTCACCGGATCCGCCCCTGGCTTCTCCACCACGCCGCATCCCTCCACGGCTACCAGAATCTGCGCGGAATTCTTCCCAGACTCGTCGCGCGTGTTCAACGCCTGCGGTTCCTTGATCTCGAACATGTCCACTTCAAAATAAGGCGCGGCTACCAGGACGGCTTGCCGATTTTTGCTGCCAGGCTTCTGCGAGGGAGCCGCCCGCAATACCTTGCCCGACGCGGCATTCACTCTTACTGCGGCCAGCCCTTCCTTCAAATGCAGTTCCCGCGGCCGGCCATAATCATACAGGCGATACGTCGTATCCGACTGCTGCTGAGTTTCCACGATCACCGATCCCGGACCAAGCGTGTGCACGGTTCCGCCGGAAACATAAATCATGTCGCCGGTGAAGACATCAACCCAGTTCAACAGCTCTTCGGCGCGCTTCTCTTCGATTGCGGCTGCCAACGCGTCTACGGTCACGCCGGATTTCAGCCCTAATCCAATCTGTGCCCCGGGCCTGGCGTGTGCCACATACCAGCACTCCGTCTTTCCCCAGGGTTGGTGCACTCGTAAGGCCTGCTCGTCATCGGGATGGACTTGCACCGAGAGTTTTTCGTGCGGGAAGAGAAACTTTAAAAGCAGCGGAAAGCGCCGGGCATCGCGAGCGGCATCCCCAACCAGATCCCTCCGATGCTTCTCACTCAATTGCGCCAGAGTTTGTCCGGCAAGCGGTCCATTCGCTACTTTGCAATCGTCGCCCGTGAGCCATGCTTCTCCGATCTTCTCCTCGAATTTCCGATTCGGATAAATCGGCGAAAGATCGTGCGTTCCCCAAGGCCTTGGATCGAAAGCCGGGAGCATCAAAAGAGGGTAAAGATCGGACATAAGCTTTAGCGCCGATTGTCATTGATCCCCGCTGGTCATCCCGAGCGAAGCGAGGGACCTTGGTTTCTTCGATTGAAACGCAGTCCTCTACAGCGCCGCGAAAAACTTCCGCATCCGCTCCAGTCCGCGATCTAGTTCCGTTTTCGAGGTCGCATAGGAAACCCGAATATGCTCGGCGGTGCCGAACCCTTCGCCCGGAACCGTCGCCACATGGGCTTCCCGGAGCAGTCTTCCGGCTACATCGGAAGCGGATTTCACTCCTCCGCGCCCAAAGAACGCGGAGATATTCGGATACGCATAAAACGCTCCTTCCGGAAGCGTGCATGTTACCCCCGGAATCGACCGCAGCCCCTCGACCACATGATTGCGCAACTCGATATATTCGCGGCGCATGTGCTCCACGCATTCCTGTGGTCCGTTCAACGCCGCTACCGCCGCCTTCTGCACAATCGAAGTCGGATTGGAAGTGGACTGGCTTTGCAACTTCGACATCGCGGAGATGACTACCGACGGTCCCAGCGCATACCCTAACCTCCAGCCCGTCATTGCATAGGTCTTCGAAAGCGATCCCAACACCACCACGCGCTCTTTGTACTCACGCAGCGACCCAACCGAAAAATTCCGGCCCGTATAGTTGAGGTACACGTAACACTCATCTGATAGCACCCAGATTCCCCGTTCATGCGCCAGCCGAACCACCTTCGTCAGATCCTCCGCACTCATTACCGCGCCCGAAGGGTTCGACGGCGAATTCAGAATGATTACCTTCGTCCGCGGCGTGATCAAACTAGCGACCATCTCCGCGGTTACACGAAACCCCTGTGACTCGTCGGTGTGCAGCAACACGCAGCGCCCGCCCGCGTAGCGCACAATGTCCTTGAACGACACCCAGTAGGGAACCGGCAAAATCACCTCGTCGTCATGATCCACCAGAACTTGAATGGCATTGAACAGCGCATTCTTACCGCCGGTTGAAGCAATCGCTTCTTCGCGGCGGTAATCGGAATCGAAATCCGCCGCGTGGCGGTGCACAATCGCGTCGCGCAATTCGGCAGTGCCCGCGACCGCCGTGTATTTTGTAAAGTTGCCCTGAATGGCCGCGATGGCCGCATCTTTGATGTGCTGCGGCGTGGCGAAGTGGGGTTCACCTGCGCCAAAATCCACCACATCGATTCCCTGCGAGCGCAGCTTATCCGCTTCGGCTACCACTGCCATGGTGGCGGAGGGTTCAATTCGGTTGATTCGCTCGGTAAGTTTCACGGCTTCGCTGGTCGCAGTGGTCATGCCTTCTTTTTCCTCAACCTTTCTCTTTTTTCTGAATGCTTGTCCGAAGTGCGAGCTATCTCTTCCTGCATTTCATCATGGAACTTATATGCAGGCTCGAGTTTCTCCCGCAGCTTCTGCTCCACTACTTCCGGCACCAGTCCCCGCACCGGACCGCCCGCCTGCGCCACTTCGCGCACCAGTCGGGAGCTGACGTAAGAATACTTGTCCGCCGGCATCATAAAGACCGTCTCGAGTGTGGGCTCGAGCTTGCGGTTCATCAGCGCCATTTGCAGCTCGTATTCGTAATCGCTCACCGCACGAATGCCGCGCAGCACGCAAGTCGCCTCAATCGATTTGGCGTACTCAACCATTAGGCCATGAAAAGCTTCGATCCGCACATTTTTCAAGTGTGCCGTCAGAGTTTTCAGCATCTCCAGCCGCTCCGGCAAGCTGAACATCGGAACCTTCTCGGAGTTCCGCAGAATCCCAACCACCAACTCGTCGAAAATCTTAGCGCCCCGCTCGATAAGATCAAGGTGCCCGTTAGTGGGTGGATCGAATGAGCCGGGATAGAGCGCGCTGATGTGCCTCAATGGTCCTCGCAGGAAGCTGCCATACCGAATAGTAGATTCTATGCGGGGGCTGGCGAGGATGGCAATTGTGGAGTTGGCCGACTACCGTTGGCCCCAGTGGTTTGTCATCCAAAGGGTTTGTCATCCCGAGCGCAGCGAGGGACCATGGTTTCCGCTGGCACTATTTAGTTAGCGCATGCAAAAACCAAGGTCCCTCGCTACGCTCGGGATGACAAGCAGCAGAAGAGCTCAGCGCTTGGCCGCGATGGGCACTTTTACCGGCTCTGGAGGCGCACTGGGC
>JGI12631J13338_1000609_pt1 | contig 10596 bp, 7 predicted proteins | sample BlaSpr_A8_Ref_O1_FD_13338 | JGI IMG/M metagenome (IMG submission 13338) | reverse complement strand
CGCTGGCTCGCGATTTCGTGGCTCGCGCGGGCGTCGTCGATAAGCTTAAGGGCAGGGTCATTACTCTCTTTGGTTGTGGCGGCGATCGCGATCGCGCGAAGCGTCCGCTAATGGGCGAGGCTGCGGGCAAGGGGAGTGACTTTGTCGTGCTTACTTCCGACAATCCGCGCTCGGAACATCCGCTGGCGATCATGAACGATGCGGTGGTCGGACTGCAGAGATCCGGCGCAAAATATTCCATGGAACCTGACCGGGGCAAGGCGATTGCGTTTGCTTTGCAACAGGCTGCGCCGGGCGACATCGTGCTGCTTGCGGGCAAGGGGCATGAAAAGGTGCAGGTCACGCGGGAGGGGACGATTCCGTTCGACGATGTGGAGGTTGCGCGCGAGAGCCTGAAGGCGCTGGGCTATGAGTGCAAGAGTGTCGCGAAGGCGAGCATCGCGGGGAAGATGCTATGAAACTTCTTCTCTCGCGCATTGCCGAATTTATTGCTCCGGCAGGCGGGGCCGCGACTGGCCAATCTGATGGCCAGGCTATGGCACAGGGATATTCCATCGACTCGCGTACGGTACAACCGGACGAACTTTTTTTTGCGGTCCGGGGTGAACGCCTCGACGGTCACGACTTTGTCGAGCAGGCGTTGCGCCGAGGCGCGATTGCAGCGGTGGTCCGGAAGGATCAGGTGGCGCGCTATACGAACCTGGCACCTGGCCCGGCGGGGCTGCTGGCCGTAGGCGACACTCTGGTTGCGTTACAGACGCTGGCTACCGCGGTGCGAAAAATCTGGGGCAAGACGGCGATCGGAGTTACCGGGTCGATGGGCAAGACGACGACCAAGGAAGCGATGGCTCACTTGTTGGCGATCAAATATCGGGTGCATCGCACCAAGGGAAATTTCAATAATCATTTCGGATTGCCGTTAGGGTTGCTGACGCTCGAACCGGAGTATGACATCGCGGTGGTTGAAATGGGGATGTCGCACAGCGGTGAAATTGCTGCGCTGGCTCGGATCGCTCTGCCGAACGAGGGAGTTGTTACCAATGTTGCGTCGGTGCATCTGGAGAGTTTCGATTCCATCGCGGGAATTGCGCGCGCGAAATATGAGCTGATCGAAGCACTTCCGCACGGGGCCACCGCGGTGCTGAATGCTGATGACGAGTATGTCTGCCAATTTGGCCGCGATTTCAAGGGCAAGGTGGTCCTGTTCGGCTTCAAGACAACCGCCGATGTGCGGGCGGAAAATATCGAAGTGCTTGGACCGGAAGGCACGCGCTTCGATCTCGTGAGCCACGAAGAGCGGCAAACGGTGCAGAGTCCGTTGCTCGGAAAGCACAATATTTATAACGTGCTTGCGGCGGCGGCGATTGCGCTTGAGCATGGCATCACTCCGTCGGAGATTGCGGCGGCGCTGCCGTCGCTGCAACCCGCCGACAAGCGCGGACAGGTCGTCCAACTGGGTAACATCATGGTGCTCTACGATTGTTACAATTCAAGTCCGAAGGCGCTTATGGCTGCGGTGGATACGCTGGCTGCGATGCCGGGCGGTCGCCGGATTGTGGTTGCCGGGGAGATGCTGGAGCTTGGTCTGAGCGCCGAGCGACTGCATCGCGAGTGCGGGCTCTATATGGCGCAGACTCAGGCGGGAAATCAGGTCGGAAGTAAACTAGACTTCCTGCTGGGCGTGCGCGGGCTGGCGAAGCCTATGGTGGAAGCGGCTCGGGAAGCGGGTTTGCAAGCGGAGTTTGTCGAGACTCCGGAGGAAGCTGGCGATTGGCTGGCGCGTGAAACGCGCGAAGGCGATGTGGTATTGCTGAAAGCTTCGCGCGGCGTGAAGCTCGAAAAAGCGCTGGAGACGTGGCAACAGAAACGCGATGTTCCTAGCGCTGTTCGCAATCCTTAGGCGCAGGGAATTCATCACTGAGAGCTGACGGCGGAGAGCTGACAGCTGGTTCTGGAGGCGGATTGCTCTACTGGCTGCTCTATCTGAAGCTCTTCCATTATTTTCCGCCCTTCCGCATTTTTCGTTATCTGACTTTTCGCACGGCGTTTGCCAGCCTCACGGCGCTTTTCACTGGGCTGATTGTTGGGCCCATCGTGATCCGGCGGCTGCGCGATTTCCAGATTGGGCAATATATCCGCGAGGAGGGACCGCAGGCTCACCAGAAAAAAGCGGGCACTCCTACGATGGGCGGCCTACTGATCGCGATTGCCATTCTGGTGCCCACGCTGCTTTGGGCGGACTTAAGTAATCCGTTTGTCTGGATTGCGGTTTTTTCGACGCTGGCGTTTGGCGCGATCGGTTTTGCGGACGACTATCTCAAAGTCGTCCACCGGCGAAATCTTGGCCTTACGGCGCGCGCCAAGATCGGCTATCAGATTTTGGCCAGCGTGGCGATCGCGGTGGCGCTGATTGTTTTGCAACACCGCGGAGAATATTCCACCAAGCTGTTTGTTCCCTTCTTCAAACAGCTTCATCCGGACCTGGTGATCGAACGATGGGCGGCTCATCCGCAGTTGTGGCCGCTGGCATTCCTGCCATTCATAGGATTTGTCGCGCTGGTGATTGTGGGATCGAGCAACGCGGTGAATCTTACCGACGGCCTGGATGGCCTGGCGATTGGCTGTACGGTGATTGCGGCAGGAGCGCTTGCGGTCCTGACTTATCTGAGCGGGCACGCTACTTTTGCGACTTATCTTGAGTTGCAGCGCATGCCGCAGATCGGCGAGCTCACTATTTTTTGCGGAGCTATGGTCGGATCGGCGATCGGATTTCTATGGTACAACGCACACCCGGCGGAAGTTTTTATGGGCGATGTCGGCTCGCTGGCCCTGGGCGGCGCGATTGGCACGGTGGCGGTCATGATCAAGCAAGAGCTTTTGCTGCCGTTCATCGGAGGAATTTTTGTGATCGAGGCGCTGTCGGTGATCCTGCAGGTCGGTTCCTACAAGTTGCGGAAGAAACGCATCTTTAAGATGGCGCCGATTCACCACCACTTTGAACTGCTGGGATGGTCGGAGTCGAAGGTGATTGTGCGGTTCTGGATTGCATCGCTGGTGTTTGCGCTGTTTGCGCTGACGACGTTGAAATTGCGATAACGGAATGGATCTGCGAAACAAGCGCGTGCTGGTGGTCGGACTTGGCAAGTCTGGCGTAGGTTCGGCGCTTTTTCTTAGGTCGCGCGGCGCGCGGGTCACGGTTTCGGATGCGAAGCCGGAGGCCGAGCTCCGCGATGAAATTCTGCTCCTGCTGGAGCATGGAATCACGGTCGAAACCGGTGGACACGGCGACCGCACCTTTCGTGGTCAAGACTTGATCGTGGTGAGTCCGGGGGTTCCGGTCGATGCTCCGCAACTGGTGCAGGCGCGCAGCCTGGGCGAGCCGGTGATCGGGGAGATCGAACTCGCCGCGCATTTTCTCTCTGGCCAGATCGTCGCGATTACGGGGGCGAATGGCAAAACTACGACCACCTCGCTGGCGGGCGAAATTATTGCCGCGGGAAAGTTCTCTACGCTGGTGGGCGGAAATATTGGGACTCCTGCGATCAGTTTTGCAGATGAGGCCGGCCCCACGACCTGGATAGTGCTGGAAGTATCGAGCTTTCAACTGGAAACCATTGTTGAATTTCGTCCCCGGATTGCGGTGATTCTGAATATCACGCCTGACCATCTCGATCGTCACAAGACTTTTGACAATTACGCAAATACCAAAGCGCGCATTTTTGAGAATCAGCAGGCGGACGATTTCACGGTTCTGAATGCTGACGATGCGACTACTGCTGGATTGTCGGAGCGCACGCGGGCGCAGGTGTTCTGGTTTAGCCGTAAGAAGGAAATTGAAAAGGGAGCGTTCGTTCGCGGAGCGCAGATTTATTTTCGGGATGGGCGGCATGAACGCCAGATCCTGCCGCTGGCTGAAGTCTCCTTGAAAGGCGGGCACAATCTGGAAAATGTTCTGGCGGGGGTGTCGATTGGAATGGTGGTCGGATGCCAGCCGGAACAGATCCGGGATGCGGTTCGAAATTTCAAAGCGGTCGAGCACCGGCTGGAATTTGTCGCTCGAGTTGCGAGCGTCGATTACTACAATGATTCGAAGGCCACGAACGTGGACGCAACCATTAAAGCGCTGGAATCGTTTCCGGCTAATGTTCACCTGATTCTTGGAGGCAAGGATAAGGGCAGCGACTATTCCGTGTTGCAGGAGTTGTTGCGAGAGCGCGTGAAGCGCGTTTATACCATTGGGGCTGCGGCCGCGAAGATTGAATCGCAGATTCAGGGGGCGGCAGAAATCGAACATGCGGAGACCCTCGAAAACGCGGTGCGGCGGGCCAGTGAAATTGCTTTGGAGGGCGATGTGATTCTTCTGGCTCCGGCCTGCGCCAGTTTTGATCAGTTTCAGAGTTATGAACATCGGGGACGGGTGTTTAAGGAGACGGTGCATTCTCTCGCTATGTCTCGAGCGACATAGTACGAGATTTGTATGGGGTGAGCCGAACCCAGTCCCGAGTGGCTTGCGAAAGCGGTGAAACAGCATTACGGGTGGTTGTGTCTTGCCCGCAAGAATCGCCAAACAGAGGAGCTGACCCCAATTCCCTTCCCTCGACCGACCGTGAGGTGCGACCTGAGTAGCCGACAGATTCATCGAATGCTGCATGTTCAATAACGCGGGCACAATCGAGAACTGGTGGCGGCGGGTAGCGATGGTTTTGGTGTCATCTTCGTTGTTCACGAGTTCCTCGCTGCCGGTATCGATAAGCGATTGTGGCCAAGGAACCAAGTCAGTTATCTTTCCTGGAATTTCTCTCGAGGAAACTTCTCTTCGCGACAGGACTCCGTGGTGAAATGGATTCTCTATGGCTAAGCGGGTGAGTGTCGATCGCTGGATGTTTACGGTGACCACGATCCTGGTTTTTATTGGGCTGGTCATGATTTTCAGCGCATCCGCGGTGATGGCCAAGGAACGGTTCGGGTCGGCTTATGAATTTCTGTTGAAGCAACTGGTATGGGCGGTTGCGGGACTGGTCGCGATGGTTGTGGCCATGAAGGTGGACTACAAGCGGCTACAACATCCAGCGCTGGTTTTTTTGCTATTGGGCTTTACCACGCTGCTGCTCATCTCCGTGTTTTTTCTGGACCGCGCGCACGGCACCCACCGCTGGTTTCACGTCGGTCCCATTTCGTTGCAGCCTTCGGAGCTGGCCAAGCCTGCGTTGATCCTATTTTTGGCATGGTTTCTGCAAAACAAAACCAAGGCCATAGACGACTGGCGGGAGACACTGATTCCGGCGATCGTGCCGACGGTGGTTTTTATTGCGCTGATTGTGTTTCAGCCTGATCTCGGGACGGCCATAGCCTGCGCGGGGATTACAGCTTGCGTACTGTTTGTTGCCGGTATTCGTTTGCGATACTTCGGATATGCTTTTGTGGGCGCGTTGCTGCCACTTTATTTTTTGATCTTTCACGTGTCGTATAGAAGAGATCGCATTCTGGCCTTCCTGAATCCTTACGCTGATCCGAAGGGATTTGGCTTCCACATTATCCAATCGCTGATTGCGGTCTCTACTGGCGGTGTGACCGGGCTTGGGTTGATGGAGGGAAAGCAGAAACTGTTCTATCTTCCCGAACCGCACACAGATTTTATTTTCGCCGTCACGGCAGAAGAGTTGGGACTGGTCGGAGCGCTCGCCGTCATTATTCTTTTCGCGATTTTTCTTTGGCGGGGCACCCGAGCAGCGCTGCGCACGCAGGATGATTTTGGGCGCTTTTTGGCGGTCGGGATTACGAGCATGATCGTGCTCCAGGCTTTCATCAATATTAGTGTGGTACTTGGGCTGATGCCGACGAAGGGAATTCCGCTGCCGTTCGTTTCCTATGGGGGATCGTCGCTGTTTGTGACTTTAATGTGCGTCGGGGTGCTGCTGAATATCACGAAGCAGGCGGAGTAGAGCTCGAGCGTCGGATTTGTACCCTTGCGAAAGAAGAGGGGCAGTGTCCACAACCCTCCTAACGCGTCAACGCACCGGCTTAGTTGGCCTTCGGCGCATCGTCAATTAGGGTACGCGGATGGCGGATGGATGAGAGAAAAGGGTCGCGAAAGCTGAGGCACGACAACCCCATCGCTACTTGAATGTCGTTATACCCTCCAAAAAAATGGCGCAGGTTCCCTCTTTTGACTGCGCCACGCAGAGCAATCACACCGAGACGAAAACTGGGGTGCCTGGCTTCATCGGCTCCCTCGTCTCCGCTCCGTTATTCCGTTATTGGTTAGGGCCACATTACAACGGTGTCTCATTTGTGTCTGTTCACAATTGCTCAGTTGTGACAACCATTGGCTACCTCGCCGAGAATCGCGCCCACGACAGATCCACGTGTCGAGTTAATCGCCCTGCACCAGAAAAGTCTTTTTTTGGCGTCCTGGCTCTAGCCAGAGGTAAGTTCCTTGCACTGCCCGGTTTTCGGGGCAATCTGTTCTATGTTGTTCAGCAGAACGGAACAACTGCGATCCCAGTTGGAGATTGTCACAATGATTTGCACCGTTCTGTGCAAAAAGCCCGATAGCTTCAAAAAGGAAAGTAATTCTGCATCGTCCTACTCTGTCTTTTCGAAGCCGTGATGTATTTTCCGCATGTGTCCTAAATTGAACAGACGCTGACGTGACATCGGCGTAGTCTGGTCCCAATTCTCATCCACCGACAGTGATATCGCGAATCAGGGGTGAGCCCCGCCCTGTTCAACCTTGTGCTTCCGACGCTTCAACTCGACGGAGGTCGCGAAATGGATCACTAATCTTATTTTCGAAGAAGGCAAAAGCACGGAGAGCCCCAAGTTCGCAATTGCTTGAGAAACAACCTGAGTTCACCAAAGCCCGCAAAGACGAAATTGCAGACATAGTGTTCGGCTCGAGATAGGCTTAAATCCGGGCCAATGATCAAGTTCGGACGGCCTGGAAGTGTAGATATCCGGGCGCGACAATTAAGAGCAGGTTAACGTTGGATAGCTAAGGGGTGACATCATGAGTATCGTGGGGCGCATCGCGGTTTATGAAGACTGCTGCCTGCGATGGGAGGTGACAAATGTCCACATCGGGTCACACTCCCGACTTTCATGGGCCCGTCGCTTTATCTACATCTAAGCGATTTGCGTACGTTCCAATCGCGGTGTTGACAGCCACAGTGTTGCTGTTCGTCGCTTGGCCTAAGTTGTTGCATAGCGTACTGTCATCCGCATACATGCCCCACCTCTACTGCTATCTTGGCAGCAGGCCATTGGCTTGGACTCATGCGATTGCGGATAGCGTGATCGGGTTTGCGTATTTGGTGATTTCTGGAACTCTCGCTTACCTCATCTATCGGGGACAGCGCGATCTGCCTTTTCATGGGCTTTTCCTCGCTTTTGCTCTGTTCATAATTGCGTGCGGTAGCTCGCATGTCATAGAGGCTGTAACCATTTGGATTCCAGTTTATGTGTTGTCGGCCGCTATTAAAGTTCTAACTGCAATCGCCTCGATTGCGACCGCATTGATGCTTCCGTTCGTTGTTCCTGACATTTTGTTATTGCTTCAAACAGCAAGAGGCTCCGAAGCACGTCGGGTACTTTTGGAAGCAGTACTCGTGGAACGAGATGTAGCACAGGAAGAACTGAAACAATCCAATTCCGCATTGGAGCAAAGGGTACTAGACCGCACCATCCAAATCACTGGTGCAAAAGAGATACTGGAGACAGAAGTGATTGAGAGGCGCAGAAATGAGGAAATGCTTCGGCAGTCGGAAGAAAGATTCAGTAAGGCGTTTTGCTCCAACCCTTTGCCTATGACCATTTCTACGGAGACTGAGGGCCGTTATTTGGACGTGAATGACTCGTTTCTAACCATGGTCGGATGCGAACGTAGTTCGGTTATAGGGCGCACGATGGATGAACTCGGGATTTGGGTTGACCCCGAAGATCGCATCACAATGATGAAGAGGTTGAGTAACCAAGGCAGAGTCATCGGATTGCCTGCACAAATTCGGGCTAGCGGGGGCGTAGTGCGAGAAGCAACCGTATCGGCCGAGCAGATTGAGCTTCTCGGACAACTCTGTGTGCTCGCGGTCACGGAAGACACGACTGAAATGAAATGCCTGCAAGCGCAGTCTGAGCAGGCACAGAAGATGGAGGCCATAGGGCGTCTGGCAGGAGGGGTTGCGCATGACTTCAACAATCTTCTCGGTGTGATCATCGGCTACAGCGACCTGTCGATCGGCCAGCTCACGCCGGAGCTTTTAGTTGCCAATCTGGTCCAGATAAAAAAGGCAGCCGAACGTGGCGCTCATCTCACTCGCCAGCTTCTAGCCTTCAGCCGTCAGCAGATTGTATCGCTCAAGATTTTGGACCTCAATGTGGTCATTAACACCGCAAGCCAGATGCTGAGCCGAGTAGTTAGAGAAGATATTATCTTGGCGTACCAGACTGCGATTCCTCTCGGTTCAATAAAGGCAGATTCCGGGCAAATCGAACAGGTCTTGCTAAACCTCGTGGTCAATGCACGAGACGCGATGCCGGATGGTGGCAAAATAACCATCGAAACGGCCAGCGTCGAACTCGACGACAAGTATCGTCTGGGGCGTGAGCCCGTGATAGCAGGACAATACGTGATGTTATCGGTGCGGGACAACGGCTGCGGTATGGACGAAGCAACCAAGGCGCGTATTTTTGAACCATTCTTCACAACCAAGCAACCGGGTCAAGGAACTGGATTGGGCCTAGCTAGCGTGTACGGGATAGTCAAGCAGAGCTGCGGGTACGTCTGGGTCTACAGTGAAGTAGGTCGAGGCACCACATTCAAGCTCTATTTTCCTCGAGTGCAGCCAGACGTAGAAGCCCCTCGAATGCCGCATATCTACACAGAGTCAATCGGGGGAGATGAAACCATCTTACTTGTGGAAGATGAAATTGCACTCCGAGAGGTTACGGCGTTTACTCTCCGGTCAGTTGGCTACACAGTGGTTGAGGTAGACAGCCCGGCGAAAGCTATTTGGTTTGTAGAAACCCACCGAGAGCCTATTCATCTTCTTCTGACAGATGTCATTATGCCGCATATGAATGGAGTGGAGTTATCAAAATGCCTGAAGGCGACCAGACCGCACTTAAAAGTCATATTTGCCTCGGGATATGGTGGCGAAGAGCTTGCTAGGCAGCTTTCCATAGCGCCCAATGCGGTTTTGCTTGAAAAGCCGTTTTCCAAGGATACTTTGCTAACGAAGATTCGTGCGGTTTTGCGCGAGTCATGTGATGTAGTGCAGGATGAAAGATGAATGGAGCGAATTGTTGTACGAAGAGTTGCCTGTCCGACGCCGCTCACTTCTTTTTCCGAGCGGCCGTCTGTGTCCGAAACAAACGAAAGCCCGCGTTTCAATCCGGAAGTAAGATCGGCGGATTCGGTCGCGACCTGAACTGGCTCTCCCGCGGATTCGCGTCCGAGCCATCGATTTGGGTCTTCCGCAGAAAGCTTGTACGCGCCCTCCTTCGCGGGTGACGGGCATCCCGGATTTTGCCCAGCGTTCGGCCACTGATATTGGGCGATCTGTTGCCAAGCGCTTCCGCATCGTTGCCTCGAAACCAGTTAGCCACCCGCTGACCAAATAACCAAGCCGACAAGCACGTCAAAAAAACTCGCGTTGGGGCGGCGCGTGCCGTCCGTATTTGCCATACCACTCGCAAACTCCGGACAGATTCCCCAAGCTTGTCGGTCTGGAGTTATTTGACTAAGGCTCGCCGATTCAGTCCTTCACCAGCCATGCCAGAGCCTCGTCGTGGGTCTTAAAAGCGGGAAATTCGCGGCGGGAGAAGCTCTTCAGGATCTCGCTGAACCCCTGAGGAAGATTCTCCGTTCCCACGAATGCGGATTTCCTGACGAAGGGCTTGTCAAAGACGGCGAGAACTGCCTGACGTTGTGACTACCCGTCCGCTTGGGTCAGTTTTGATACTTTCGGATTTCACTGGAGCGTCTTTTGACGCGGAAGCCATCCGGGTCTTGAAAGAAACCGGAAAATTTCCTCGACCTCACGAGCCAAACATTTTGACAGGTCTAACAGAAGAATCTGCTTACCTTTGTGGGGTGATGAACCGAGCACGGTCAGCCATGTATTATTTTACTCCGGCTGGCGGACGGCAGGAGTCTGTCGCGAATGCGAACCCCTCGATTCCAGCGAAGCCGCTGTTGTCCTCCTTTGGCAAGAGCCTGACGAGGAAGACCTTCACGTGATCTGCCATACGGCCCGCAGTACTCACCCGACGGCTGTCGCTGAATGAGTGCTCCTATGAAACCTCTAAGCGCATGATTTTCGCCCTATCGAGAGCTTCGGCCACGCTGCGACAAATATTATCCGACCCGAGATACTCTTGAAATTCAGCCTCACGCAGTCGCTTGGCGGGCTGTTCTCGTGCTCCGCAAAGAATGAGTTTTCTACCGGATGCATGGACATGGTCCGCAAGCTTCTCCAATGCCTGAAGTCCAGTGGAATCGATGGCAGTCATGTTTCGCAGCCTGAGAATAATGATGGGGGGCAGATCGGGCAGACGAGAAACAATCGCCTCGAGCTTGTCTGTTGCGCCGAAGAGAAA
>JGI12631J13338_1000608_pt1 | contig 10600 bp, 9 predicted proteins | sample BlaSpr_A8_Ref_O1_FD_13338 | JGI IMG/M metagenome (IMG submission 13338) | reverse complement strand
GGTGGTGGATTGAAGACCCTTACTTGCTGCCGGTGGACTAGTCTGGCCTGCTGCAAATGTGACAGCGAAAAGAAAGAAGATCGACAGAAGAATTCGAAAAGCAGGCCGATTCGATTGGATTGGCAAGCCCGCGCCACACCTGTGCTTTCTCATGACGGGTAACAAGGGATTTCCATGAGCGAGAAATCTGCAACGAAATCGTAGCGGCGCAAATCGCTGTGCCATGCATGCTTGCGTGGACGGCGATGGTTCGCAGCGTTCATTCAGATCGAGAAAGAAACAATGTATAGCGATTCGCCCCGCGAACGCTGGTCAATATTGAACACTTCCGAGAATTAATGGCGTATAGAAACCCCAAGGCGTCTGTTCTGCTCGGTCATGGCGATTTGGAAGTGATTGGCACGTTTCCAAGGATCGGTTGCGAGAAACGATAGATCTCTATCGGGACTGCCCCGAAGCAGGAATGATTGCGAACCTATTGCTCGGATGAACTTCAATTCTTTGAGCCTCAGAAGGCGGAAATCGGTGGCCCGGGGCCGCGCAATCGGTTGCGGCCAGGCGAGTTGCTCCTTTCCGTCAGTTCATTGCTTCCGCCGCATCAGTTCGGGCGCTTCCACTGTCCTTGACCAACAAGAAATTGCATACGACGATGCGAGCAATAGCACCATAACGAGGAAAGCCGCCCGAGACCGGGCGGCCACTTTCCCCGACTTGGTTGCGCGTTCACCAACGACTCCGATGTTCGAAGTGAGGTTTCGCCGTCCCCCTTACGAGGCATGCTGAGGTTTTAATACTCGATTTGGACGCTGGTGAAATATTGACCCCGTCGTTGTAGCGGCTCCCGATGTTTACTACGTGACCGACCACTATCTCGGCTACAGCGCCGTGCTGGTTCGCCTTTCCCGCGTTACACCCGATGTCCTGAGGGACTTGCTCGGCATGGCTCACAAGTTTGTGACCGCGCACGCGCCACGCCGTTTGCCATCTCGGAATAGACGCAAGCCTGTCTGATTGGCTGTCTTCGGCAATCCGAGAGCGACAACGGCTTATAATTTGCGACAAGCAACGAGCGTTGTGGGGTGAAGCCATGACTATGACTATCGCATCTGCCACGAGCGTTAAGGTCAGGCAGGCGGTGCAGAGGGTTCTTTGGATCGGGCATGGGTCTACACGTTATGCTGTCATCGAAGTGGACAAAACTGCGACCGCACGGCTGGATGGGATGGACTCCCTAGTCATTTGCAAGTGGTTCGAGTGGAATCCAGATTTCGAGCGGGCCCGATGGGTACGCCGGCCTCCGAGAGACTGTGAATCGCTCAAACTCCGGCGCCTTCTTCTCTCGACGTCCTGAGTTGGCCAGCCATGGCCTAACAACCAGGTCCAAGTTTTGCGAAGCAAAGCCGTCCCATGATTCTCCTCAGGCGAATGCAAGGCGCTCACAAGCCGATGATGGGGCGAAAACGACTTGACTTTTGTCGCCAGTTGAACCAATCAAAGAAGCGGTGCAAGGCTCGCAACTTACAGAATCGAGGATGCATTGTTAACCGTTCTCCACAGTTTCGATGGAAACGACGGATTCTATCCCGAAGCAACTCTGACCCTTCGTTGTGGTTGACTGTTTGGTGCAACCACGAACGGGGGAAATAATTCAGGAGTTGTTTTCAGAGCAGACCCTAATATTCATCGACAGGTTAGGTGAGTGCTGGGGCGATATTGCGTCAACCATCCCTCTTGAGATTAACGTCAAACCGCACAATTCGGGTGATATAACGGCAGTAGCTACGCCGCCGCTGGCTTCGGGCATACGTTCGTGTAACTGTCCATCGCCTGTGTTAGCTGTGAATCTACCTCGTCCGCGATGGTCATGACATCGGGTAACACCAAGCTGAAATCCAGAGCGCTTAGATTGCTCTGCAACGCCCCAAAAAGGGTCACTTGGAGTATTCGTGAGTCGTGCACCAGCATCCCAGGCGTATAGCCTTGCAGTTGCCGCAACTTGCCGTGGGCTACGGCAGCGGTCGAACGGGGAGAATCGCTCTCTTCGCCAGGGGTGTTGGGCTTTCTCAAGCGGACAATCAAATCTTCAATCAGCTTTGGAAGATACTCAGTACGCTCCCCGTCCGTGAGCGAAACGTGGTTGAGTTGCGTGTTCTTTTTTACCCGCACTAACCACTCTTCGACGATGTGACTCATGCAGCGCTGCAATATCTCACCCACTCTTGCCTTGGGTGTTCGGACAGCAGCTTTACGAGTGAGCATCTTCCTGCGGAGAAGTTCGGTGACTTCCCCCATATCGAATGGTTTCGCGATGATTTCGTCGGCTTGCAAAACGATAGCTTCCATTGCGCTCTTCACGTCTGGATAGCCGCTAACCAGCAGCGTAAGTGCCTCGGGGTAGGAATGGCGCATCGCGGCAATCACTGCAAAACCGTCACCGGGGTTTGGCATGTGCAGATCGGTGATAAGCACGTCGAAGCTTTCCGCAGCGATAAGCTTTAGCGCCCCCGTCACGTTCACGGCAGGCACCACGTCAAATCCTTTGTGTTCGAGTGTCACCCTCATCATGTCACGAACGCCATCATCATCATCTACCAGCAGGACTCTGTGCGGAACGCTCGTTTCGTTGTGAGTCATTTAGCACACAACTTTCTCTTCACAAACCAATCGAATTATGACTCAAATGTATTTTATGAAATGTATAAAACCGACCACTCCCTCACATAATCACTAAATTATTATGTCCGAGGAATTGTTGATGGAATCAGTGGCGATTAAATTCATTGACAACCGACGATCGCGAGGAACCGGGAGTTCGCGGCTTGCGCCGTGCCGATCCTTCTGCAATCTTCGAGCGCTGCACTTGGCATCTAATTGCTATCGGGGCGTTTATGAGAAAAAATGCATCGGCTCCACCTCTCGCAATCTTTCGCACTCAATTTCTTCGCGTGCTCGAAGGCTACTATCGTGCCGATCCGCTGATCGGTCGCATCCTCAAAGACAATGTGCTTCAACAGCATTGTGCAGCCCTGCTCTGGTTTACGGTCAATGATGCCCGTGAGCGGCTCACCCGCGAGTCGACTAGGCGGCGTGACTTCTTGGTATCCGCATTGGACGATGCGATCCGTGGCGCAAAGGCATTGGAGTTTGTTTACGCAAAACTGGACCCAAAGCCGCATCTGGCGGAATACCTGAGTACGCTGCACAGTGATCTTCTGGTGAAGCGGCAAGCCGTCGATACCGCGTTTGTTAATTTTAAGGCGTATGGCCGTGACCGGGACTGGTCAGCCGTGCGCTACGCCAAAGATGAGCTAGAACGCCGCCTGCAAATATCAGTTCCCAATGCCACGCTAGCCGATCTGCTGAATGCGGCTGACAAAGTTGCCGGTCGGAAACTGGCGGGAACCAAAACCGAGCTTCACGAAGCAGATGTTGAGATAGGGCTGCGCCGTCTTGCTCAGCGCACCTTCGAGCTTATCCTGCCCTTCTATAAACAAATTCTGGCAGAACACTACGCCATTGCCAGTGATCTCTCCGCTGCTTAGATCACACAAAAGCTCTCCGAGTTCACAAAGTTCTGTTCCCGGATAGGAAAACCAGAAAGTTAGGAGTAGTCGGGCCGACCGAGTGATCATCACCCCCCGGACTGTTGGATGACCTTACATTCGCATCGACTGATGTAACAGGGCCGTAGCGCTCATTGAGGGGTTTTGAGCGCAGCCTGTGCCAGTCATCGCAAACTCAAACTCTTTTCCTCTCTTGGTGGAACTTGCCCGCATGGATCAGCCGACCCGAAGGAGCGTGAATGATTGATAAATTATCCCCACTTATTCATAGCTCACGTTGCTCATGGTTATGATCTCGTTTGAGACGGCAGCGGTGCTATAGGTTTGTGTCGGAGCTGTGCCCTGGACATCTGTCTCGTCGACGGCACATACGAACTATTCCGGCACTATTTCGGTCTGCCGTCCGCGAAGGCCTCGGACGGACGAGAGCTTGCCGCGGTCCGAGGTATTCTCGCTTCGGTTATGGATATGATCAAAGGCGGCGCCACACACCTCGCGGTTTTGACCGATCACGTTATCGAATCGTTTCGCAACGAACTGTGGCTGGGCTGCAAGATCGGTGAAGGCATCGAACCGGACTGGGGGCACAATCTCCACTGCCCGGAGAACGCCCTCTCGGCGGACGATGCGCTTGCTGCGGCAGCAGTTGCGGCCGCTAGAGGTGTGCGTGTCGGACGCGTGATCATCTGCGCTCGGGACAAGGATCTCGCCCCATGCGTGCGCGGCACGCGGATCGTCCGACTAATTGGGTGATACGGCAGACGGCTATCCGGGACTTCCGGGTTGGGGCGCGAAGCCGGCGGCTGCCGTCTCAGCCAAATTTGTCCATCTCGAATCCATCCCTTTGGATAGTCGCGACTGGCGTGTGAATGCCGCCCACGCGAGTGCCCTCGCTGGCACTCTCGCGCGCGAGCGGGAACGTGCACTACTCTTTCGCACCCTTGCCAAACTTCGGACGACATCGTGCTCTTCGATGATGTGGATCTGTTGCGCAGGAACGGTCCCACGTCCCTCTTTGCCGCGCTAGCGGCTCGATTGGAGGCGGCGCGAACCAAAACGAGGCAATGAGTCGGCCATGCCCAGCAACGCTGCGCAATTTCAAAAAGCCATCAAGATCCCCGGAGGTATCAATCATGACTTCCCAACTGCGATATTTCAACCGTTACGCTTGGACAAAATATTCAACGTCGTTGACTGCCGACTTCTGCGCGCCATCGCAGGAGAAAAGATTTGGTAACTTCGGGCACCTGGAAAAAAGAGCCCCTTGGAAGCGGGTCTACACGGACCGTAGCTGAAAGTTGCCGCTGGTCCCGCGCGAGTTTCTTGAGCGTCTAACTCCTTGCAATCAAGTTACAACCGTAAGTTATCACGGAATTGTTCACTATTGCTCAGTGTGTAAGATAAGTGAATCCCGGTTTAGGAAGAAGTTCCAGAGGTTTAGGCTAACCTCCTTGACCTACCTAGTTGAAATCAGCATAATTACTTCTCCGAACACTGGGGTTCTTGGGCACTCTTTTAGCATTGAAAGGGGCCGATTCATGACACCCGTGGCAGCGGTCAAGAAGCGCAGTAAGTTCGACCTCAAAACCTTCTTTTCTACCATTAACGGCGGCAGGACAGTCGTGATCGCAACTAAGAAGCAGACAATCTTTGCCCAAGGAGACTCGGCCGATTCGGTTTTTTACATACAGAAAGGGAAGATAAAGCTTACCGTTCTTGCAAGGAGTGGAAAGGAGGCAACAATAGGCATTCTGAACCAGGGCGATTTCTTCGGAGAGGGTTGTCTCGCAGCACAGCCCTTTCGCATGTGCACCGCGACCGCAATGATTGACTGCACGGTGATGCGAATCGATAAGAAATCCATGATTGAAGTGATTCACAGCGAACCTACATTCTCCGATATGTTCGTAGCCTACTTGCTGACGCGCAACATACGATATGAAGAGGACTTGGTTGATCAGCTTTTCAATTCCAGTGAGAAAAGGCTGGCTCGAATTCTTCTTCTGCTGGCCCATTTCGGTAAGGACGGAATACCGGAAGTGGCGATCCCCAAAATCAGTCAGGAGACTCTGGCGGAAATGGTAGGTACAACCCGCTCACGAATCAGTTTCTTCATGAACAGATTCCGAAAGTTGGGTTTCGTTCGCTACGACGGTGGCCTTGAAATCCACCCTTCACTGCTAACCGTCGTGCTCCACGACTGACTTTCAGCGCCACTGAGACGCTTCCAAGTCAATGGGAGGTTGCCCGGTCTATAACAAGCCGTACAAAATTGAGGAAGATGGATGTTAGTTATGTGGCAAAAAGTGGAGCGTGCGCTCTGCCGGGAGGAACTCTCACAGCCTGAAACCCGCAAGGACCCATCGCCCCATCACCGTTTCTGATTAGATCAATTGCGCTCAGAGCTTTTCTAATCCTTTCACATATGCTTCTGTGACCGTGCAAAGGAGGCAACCTAGGTGGTCGCCCGACAGCATTCTCACACTTTGCAATTCTAATGAGCCGGTTTGATTTCACGATCGATTCTGTTTGACGACGAAAACGGAAAAGCGATTCATGAGGATTGCTGCGCCCAACTGTCACTCGCTCCGGCTTGTCACACAGTGGCAAGATTGGCAGGCGATGGACATCCTGAAAAGGAAGCTGGGGCGAATCGGAAAGGCCATCTACCGCGCCACAATACGGACGGTCTATGGCAGAAATGCAGGGGACGCTATCACAACCCAAGATGGGAGGCCGTTGGCTGTGCGTCATATATGTGTGTGCGTTTGCTGTGTGTCCGCAAGAACTTCGTTGTGAGCATAGAGTGTGTACGATTTTATACAGACGGTTTTCTGGCTCGCAGGTAAAATCGATGTCAATGAAACCTGTAGAACGAGAACGGATGAATTGGCTGTGCAGGCAGATTCAAGAAGAGAAAGACCCCCATACATTCGATACCTTGGTCAAAGAACTGAAGCATATCCTAGACACCAAACGCGAACAGTTCTATATCAGCGAGCGCGGGAGCCAAAGATACTGAGTCGCCACACATTCGTCGGCGAAACAAATCAGTAGCGTTGGTGTTCAGATAAGCCACGGCATAAGCTGCTTCTGACCGTTTAAAGGGAGATTGCATGGGTGGTCACCTCGTCACGGCTACATTGTGCAATGACGTAACTCGATTCTGAGCAGCGCGCTCTCTGCCGTCCGGGTTGTCGAGGAATAGTCTCGAAATGGGGACATTGTCTGCGTAATTCGCGCCAACCATTCGCATCAGGTACAGCCGTGTGCGCGGTTATTTAGGCTCACCAAAAACCACATATTCTAAGCGATCTGTTACCATTAGACGGTCCGACCATCTTTCACCGAGGCAAAGCTTGAATGGAAAGGGTGTCATCCTGGCAGGCGCGGCCTCGATACAGTGCTGTGGCAGATCACCGGCAACAATACTGCGGGCGTGACGTGCCTGGCGGGGAAGATATGATGTGGTGACTAAAGATCACAACAAAGGCAAGTTGCCTGAAGTTGTTTTCGCGCATTGAAGCCGTTGGAAGCGAAGGCCATAGTTGAACAATAAACAAGGGTGTGATGGATTCCGTGGTAGGAATTCACGACGCGGAGTAATCACAATGAAAGCGTTTATCGCGGCACTGCTTGTGAGCTTAGTCCTGATTGCCGGTGGTTCTGTGTTCGAGCAGCATGCCGAGTTGAAGAGGCAGGAGAAGCAACGTCACGTTGCTGAGATCATCACCATTCACCAACATTGCGAGTTGTGGGGAAAGATGGAGGCGCCGGTGGATGCTGCGCGTTGCCGTGCAGACTTGAACAGCAAGATTGTCGAATACGGTCTACAACCAACCGATTTCTTGAATTAGATGCTCTTGAAGTTGTAAACAGACAATCCAAAAGCACCTGATGGGTTGGGAGTGGCGCTAGAGCGAAGGCCACAGTTAAAAAATAACAAGAATATGTGCGCTGCGGGCGAGAGCATAAACCAGCAAGGACTAACGTTCCAACATTTGGCAAGTTGATGGAGTAAACACCTGGCGCAGCAAATGAGAAGACCAGCTCGCTGCGGAAGCCAAGCTCAAAGCGCCGGCAAGAAAGAGCGACACTCATGCGAGTGGATGCTGAATTGTGATTGAAAACCGCTTGACAGCGCCGACATTGTCAGAGAGACGCTTTATCACGATCTCACGGTAACTTCCTCATGGCCGACCGTCCAGGAGTGATTCGATTAGTTAGTTTGGTCCATCCATGATGCTCGTCGCCCTCACGGGGTGGGCTTTGTAACCGTGTTCTTTTCCAGAGTGACCGCAGTTTGTGCTAACAGTCTGCCGTTTGCCGATGCGCTCGTGTTCAGGGCGATTTTTGTTCTAGCCAGTATTGTTCCCTCAAAATGCGCGGTCGTTCCAATGGCCACAGCGCCGGAAGTCTGCCAGAAAACATTCTTGGCCAATGCGCCACCTTCCAGGATCACTCTTGTAGCGCTGGCCTGGATAAGAGTTCCCGCTATCTGGAATATCCAGACATCGTCTGGGCCGCCTGAGAGCGTGACCGTGGTTGATATTGAAACATCGGTAGTCCATTTGTAGAGGCCGGGAACGAGCGTTAAGCCGCCAATTTCTCCCGCTCCCAGATTGGTAAAATTGGGCAAGGTTCGTCCGGCAGCGTTGGCGTAGGCGCCTTCCATGTCGCCTACAGCCGTTGTGAGTAAGGTGGAGTCAGTTACTCTGCATGGGAGAGGACCTGCCGCGTTCACGGAGTAAATTATCCCGGTCACCATTTCCGCACACCTAACATGGATAGCGGCTCCGGTGATTGGACTAGTTCCAACATCCCCTTTGATAGCGGATGGGAAAACGTCTGTGATTCCTGATTTGGTCAGAATCGCAAAAGGTTTTGCTGCTCCCAGGGACACCGCTGTCTGTCCGGTGGTTTCGTTAGTGACGGTGGTGAATGTCCATTCGATGGGATTGCCCATCGCAACTCCATCTGCATTCTTTGCCGCCGTCGTAACGGCGGCAGTATAGCTGGTATTCGGGCTGAGAGCCGATGAAGCTGGCTTAAAAGTTGCCACAGTGTTCCCGTCATTCATGACGACGGTACCTGGCACATAGTTTCCGTTTGTCTCCCTGACCGTGAAGGTGAGCAAACGTCCCGGCGTGGACGAGCTAACTGTTTCTGGGTCCATCGACTGGCTGAAGATTGCGGTTACGGAGGTGCCGCTCACAACATTGTCGCTGGAATTTGTGCTGGTCGGGACGTTTGTGGCCCTGTTACTTGGGCTTGCTGAGATCACGGTGGGTTCTGTTGCTACGTCGACATGAGTGACGGGAGCAACGATAACACCGGGGCCAACGGCAGCAAAAACGGTTCCGAGACCGACACTTGAAAGCAAAGCCGCGACTACTAACCTGATCAGCATCGGTAGTTTGTGAGAAGCTTCGAATGTGGTCATTTTCTCTCCCTCGTTCGTGAGCCCGCTGGGCACCGGTGATTGGCCGATCTGTTTGCGTGCGCCCGCTAACACAGAATAATTACACGCTTTTGGACGGTGGGCTTTCAGACTTACTTACCTCCGCCGCCTGTGACAGTTTCTTCAGAGCCGCCATCGTCCGCGCGGTGTAGTCCGTACGATTGCCTGACTTGGGACGACGGTTGCGTTTCGTGACAGAGTGTTGGTTGGACATGTGACTTCTCCAGTTACCGCTCGTTAACCCAAATGGATTCTGTGCCAGAGCCACCACTCTATTCCCTGAGTTGCCGCCAAGAACGGTCAATATTGCACATGCCGAGCATCGACAACTTAGACCATTATTTCCGGTCGCCACACTGACAAAGTGGGCGCTTCCGACCACACACGAATACAAACACTGGACGACGTGACGGTGCATGCAACCATCAAGCCGCATCGTCGGTAAATTATCGGAAATATAAGGAAGTGAACAGATGGCCACTTGAGTATGTCAGAAATGCAAACAATCTCATCCGCAGCTATACAAAAAGCGAAAACGATCGCGGTTGGTTATGATAGGAAAGTGGAGTTTGCGCTCCAGTGGGAGGAAGTTTAATCTCTTGATGGAAAAGGCTTACGCTAGTTTCCATTGGCAGCTCTCAAGATCTCATTTGCCCAAGTAAGTCAAGCGGCCGGCTCTTGACCGTCTGTTCAAGCTGATCATCTGCCTTTTGTAGCCGAGCCTAAAGGAACAAAATGGAGGAATAAGGCAGGACCAAGTGTCGTTACTTCAGTGATTGCAGTGCGAATAGCTGGATCCATTCCGCGATGCCAAGGGACAAAGATCACTGCGTGCTAACCCTTACTGTCGAAATACTGGTGTCACGTGCAAAGAGCTCGACATTCAGAACGATTGAAAGAAGCTTTATCCCGATGATTCCCTTCGAAGACGAACAGCCAAATCGGCTAGGTCCCGACCGTAATCGAGGAGGTTGTCGTGCATTTTATCGAATGCTTGCTCCGGTTCTGCAAAGTGCTTCTGGTACATTTGTTCAAAGTGTGGGTGCAGTTCTCGTATCGAAATCCGTACTGCCCACAGGGAGCGGGAAATCGTGACGAGATTTCGTTGGGTGGTAATCAGGGTCTCGGCAATTTTGGCTATTGAGTTGTGCAGTTCTTGGTTGTCCATGGCAACCTCCTGGTCATAACTTTAGCAGACACCAGGCAACTCCCTCTTTTCATCCTCGCACGGTACCAATCTTAAGCAAAATTGGGATCCTGACGCCGTCGGTTCTGTTCGCGAGTAACGTTTGTGGTGCTCAAGCTAACCAATAGGCTCGGAAGAAAGAAGCCGCACGATGATCATTATAGAAGTAGATTTTCGCTTTGAGGTTTAGGAAATCGCTCGGTGGATACCGATACCTGAGAGTTTCGGGAAAAACGGCTAGCCCATCGTGGGGGCGCGGAGGTATTTTACCCTGCACTGGCGGGTCAATTAGGTGCGAGTCGATATGTAGGCCAGGGTATGCTCGCTGGGTCGACCGACACGTGGCCGAGTTGCAGTTTGAGTTATGGACTCGGCGGCCAAACAATTTGA
>JGI12631J13338_1000604_pt1 | contig 10637 bp, 8 predicted proteins | sample BlaSpr_A8_Ref_O1_FD_13338 | JGI IMG/M metagenome (IMG submission 13338) | reverse complement strand
CTTGTACCACAGAACAAATCCGTCTTGCTCCCATAACAAAATCTTGAGTCGATCCCCGCGTCGCGAGCGGAACAAAAAAAGGTGACCACTAAGAGGATCCTGGCCGATCACCGCCCGTACTCGCTCCGCCAACCGGTCAAATCCGCATCGCATATCCGTCGCCTCTGCCGCGAACCAGATGCGCGCCCCTTGCGCATGATCCAGCGTGAGCAAACTGGGCAGTCCTAGCATGACTCCACCACTGCCAACAAAGTCCGCAAATGACGCGCGTCAAAGCTAGCCGCAACCATTAGGCTCCGACCATTCTTAAGCCGCACCTCAATGGTTGGACTTCCCAATGCCCGAGCCTTCACTCGCGGCTCCGCGCCCGGCTGCGCCATTTGCACTTCCACAAACGACGCCCGTGCCGTTTCCCGCAGTCGTCTCTTCCAGTAGATAAGTTGGGATCGAGCCAGTTCCCGATTCCGGCAAAACGCCGCTACACTCTGCCCGCTTTGCTCTTGCTCGGCAACCAGTCCACGCCACTTCGCCCAGGCCTGCTCTCTGCGCTCGTTCATGCGCCAAGCTTGCCGCAATCGGCGCTTGCAGACAAGATGTGGTTCAGATATCGCTCACCGCTGAATGCAAGCGATTTCATCCGATTCAGCGGCCTCAGCGCTCTTCACCCAAGCAGCAGTTAGAAAAAGCCGACCGGTTGCACTGTTGTAGGTCGTTTCGCGATGTGGCCATTGTGGTTATGAGTTCAAAGGGCATTCCCATTGTCGTCATCTGTTTCAACCTGTCCGGTCGCCTCGCCTTTATTCAGCCCTGACGCTCAGTCGATAGCTCCGGTAGTTGTGGAGCTTGATTGGTCATAGGAGATTGGTTGACCACCAGCCAGTACAGGCCCAGAGTTTTCACGGTCGTCCGGAACTGATCGAAGTCTACCGGCTTCTGGATATAGCTGTTCACGCCTAGGTTGTAGCCCTCAACCAGGTCTCGCTCCTCGTTTGAGGAGGTCATAATAACAACCGGAATCGTCTTGGTCCGGGAATCACTCTTCAATTGCTTGAGAACTTGCAGACCGTCGACTTTGGGCAGTTTCAAATCCAGCAGGACTAGTTTGGGAGGATGATTGAAACTTCTTCCGGCAAAAGCGCCGCGACAGAAAAGAAAGTCCAGCGCTTCTTTGCCGTCCCGGACCACAAATATGCTGTTAGCCAATCTCTCCTCTCGCAATGCATAAAGGGCGAGATCTATATCGTTCTGGCTGTCTTCAACCAAGAGTATGTCCTGAATTGTGTTCATAGTGAACCTCCGGCGGCTGCAGCGGCTTTTTCGGGCACAGAGTGTTCCCCGGCGCCGAGCGTGAAAAAGAAAGTGGCGCCGCGATCCAGCTCGGCTTCGACCCAGACGCGACCTCCGTGTTTCTTGATGATGCGTTCCACGGTAGCCAGACCAATGCCGTTGCCTTCAAACTCTTCGGCAAGATGCAGGCGTTGGAATACACCAAACAGCTTGTCCGAATATTTCATGTCGAAGCCTACTCCGTTGTCCTTCACAAAGATCACTTTTTTCCCCTCTCTTTCCGTCTGCCCGATCTCGATCACGGCGGGAGACCGCGGCCGGGAATACTTCAAGGCATTGCTGATCAGGTTTTGAAAGACCTGCCGCATTAAGGTGGGATCGCATTCCACAAACGGCAGTTCGTCGATCTTCCATTCCACCTGCCGCCCTCCGATTTCCGGCGCCAGCAGGGTCACGACATCCGCCGCCAACGAACTCAATCCTGTGGTCTTAACCTCCAGCGCCTGCCGCCCTAAGCGCGCCAGTTTCAACATTTCGTCCACCATTTGGCCCATTCTGTGGGCTGCCTGCACGATGAGTTGCAGGTGCTCATGCCCTTCGGCCGGCAGAGAGGAGCGAAATTTCTCTACGAGTATCTTGGCGAACCCGCTTATGTGACGTATTGGCGCTCGCAAATCGTGCGACACCGAGTAGGTGAAGGCTTCCAGTTCCTTGTTGGAAACTTTCAGTTCGGCAGTGCGCTCGATCACCCGCGTCTCCAGGGTCTGATTGAGCGCTTGGACTTCCCGTTCCGCAGTTTTACGTTCGGTGATGTCGCGGAGCACGGCGACGCCTCCGCCGAGGTTGCCATGGTCGTCCTTCAAGGGCCGTGCTGAAACTTCGAGAAACACCCCTTCGGCACGCCCAGGCTGCTGAACCATCATTTCCACTTGCACCGATTCCCCGTGCAAAGCCCGTACCAATGGAAGGCGATCCGGCGGACAAGGTGTGATTCCATCGGACAGAAAGACTTGGTAATAAGGGGTCCACTGCTCGGTGGGCAAGTCGGAAGCGTCACGGCCCATCAGCTTTTTGGCGGAGTCATTCCAGATGAGAAAGTGGCCGTCGCGATCGGCGGCGATCAGTCCCTCGCCCATGCTGTCCAAAACCAACTGGAACATCCGGGTTTGCGCTTCCAGGGCCTCGCGGGAGACCGACAGTTCCTGAGCCTGCGCGGCCAGCAGTTCCTGCGCTTCCTTGTGCTCGCTGATATCCGTATTGGTTCCGAACCACCGGACCACCCGCCCTTCCGAGTCCTTTAGCGGCATAACGCGGTTGAGGAATGTACGAAAGGTGCCGTCAGCGCCCCGCAGAGGAAATTCCATATCGAAGGGCTCGCTGGTGGCAATCGAGGCTTGCCACCGTTTCATTACCTTGAGCAGCATGGCGGGATCGATAACGCTTTGCCAGCCCCACCCCTCCATCTGCTCGGGGGTTGTGCCCGTGTATTCGTACCAGCGCTGGTTGTACCAAGAGATCGCTCCGTCGGCCCCAGCCATATGGGCCAGTTGCGGGATGCCGTTGGCCATGGCGTGAAAGCGTTCCTCGCTCTCGCGCAGGCCCTGCTCCGCCCGCTTGCGTTCCGTGATCTCTTCCGCGAAGATTACGATCCCGGAGATTTCGCCCACCCTGTCGTGCCACGGCCGTACTTCCCAACGTATCCACTGCACGCTGCCGTCGGAACGGTCGAAACGGTCATCCTCTCCCCGCAGTACCTCGCCCGCCAGTCCACGACGATGAATTTCCCTCCAGTGCTCGGGAACCTCTGGAATGACTTCGTAGTGCGAGACGCCCCGCAGTTCACGTTCTCCCAAGCCATAGTCGGTCCGCCAGCGGCGGCTCACCTGGAGGTAACACATCTCGCGGTCAAACATCGCCAACGCCGCCGGCGCATGTTCGATGAAAAGCCGGAACCGATCCTCGCTCTCCCTGAGTTGCTCTTCCTTGAGCTTGCGCTCAGTGATGTCGCGCGCAATTTTCGAGGCGCCCACGATCGCCCCAGTGCTGTCGCTGATGGGCGAAACGGTCGCGGAAACGTCAATTCTCTTACCGTCCTTCCGCACGCGGACAGTTTCAAAATGTTCGACGCTCTCACCGCCTCGGATTCGCGCCAGAATGCCGGACTCCTCCTCGGCGCACTCCGGTGGTAAAAGCAGGGTCATCGGCTTACCCACTGCTTCTGCCGCCGAATAGCCGAAGATTTTCTCGGCGCCGCGATTCCAGGCGGTAATGGTTCCGTGCAGGTCTTTGCTGATGATGGCGTCGTCGGAGGATTGGACTACATCCGCCAGACGCTCCGCTATCTCCTGTGTGTGGCGCCGTTCGGTGATCTCCGACTGCAGAGCTGCCGTGCGCTCCTTGACCCGCTGTTCCAACTCGGCGTTCAGGGTGTTGAGTTGGGACCGTGCGCGTGCGCTGACCCCAATCTCGCGGATGACAATGAGAAAGGCGAGTGACCACAAGCCCATTTCGAGAAAAAGACCTGCAATGGCGATGATCCTCGTCGACCGTTGTCCGGCTGCTGCTCTTTGAGAGCGCTGGCTCAACAACCGCACCTCCTCAGCGTGCATGTCTTGGGTTGTTGCGCGAACTGCAACGACGAGCCTCTCGATTTCCAGCGCGTCGCTACCACCCGGATAGGCTCCCAGTTGCCGGCGCTTGGCGATGATGCTCTCGGCGAATTCGAGCGCCGTGCGCACCAGCGGCTCTAGCACATCCAGTCGCCGCTGCTGACTCAGATTGTCCGCTGTCAGATGCCGCAATGTGTCCTCGTCTTGGTAGATGTTCCCGCGGGCGGTCTGATAGTGGACCAGCAACGGCTCTTGCCCGATCAAGGCAAACGCCCGGGCGCTGGTTTCCGCTTCGAGCACATCTCGGGCCGTGGCTTGGATCGTCGCCATCACCTCATAGGTGTGGGATACCCAATAGGCATCCTGCTCCGCGCGCCGGGCACCGTGCCATGACCAAAAACTTAAGAAGACTGTTAGAAGCACGGCCACGATCAAGCCGCCGGTCACCCTGCGCCGGAGGAGAGCCTCGATCGGTACATCGAACTGCTTGCGCTCTGCCATTTCTTATCCAACTCCAAAAATTACTTCCGCGCGGTCGTCGAATTTCTGAAGACTGTTAGGTTTGTAGTGGTTTGAATGTGAGATATCCCACGTCTTCGACTATAGTCGTTAATTGTCTGTCCTGAACTTGGGCATTAGGTGTGCACCCTTCGAGCGGGGATGAGCGGTTAAGTCGTGTGGCTGAGATTACTGACAAGATGCAGCACAGGTAACTTTCACGTCCTTCAGGTGCGCTTAAGTTAGAAACGTGGCCCCTTAAACCCGCCTCCCCCTAGAATGACGCCCGGCGACGCTAAACGCCTACGTCGATTGGAAAACCGGTTTCGTCAAAATCTTTGCATTCGAAAGCGCCAGAGTTGCCGGGATATCCGAGTTGATTTGAAATGACCCGGGTCCGGCCGATGGTCTGATCGTCGCATTCATGCGTATGGCCATACACCCAGAGGCCCGGCTGGTGGGTCCCAATGATCTCCACCATGTCCAGGGAATTGAACGCCGGCGTGAGAGGGCCGCCCTTCTATTTGGAGTTGGGATTGATGACCGGTGCATTATGGCTGATAACCACGCGTGGACCACTTAGATTCTTGCCAAACCAGTTCAGCAATCGAACTCTCCAGAATTCGAGAGAGTTGATCGCGAATCTCCCCTTCGGGAATCTGAGAACGAAGCTGGGGTTCAGGATGAAGCAGTCTCGGCAGCGCAGCGTTCGCTCGACCTGTCAGTCACTCGCTACAGGGGTGGAGTCACAAGTTACCTCGAGGTGATCACCGCGCAAAGTGCGGCGCTTGCGGATGAAGTGACCGCGGTCAATATTCTCGGCCGTCGGATGGCAAGTACAGTCTTGCTAATTCAAGCTCTCGGAGGCGGATGGGACCGATCGGCTCTGCCGGAGCGACCCGAGTGTTGTCGCGAACTGGCGAACAACACCAAGTAAGATGGCCGAACTCGGGGGCTTGGACGCGATGTTAACAATTCGTCTGCCACAAGTCGGAAAATCAGCGTCACTCTGCCGAGACTTCTTCTTGCGAGGATGCTCGACGACGCGATCGCAAGGCAGAATGGGGCTCAAAAAGCCGTAGCCAGTTCGAACGGGTGGGTTCTCACTGATTCTGAATCAGTCGTTCGGCCCGACTGATCTTTTTCGAACACAAACCGACGATGGCTCGGTGGTGGCTATGCTAACTACCATGTCCGTGGTAATTACCACGCCCATGACAGGTCATTCCGGGACCAATATTCAACCTTGGATTCGCCAAGCGAAAGGACGTACGGCGCCGGAGAGTTCCTCTCCTTGCCGTTTCAATGACGAGGGAGTGGGGCTCAGAACTGCAGCGCCTCCCGAACATTCCCCCCGCCGGGTGCGAGTCCTTTTCTCCAGCGCACAAATTGGGTGCCGAAACTGAGAATTCCCACACAGAGAAAACCCGAAACCCCAGGGACACAAAAAGGACACAACAATGTTTGCGCCATCTCTACCTCATTGAGCATGAAGCTTTTCTACCCGCGTAAACTATGACCAACTGACTCTTCTGTCAGTTGGTCTGGAAGCCGGGAAACCATTGGGAACAAAGGTGAATACTGGAAAATGCGCGATGACTCGCGTGGTGCCTGTGATTATCCCGTATGCTATTGATTATAAAGTGGTGAGCGCGGAAGGAATCGAACCTTCAACCTACTGATCCTAGACCTAACATTGAAAACGAATGGTTTCAATGAGTTCCCGGCACTTCAGTTGGTCGTTTTTAAGCTCTTTTAGGCGTGGTTGGTGCCAAGGTTGGTAGCAAGTTTGGTTTCTAGGCTCTTTTAGGGTGGTTGGTAGCAAAAGTTGGTATCAAGTTTGACCTCTTAATTTTTCGGCATTCTGGTTAAAGGTCAAAGGTCCGCGTCGTCGTGTTAACAACAACGGGACGAAGCGGTCCAGAAATCCCAGCGCAAACCAGGTTTCGGTAGTGGCGCAGTTTGAATTTCCCATAGGTAGCGCCTTTGGCCGACCTATGGGAAACTGCGGTCATGGGCAAGAATCCACCCAAACCGGAGAGCAAAAAGAGATTAATCGTTACGTGTGAAACCGCCTGGAGAGTGATTTATCAACAACAACGTTTTCGAGCCGCCAATTCAGCACAGAGCGTGCCTTTACTTCCGGACTGATTTCATGCCAAGCTCGCCGTCATACTGTCGGATAACCCCGTAGCACTCGCAGGCGGAGGCTTCAAGTTTCTTGTGGTTCACGATCTTCACTGCGCCACGGATGTATTCGATGAGCTTCTTCTTCTGCAAAACGCCGGCTGCCAGGCTCACGGTAGGTCGATCTGTCCCTAGCATGGTGGCGAGAAAATCATGGGTGATGGGCAGCGACCCTGAATCCACTCTGTCCTGAGTCATGAGCAACCACCGCGCGAGGCGCTGCTCAATATCGTGCAGCCGATTACACGCGGCTGTTTGTGCAACCTGCATCCCCCGAATTGCGGCATAGCGGCTCAGCGCCAATTGCAGCTCTGGAGCGGATTCCAACGTATTTTGCAAAGCTTCGACCTCGACCCGAAACCCATCCCCCGTGATCTGTACCACTGCCTGAAGCGTGCTCCTCCTCAGGCCAACCGCCGCCAGTGTTCCGGTGAAGCCCTCATTGCCAACGATGCCAGCTTCGGCCGTTTTTCCATTGTTCATTACGACGACAAGAGAAATCATGCCTCGACTCGGGAAATACGCAAATTCCAGCTTTCCACCCGCCTCGTGAATGACCAGATGGTTTGGCAAGCTGACGTATTCGAGATGAGGACGAAGTGCGCTGTAGTCGCGATCGGAGATCGATAGAAGTATTCTGTTGCCGACTGGCTTCCCTGCGGCGTTGGTGCGCTCGCCGGACTGCACGACTTGGAGGTTTTTCTTCGTCACAACCAAGAACCGAAAAGCCTCGCGGACGCGGGGTGGACGCACCCGCCATGGTGTGCGAAACAGGAACTCTGCTTATTTCGCACGACTCGCGAAATTATACATCGCCCAATCATAACGCTTCTGTAGGGCATCCTATATTGGCTTTACCGCTGCTGCGGGCTCGCGACGCTGGAAATGTGACCAACGCTTAAAGCGATTCCGCTCACTTCAAACGAGGCGCGCCAAAATCGGGCGTGCGAACGACCAAAAATCTTCTGCGTATGTGTGATGCACAACAGACCGTCAAAACGGGCATGTGATATTACTGCAACGGGCGGAAATTAATGAGTCCCCGTGCGGCGACCAAAAAACTCAGCAAATTCGATCCCAAGACATTCCTTTCGACCATGAACGGCGGTAGGAAGATCGTAGCTTTTCCCAAAAAGAAGACGATCTTTGTTCAGGGCGAATCGTCCGATGCTGTCTTTTATATACAGAAAGGAAAGGTAAGACTCACTGTTGTGTCGCAGATCGGGAAGGAAGCCACAATCGGCATTCTGAACGAGGGCGATTTCTTCGGGGAAGGTTGCCTTACAGGGCAGCCTCTACGCCTGTGCTCCGCAACCGCAATGACCGATTGCTCCGTGATGAAAATCGACAAGAAGTCCATGGTGGAAGTGCTTCACCGAGAACACACGTTTTCGGATATGTTCGTGGCATATTTGCTGACTCGGAACATCCGATACGAAGAGGATTTGGTTGACCAGCTTTTCAATTCCAGCGAGAAAAGACTGGCGCGGATATTGCTATTGCTAGCTCAGTTCGGCAAGGACGGTAAGCCCGAGACTGTAATCGCCAAGATCAGTCAGGAGACCCTCTCAGAGATGATAGGCACAACCCGCTCGCGGGTCAGTTTTTTCATGAACAGGTTCAGGAAGCTAGGTTTCATCGACTATGACGGCGGGAGTGGGTTGCAAGTTCACAGTTCACTCCTCAACATCGTTCTCCACGACTAGCTGCCATCCGTAAACTTGGAGCACGCCCCCAACGGGAGCGACGGCAACCATCTCCGCGAAGTTTTAAGTGTTGAAATATCGCCATAGCCCTCACAACCCGGTTCTGAGTGCTAAGGCCGCAGAGAGTCAGCGATGAACCTCAAGCAAATAGCTAACACCCCGTCCCGTCCACGTACGGGAGCAAGCCTATCACTGATTTGACTTCCCGCATTCGATCCGCTCTGCTCGATCCTTTCGCCTTTCGCGTCTCCGCGTGTTTGCCCCTGCATGTTTCGCGAAGCCTCAACGCCGTCGTGTCACCGACACGCGTACAGAAATGGTCACTACAGCTCAGCTTTATGCCAGCCTGAAGCCTACGCTGCGTCCACCAGTAGCGAGGCCACATGAGTACCGACCAACCCACAGAATTCCAATGCGCGGTGTGCAGTAAGGCTGTCGACCTAACCATCGATCTGAACACCGATGAGAGGGGTAAAGCCGTCCATCAGCAATGCTACGCCGATCAGCTCAATGGCCGGAATGGTGCCACGTCGCAGCTAGCGTGAGAAGTGATGCAAACGTGGCGGGCTTATTGCCGGAGCTTGCCTGGTTTTAGTGGCTTGGTGGACACGAGCGTTTCGAGGTCTTCGAGGGAACGCTGAACGGAGAACAGCTCCTCACGAATCCCCTCCAGTTGGTCTACCAGCTCACCGATGGTCTTAGGCGGATTCTTCGGGGTCGCCACAGTTTCCGGAGGCTACACCAGTCAATAGGTCAACGTCGGTACGCTGGCGCACTTAACTTTATCCATCCGCTGCCAGAAGCGCCTCGACTCTGCGGCAGTACTCTTTCCGAAAGGCCGAACGATCTGAGCACCTGGATGCGTTCTAGAGCCAGTTTGTGATCGCCTTTGACAGCTTCAAGAATGGCACGAGCATGTTCTTCCGCATCAGGGATTCCGTCATAGCCTCTACTTGTGGGATGCGCCTTGACGTATCGATGGGAAGAAAAAACGGGATGCGGTTTGTATCGAGGACGTGTTTGTAATCAGCTCGGCTTATCTGCCGCCATCAATCTACGGTCTCGATGCAGAGAAGTGCGTGGCTGACCATTGATTAACTTACATCGTTCTTTCGGAGCGGCACCGCAGGTCGGACAGCGAAGAGCGAGCATCTGCTTTGTAGTGCGTTTTTTCTTCATGGCGGATAGACAATATACCGGAGCCTTCCAGGAGGAATGGTCAATTTCGCACACTCTCCTGCAAGAATTGCCTCTGTGGTATAACGGCCTCACGAGGGGGCTTTGACCTCGGCATCTTCCGTCCAAATGGGACAGCCGAGCTCTTTTATCATCCCGCGCGACAATCAAAACGTCAGTGCGATTACGATTCCGGACAGTCTGGAGCGGGGGTAGACGAGCGGCGACGAGCGAATATGCCGAGCGCCTCACGCGCTCGCAACTCACCGTCGTCCCAACCATAAAAATGTAAGCCCGAGCGCCGCTGGTACAGCACCAACCCAGACCGGATCACGGTATCGCAGCATGTAGCCAATGCCTACCAGCACGAAGAAAAACGCGACGAAAGTGAGCACGCCAAAAACGTATCGCATAAGCTCGCACTCCTGTCCTGTCCGTCCGGCTAGGCTACCGATCATTATCCTCGCGGGCGGGGCCAAGGCTCGCGTCGTTACATGGATCTATCGCGCAGCCACTTCGCCGTGACCTTCGGATCGAACCGAATCATCCCACCAATGCGAAGGTGTGGTATTAGTCCCAAGTGCGTCTGCCGGTACAACGCCTGCGGATGCACGCCAAGTAAACCCGCGAGATTCTTAACCGTCAAACAGGATTTCATCGTCTCGATCTGATCTGCAATTCCGCACGATTGGTTTTGTTTCGTCTTGCTAGAGTTGTTCATGGCTATCGCTGTTCTCCCCAGTGAATGGATTCCGATTGAGCATCGTTTTCGTCCTCTCAATAGAGCAAAAATCTGGGAGCGCTGAACTGCCAGGATTTCCGCTTTACGTCCGCATGGACGGTGCGCTCAACTGCGACAGCAACCATTAGCTGTGGGCCATGCCCTGACGGTCATCTCCTAGGGCCGTCAATTTGTCTCAGAAAATCCTCTGGCGTCTCGGCCGCTGCGCATTCGTCAGCAAGTTCTATGAGCCACGTTCGAAAGTCTGATCCGTCGAGAAGACGTGCACCGTCCTTCAGGCGTGCCGTGAAGACTCGCTCCGCCAGCAGGCGAAGAAATTGTTCCGCTTCCATCATGTACGCGACGGGCGGAATAGACGCCCGCCATTCGACGCTCACACACCGTGATACAGGCGCAATTTTGGAAGCGGGTGACTGCTGGAACGTGGTTGTG
>JGI12631J13338_1000601_pt1 | contig 10651 bp, 10 predicted proteins | sample BlaSpr_A8_Ref_O1_FD_13338 | JGI IMG/M metagenome (IMG submission 13338) | reverse complement strand
CCGTGGCTCGTTCTCCGCCACGGAGGATGCCGACGCACTGCTCCTACCTGGACATTTCCGACCGGATAAGTCAGGATCTGTTGTGATCGGGCATTCCGTCCGACCGCTGACACCGGCAGGAGACATCATGAGCAGCACCGATACGCTCGTCGCCAACTCGGAGCACTACGCCGCCCAGTTCGATAAGGGCCACCTTCCGCTGCCGCCCGCGACCCACGTCGCCGTGGTCGCCTGCATGGATGCGCGCCTCAACCCGTACGGCGTGCTCGGGCTCTCCGAGGGGGACGCGCATGTCATCAGGAACGCGGGCGGAGTCGTCACGGACGACGTGATCCGGTCGCTGACCATCTCCCAGCGGCTGCTCGCCACCACCGAGATCGTCCTCATCCATCACACCGACTGCGGGATGCTCACGTTCCACGATGATGACGTCAAGGCCCAGATCGAGGCGGACACCGGCATCCGGCCGCCCTTCGCCCTCGAGGCGTTCCCCGACCTCGACGCCGACATCCGCCAGTCAATCGCGCGGATCAAGGCCAGCCCCTACATCCCGCACCGGGACGCGATCCGTGGCTTCGTCTACGAGGTCGAGACCGGCGCCCTGCGCGAGGTCAAGGACTGACGCTAGGCTTTCGTACTCCCGCGTCCCAGGCTCCGAGGGGGTACATCCGTGCAGCGCTTGCGTGTCCTGCCAGGCCCTTTTGCCATCGAGCACGTGCCCGATGCCCGGATCGGCGATGACGGCTGGGTGGCCCTCGTGCGAGCACCCGAAGGACTGACGGTGGTCCGCCCGGCCAGGGATGCCGACGAGGAGCACTGGGTGGCTTTCTACGGCGGCGACACCGCTCACGATCTCGACGTCCCCGGCATGCTGGCGGCACTTGTCGGGCCGCTCGCCGCGGCGGCCATTCCCGTATTCGTCACCTCGACCTTCGAGGCGGACCTGGTCTTCGTCCAGGTACAGCACTGCGACGGCGCGATCGCAACCCTGCGAGCGGCAGGGCACGAGGTAGCCCCGTAGGCGTTATTTACGCACCGAGAGATATCAGAGGCGGGGGTGACGATGACTAGAACCGTCATTGACGTGGATGACGCGCTCCTCGCGGACGTGGCGCTGGGCACCAGGACGAAGAAGGACACGGTTAACACGGCCCGGCGCGAGGTACTCGAGATCCGGCGCCGGGCGCTCGCTCTCATCAGGCTGCGCGACGCCGCCGAGAATGGGGGCATTCACCTGGCACTGCTGGAGGACAAGCGGAACTACCGGCGATGAGAGCCGCGCAGTTCCTCATGTGACACGAGCGCGCTGGCGCGGCTGATGCGCCCGGGCGCGGTGTCCCTTGGATTGCACCAGGCAGCCGCGGCCGGCCTTATCGCGGTGTGCGGCCCAGCCTGATTAACGAACCTCGTCGACGCGGCACAGCATGGCGCGTGCACGCGGATATCCCGGTTCTGTACGCGTCTCATCACCGGAACGCCTGGCTCATCGCGGCGTGAGCGGTAAATCATTCGACCAGGGCGCTCAGCTTCCCTACGGTGGCAGAGACGGGCCAGCCCGAACCTGCTAGGCGGCATGAGCGGATGCGCGGTAGCCCGCGGTCCGGGAGGACTACGTGATGCAGGGTTTCCTGGAGACGCAGCGGCTGGTACTTCGCCGGCTCACCACGGCCGATGCGGACAACCTGGTGAGCCTGGATGCTGATCCCGATGTCATGCGCTTTGTCACCGGCGGGATTCCCACGTCCCGCGATGAGATCGAGACTGACGTCCTGCCCGCGTTCCTGGCCTATTACGACCGGTACGACGGGTACGGGTTCTGGGCGGTCATCGAGAAGGCGACCGGCGAATTCCTGGGCTGGTTCCATTTCCGGCCGCGTCCGCATGCCGCTCCCGGCGAGGTCGAGCTCGGTTACCGGCTGCGCAAGCCCGCCTGGGGCAAGGGCTACGCCACCGAGGTGTCGCGCGCGCTTATCCGCAAGGGCTTCACCGAGCTCGGCGTCCAGCGCGTAGTCGCGGAATCGATGGTCGTCAACGTGGCCTCCCGGCGGGTGATGGAGAAGGCAGGCCTGAGGCTGGTGCGGACATTCCATCAGCCCTGGCCTTACCCGGTCGACGGTGACCAGTACGGGGACGTCGAGTATGCGCTGGACAAGGCCGACTGGCAGGACCAGGCCGGCGCCGGCAGCTCCCCTCCCACCTGAGGTCGTGGCGCACTCCCGCTCACGCCCGCTTTGCGGCAGAAGCGTAAATTTGCACCGAGCGCAAACGATGCATAATGATGCAGCCTGGAATTGCCAGTGGTGCTGCAAGCATTGGTAATCGCGCTAGTCCTCGGCACTTGGCTCGACGTGCCGGTACATCCACGCTGGTCACGAACGTCTGGCGATCCGTGGTTGACCGTTAGTGCCCGCTGATCACCGCGGCATCTGGCCCGAGCATGGCCCGTGGGCTCACGGCTTCGGAGTCGGCGGCGCCATTGCGGCGTTCTCGCCGCGGCGGCATGGGCGCTGGGTGAAGTCGTCGGCGCCGCACTTCGCGCAGATCCGGAAGCCTTCCATCAGCTCAGCTCGCGTCTCGATGCTTGCACCCAGGGCGCCGACGTTGCGTGTGTCGTGAAAGGGACCCGTGGTCGCCCCACGCACGGTTATCGCGGACATGCCGCGGATCCCGCGGCGCGCGATCGACCGCGGCACCCGCCAGGTGTAGCCGCATTCCGAGCAGGTGCGTTCCCACTCACGCGCAACCAGTCCCAGACCCACCAAGCCATCGTCCGCCCGCCGCCCGCCCGCGGTCAGGCGGCCACTGGCCGACGCTCCCGGCAATCCGCCTGCGATGCCGGGCAATCCAGAACGGGCGGTAGATCCGCACCGACGACTCCGGCATGACGATTTCCACTGGCCCCTTTCGCACAACGCCGGCTGGATACCCATCTACAACCTCAACCTCAGCGACGACGTCATCGGCTACAGCGGCGCCCCGGCCATCGCGCTGGACTACCCGTGGACGCACCTCATCAGCGGGCACCTGGGCCGGGTGGCAACCCGCGAGGACGTCGCGATGCACCAGCAGTACATCGCCGACATCGAAGCCAGCTCACGCGAGGCACTGGCCTCGGTCAACCCGGGACCGATCTTCAAGCACTACGGAGAGAACGTGTGGGCCGCGGTCGCGGCTCACCTCGACGCCGTCACCGAGCACGCGGCCGCCCCCGTCATCGCGAAATACACCGGCGTCCTGGGCGGTGCCGACATCGAGGTCTACACCAGGACCACCACGTTCGCGATCATGCAGTCGATCCGCCTCGACCACGGCCCCAGCGGCCCGGTCCATCCCTGACCACAGCGCACCAGGGCGATCCTGCCCTGGTGCGCGATACACATCCCGGAATGCACGCAGCCCCGGCCAACCCTTCATGCCGGCGCGGGCGACCGTGTGTGCCCAGCTGTCCGCAGACCTGGGGCAGCAGTGGCCACGTACCTGGAATTTCTGATGCCCGCTATCACCCGCATCGGCAGCGCCTTCATGACTGTGCCATTCCAAAAGCGCCAGGTAGTGGGCCGGCTCAGCGCACTCTGTCGACGCGGCGCTCGTCCCAGACTGAATCCGGGGTCTCGCGGACGATGCCATCGGAGCCGAAGGTCAGGTAGCGGTCGAAGGATCGGGCGAACCAGCGGTCGTGGGTGACCGCCAGCACGGTGCCTTCGTAGGCCTCCAGACCTTCCTGGAGGGCTTCGGCTGATTCCAGGTCCAGGTTGTCGGTCGGCTCGTCAAGCAGCAGGGCGGTGCTGCCCTGCAGTTCCAGCAGCAGAATCTGGAATCGCGCCTGCTGGCCACCGGAGAGCTTCTCGAACCGCTGCTCGCCCTGGCGCTCCAGCTCGTAGCGGCGCAGCACGCTCATGGCACCGCCGCGGTCCCTGGCGTGCTCGGCCCACAGGATCTCGATCAGGGTCTGGCCGGCCAGTTCCGGGTGAGCGTGCGTCTGCGCGAAGAAGCCGGGCACCACCCTGGCACCCAGCTTCCACTCCCCCGCGTGCGCAACCGGCTCGCCCGCGAGCAGCCGCAGGAAATGGGACTTGCCCGAGCCGTTGGAGCCCAGCACCGCGACCCGCTCGCCGTAGAACACCTCGAGGTCGAAGGGCTTCATGAGGCCGGTCAGCTCAAGGGCCTTGCAGGTGATGGCGCGCACGCCGGTCCGGCCACCGCGCAGCCGCATCGTGATGTCCTGCTTGCGCGGCGGCTCTGGCGGCGGTCCCGCCTCCTCGAACATACGCAGCCGGGTCTTGGCCGCCTGATAGCGCGAGGCCATGGCGTCGCTGCGCTTGGCGTACTGCTGCATATCGAGGACCAGCTGCTTCAGCTGCGCGTGCTTCTCTTCCCAGCGCCTGCCTAGCTCCTCGAACCGGGCGAACCGCTGCTCCCGCGCCTCGTGGTAGGTGCCGAAACCGCTTCCGTGCACCCAGACGTCACTGCCCGCCGGGCTCGGCTCAACGCTGACGATCCGCTCGGCGGACCTGGCCAGAAGCTCCCGGTCGTGCGACACGAACAGGACGGTCTTCCTGGTCTCGGCGAGGCGGTCCTCCAGCCACCGCTTACCGGGCACATCCAGGTAGTTGTCGGGCTCGTCGAGCAGCAGCACCTGATCCGTGCCGCGCAGCAGCGACTCCAGTACCAGCCGCTTCTGCTCACCGCCGCTCAGCGTCCGTACCTCACGCCACTGGGCTCGCTCGTACTCGATGCCGAGCGCGGCCATCGTGCACATGTCCCAGACTGTCTCGGCGTCATAGCCGCCCGCCTCGGACCAGTCGCTCAGGGCCTGGGCGTAGGCGAGCTGTGCCCTCTCGTCATCCACAGTCATGATCGCGTGCTCGGCCTGGTCGACTGCCTTCGCGGCCTCGCGGATCCGCGGTGGGGCGACCGAGACCAGCAGGTCACGTACGGTCCGGTCGTCGCGGACCGAGCCGACGAACTGCGGCATCACGCCGAGGCCGCCGCTGACCGTGGCGGTGCCCGAGTGCGGCTGGAGCTCGCCGTCAATGAGCCGGAGCAGGGTCGACTTGCCGGCGCCGTTCGGGCCTACCAGCGCGGTGACCGAGCCCTCGCCCACCCGGAACGAGGCGTCGCCGATGAGCGGCCTGCCGTCCGGCAGGTAATACTCCAGGTGCGCGACTTCCAGGTGTCCCATGCTCTGTATTGTGGCCGGCTCTATCGGGCTTGACAGCTTATTTACGCGCGGCTGGTCGAGCACACGCAGGCAGCGTGCGGATACACCGGCGAAGAAGTCCGGGGATTCCTCCAGATGCTGAGCCGGTGGATAGCACAGTCAAGCATGATCGCCGTTGACCGCGTTGATCAACGCGGCGGAATATTGATGTCTCGCGGAGGAAAAAGAGTCTGAAATTACTCCTATTCTTGCATCGATCATCGAATTTATGTCAAAATTCCGCGGTAAGGCTGTGGTTGGGGCGATAGCTAGGAGGGCGGGGGGGCTACGCTGTCGCGGGTGATCAGGGCTGGGGTGAGGGTCCTGCAGTCGGCTAGGCGCTCGCCGCTGCGGATCTGGGCCAGCAGCAGGTCAAGGCAGGCGGTGGCGACCGCGTAGAAGTCGGGGCGGACCGTGGTCAGCGGCGGGATGTAGTACGCCGCCTCGGGCACATCGTCGAAGCCGACCAGGCTGATGTCGTCGGGCACGCGCCGGCCTGCTTCGTGCAGGGCACGCAGGATGCCGAGGGCAAGGTGGTCGTTCGCTGCGAACACCGCGGTCACGCCGGTCATCCGGGCGAGGATCTGACCGGTGCGGTATCCCGCGGCGGCCGACCAGTCGGCGGGCATGACCGGCGGGATCTCCGCGCCTGCATCGCGCAGCGCGCGCTGCCAGCCGGCGACGCGGCCCTGGCTGTCGAACCAGTCATCTGGCCCCGACACGTGCCACACCGTGCGGTGCCCCGCCGCCAGCAGGTGAGCGGTGGCAGCATACGCCCCGGCCGCCTGGTCCACGGTCACCAGCCCGGTCGGCGAGCTCGGGTCACCGTCCACGCTGACCAGCGGGATGTCGGCGGGCAGGTCATCCAGCGCGCCGCTGGCGGACTCGACGGGGACGATGGCCACCAGGCCCGCCACCCGCTGGTCAAGCAGGCGGCCTATGGCGTCGGCCACGGGCCGGCGGCCTAGCGTGCGGACGCTCTCGACGTTCACCGCAAACCCGTGCCGCAGCGCCGCCTCCGCCAGCGCGGCGACGGTCGCCGCCGGGCCATACAGTGTCGAGGAACGAGAGATAAGGCCGATCACCTGGGACGTTCCTGTGGCTAGGGCGCGAGCCGCCCGATTGGGGCGGTACCCAAGCTCGGCGATGGCCGCCTGCACCCGCAGGCGGGTCTGCGCCCGGACGTTCGGGTGATCGTTCAGTACCCGCGATACGGTCTGGTGCGAGACGCCGGCCAGCCTGGCGACGTCTGTCATCGCCGGGTCGCGAACGAGCTTCACCACGTGCTTCCTCGCTTATCCAGGGCTCAGGCCAGGCTAAGCATCACTGTAATCCCAGCTCGTCACTTCTGTAATACAGCCTTTAGCGCTAACAACTGATGGTTCTACGATTCACTTATAGAATGTGATTACGATTTAACCACCCTACATCGGAGCCGATGTGCTACATGGAGCGGGCCTCGCCTCGCCAGGCGACAAGGGTCAAGGCCTTGACGAGATCAACTGTTAGCGCTAACAATTAGCCAGCCGCACACCAACCACCCATCCGAGGAGCCACACGTCGTGACGATCCCTAAGCGCCCTGAGGTCTGGTTCCTGACCGGGAGCCAGGGCATGTACGGCGAGCAGACGCTGAGGCAGGTCGCCGAGCAGTCACGGTACATCGCGCAGGCAGTGCAGGCCAGCGGGCATGTTCCCGCGCAGGTGGTGTGGAAGCCGGTGCTGACCGGCGCCGAGGCGATCCGGCGGGCCTGCCTGGACGCCACCGGCGACGATGACTGCGCCGGCGTGATCGCCTGGATGCATACCTTCTCCCCCGCGAAGATGTGGATCGCGGGACTGGGCGCCCTGGCCAAACCGCTGCTGCACCTGCATACGCAGGCGAACGTGGCGCTGCCGTGGGCGACCATCGACATGGACTTCATGAACCTGAACCAGGCCGCGCACGGCGACCGTGAGTTCGGCTACCTCCAGACCCGTCTCGGCGTCGCCCGGACCACGGTGGCCGGGCACGTCAGCGATCCGGGCGTCACCACCAGGATCGGCGCCTGGGCACGCGCCGCGCTCGGCCGGGCCGAACTGCGCACCCTGAAGCTGGCCAGGTTCGGCGACAACATGCGGGAGGTCGCCGTCACCGAAGGCGACAAGGTAGCCGCCCAGCTGCAGTTCGGCGCCTCGGTTAACACCTACGGCGTCAACGACCTGGTGGCCGTGGTCGACTCGGTAGCGGACGAGCGGGTAACCGGCGTCGCCGCCGAGTACGAGGACAGCTACCAGGTCGACGCGGAACTGCGGCGGGCAGGCGGGGAACGGCACGAGTCGCTGCGCTACGCGGCACGGATCGAGCTAGGGCTGCGTGATTTCCTTACCGCGGGCGGATTCCGGGCCTTCACCACCAACTTCGAGGACCTCGGCGGCCTGCGCCAGCTGCCTGGCCTGGCCGTGCAGCGGCTGATGAACGATGGCTACGGCTTCGGCGGCGAGGGCGACTGGAAGACCGCCGTGCTGCTGCGCACCCTGAAGGTCATGTCCGCCGGGCTGCCGGGCGGTACCTCCTTCATGGAGGACTACACCTATCACCTGGAGCCGGGCCACGAGCTGATCCTCGGCGCCCACATGCTCGAGGTCTGCCCGTCCATAGCGGCCGCGACGCCCTCGGCGCAGATCCATCCGCTGAGCATCGGCGGCCGCGAAGACCCGGTCCGCCTGGTGTTCGACGCGGCGCCAGGGCCCGCAATTGTCGTCGGCCTCGCCGACATGGGCGACCGGTTCCGGCTGGTCGCCAACGAGATTGACGTCGTGGCCCCGCTGGAGCCACTCCCCCGGCTCCCGGTGGCGCGCGCGGTCTGGCGGCCGCGGCCGGACTGGCGTACCTCGGTCGAGGCGTGGCTGACGGCCGGCGGCCCGCACCACACGGTCCTGTCCGCAGCCGTAAGCACCGCATCTCTCACCGACCTTGCCACCATGCTCGGCGTCGAGCTGCTTGTCATCGACGCCGAGACCACGATGCGCCAGTTCCTCGGCGAGATCCGGGCGAACCAGGCGTACTACCGGCTCGCACAGGGGCTTTAACCGGGCAAGCGTCCCGTCGAAGGCGATGGTCTCCTCCGAGCCGTCGCAGAACGGCTTGTCGCCCGAAACCCCGCACCGGCACAGGCGCACGGCCTGACCTTCCGGCACCGCGACGACACGGCCGTCGTGATCGCACATGCTGAACGGCCCGGCGATCTCATAGGGACCGTTCTCGGCGGCGGTGATGGTTACGCTGGCTGCGGTCTGCACGTTCGCCGCGGTCTGCTGCGCGGGAATTGTCATGGAAGCCCCCGTTTTAGTAGTCCTGTTCCCCACCGATGGTCATTCCCAGCACCAGGGCCCACGACACGCAAGCCCCGCTAGCGCACGTTGTTTACCATGATCATAAAAATAGGTCCGGATTTCTTTTTTTTGACTACAGCTTTGGATATGGTGTTCGCATGGCGGGGACAGGCAAGCTGGCAGCGCTGACGCTGCCGGGCTCAACAGGCCGTTATGGTATTAGAATTATTTTTCCCATGACGGTGTGCGCGTCGAAGCGGCGATGCGCCTCGGCGGCGGCTTCCAGGGGCAGGGTGCTGTCGATCAGCGGGCGGAGCTGGCCGTCAAGCCTCAGCCGTAGCACCTCGGCCTTGGTGGCCTGCACCCGGTCGAGCCAGGGCGCGCCGCCGCAGCCCATCAGGGTCAGGCCGCGGGACAGCAGGTCTATCGCCGCGAGCGCGGGCGGGCCTTGCAGGAGGCCGTACAGCAGGATCCGGCCAGTGCCGGGGGTCATCGCGGGCACCAGCCTGCCCGTGGTGTCGCCGGCCAGGGAGTCGAAGGCGACGTCAATATCCGCCAGCTTCGCGGGCCAGTCCGGGTCGTAGTGGTCGAGGACCTCGTCGGCGCCAAGGGTACGGGCGAAGTCGCGCTTGGCCTCACTGCCGGCGGTGCCGATGACCCGGGCCGCGCCGTGCGCGCGCGCCAGCTGGGTGACGTAACCGCCGACGCCGCCGGCCGCCACCTCGACCAGGACGGTCTCGGTGCCGGTCAGCCGGGCCGCACGGACCAGGCACAAGGCGACCGCGCCGAAGCTGGCGACCGCTACCGCGTCGGCGGACGGCACGGCCTCCGGGATCTCGGTCACCGCCTCCAGCGGGACCGCCACGTACTCCGCATAGCAGCCCTGAGCGGTGCTCATCGCGACGACGCGACGGCCCATCAGCGACTTGTCGACACCGCCGCCGGTCTCGGTGATGACCCCGGCAGCCTCGATGCCGAACGTGAGCGGCAGCTCCAGCGGGAACCTGCCCGCTCGCATGATTGATTCGGTGTAGGAGGCGGCGATGGCCTCGGTCCTGATGACTACCTGGCCGACGGCCGCGATCGGGACCGGGACATCCTCCAGCCTGAGGTTGTCCGGGCCGCCGGTCTCGCGTAGGACGATCGCGCGCATGGGTTGACTCCAGTCTGACATAATTGAACCGCTAGTCCAGTTGTGACAGGATCGACTATATGGACCGACGGTCCAGTTTGTCTAGGGGGTCGGCCGGATGCGGCCTGAGCGTGCCGACGCGGCGCGGAACCGGCTTGCGATCATGGCGGCTACCGAGGACCTGCTGACCCGGTACGAACCGGCCCAGGTGTCGATCGAGCGGATCGCCGCGGCGGCCGGGGTCGGCAAGGCCACCGTGTTCCACCGCTTCGGCAGCCGAGCCGAGCTGATGCAGGCCGTAGCGCACTCGCGGGTCGAGTCACTGCGGATCGCGGTCATGGAAGGACCGCCGCCGCTCGGGCCGGGCGCGCCGCCACGGGAACGGCTCATGGCGTTCCTCGACGCCCTTATCGAGCACGCCTCGCGCAGCATCGGACTGCTGTCAGCGCAGGAGCATGCCGCGCTGACCAGCAAGATCAACCGGGATGAGAACCCGATCTACCTGTTCTGGCACGGGCACGTCGCTGCCTTGCTGGCCGAGGCGGGCGGACCCGGACTCGATGCCGACCTGCAGGCACACGTCATCCTGGGATCGCTGCACGACGCGACGATCGCACGGCTGCTACGCGACGGGCACGCGGAGCGGGTCGCGGCCAGCCTCCGGCAGCTCGCCGGCGCACTGATAAGCCAGCGCAGCACCGAATTACCACCGTGCAGTTGCGAAGTTCCGCGTCGATCCTGGCGCCTGTGACCATGCAGGCATGCCGCATGCTCACCTGCTCAGGTGCTCGTGCAGCATCTGCCATACTCCGTCGCGCCGGACGAGAACGTTGGTGCCGCGGCCCTGACCGGCCCGCGGCTGGCCGTCGATCACGCCGGTCCAGCTGAAGCGGTACCGGCACACGGCATGGTCAGCAGCCAGCACCACCCATTCGAGATCCCCAACCTGGTATACCTCGTCCTGGATCGCGTCGAAGGTCCGCTCGATCGCACCCTTGATCTCGT
>JGI12631J13338_1000600_pt1 | contig 10663 bp, 8 predicted proteins | sample BlaSpr_A8_Ref_O1_FD_13338 | JGI IMG/M metagenome (IMG submission 13338) | reverse complement strand
TATTCCGCTTTTCGCAGAGCCCCGGGCAGCAAATCTTCGAGGATGGTACGGTATCCGCCGACGGCAGCGGCGTGGGCGATCCCGCGGCCCATGATGCCGGCGCCGATTACGGCGATGGTCTTAATCTGAGCCACTACTGTGCCAGCACCTTTTCCTTTTCCAAATCCTTGANGGCATCATTCAATGCACTNCCGGCGGCACGCAAACTATCAGCCAACCGCTTGCGCTCTTCGGTGGTCATGGCGGGAATGGAAATGCAAATGCGCCGCAACGTGGTCGTAATATCCTCCACGTAATTCATCGAGCGGATTAGTTCACCAGACGCAAGCATGAGGGCTCCTGTTTTATTGATTCAAGCGGCTTTCACCGTGCCAGCCGCGCCACTCTCAATATTTAATATAAAGTGCCGCGAGCTAATTTTCTATTCTGGACGCGTTGGCAGATTTAGTAAAGGCGATCTGGGCCGTCCGCAAAACGCTGGGTGGTGGATACGCCGACGTATTCGTCTTTTCACACTTGATTGAGGGGTAAAAACCTATAATTCAGATTAGTTCTTTTTATGGGCCCTGCACGTACACTGTCGAATCTAAGGAATATATGGCAGACAAGCTCTTGAAACATTATATCTTTGCGAGCGACTTCGACCAGACACTCACTTTTAACGACTCCGGCTACGTGCTCGCTGAGTTAGTTGGCATACCTACGGATGAATTTGAACGTAAAGCGAAAGGCATGGCGAAGCTGAATTTGGTGCAGCAGGGAGCGGAGCTGGCTTATTTGCTGCTGCACGATCCCGAATTTAAGGCAAAGGTCCGCAAGGAAGATTTGCGCGAGGTTGGCAAGCGCATTCGGCTGAAGGGCGACATACAACTGCTTTACCAGATTCTCGAAAACGGGGTCGATGGACATTGTTTCGACTTTTATATTCTCTCGGCTGCGCCTGTGGAGGTAATCCATTCCGCACTGGAAGGAATTGTGCCGAAGGATCACATCTTCGGAACCGAGTTCAGCTACAAGCCTTCGGGCGAAATCGACTTTCTGGTGCGCGCTACGGCGGGGTACGGCAAAGTCTTCGTGCTGGATCAATTGCTGGCGCAAAACGTGGTTGGTCCCGATCACGTGATTTACACCGGAGATGGCAGCTCCGATATTCATGTCATGCTGGACGTCAACGCTCGCGATGGTTTGACCATTGCGGTATCCGAGTCGCCACACGTCTCTCAGATTGCGAAGCGGACGGTGTTGAGCACCAGCGCGATGGCAGTACTGGCTCCGATTCTGGAGGAAGTTGTCGGCTGGGAACGAGCGCGCATCCGCACTTTCTTCGAGGCGAAAGGCATGCTGATTCAGGAGTGGCAACGAGTACGAACCGATTGGCTAACGGTTCGCCCCGCGGCCACGGAAGCTTCCGAAGCAGTCGCTGCTCAATGATTAGCTAATCAATGATTGCTAATAAATGATTGGATCGTGTCGACCCGATATTCATGCTCCGCGATAAGAATCTAATTCCGCTGTCACATCAGCATCAACGCGCTCTGGCTTTGTGTGTACGCATCGATCGAGCGCAGCCTATCCTTGAAGCGGATTTGGAAGAATGGCAGCGGGAAATGGAGCAGTTGTTTGAGCAGGAAATTGATCTTCACTTTATGGCGGAAGAAGAAGTGATCTTTCCCACAGCCGAGCGTTTTCCGGAATTGATTCCTCTCGTGGAGGAGCTGAAATCAGATCACACAGAATTGCGTGAAACCTTCTCCCGAGCGAGGTCGCGCAGATTGGCGGCTGAAAATCTAGCCGCCTTTGCCGAGCAACTCTCCGTCCACATTCGAAAGGAGGAACGGCAGCTTTTCGAGCGCATGCAGAGTCTACTAAGTTCGGAAGAACTTGCCGACCTGGGAAGAAGTTTAGAAGCGGGTCTTAAGGCTGCTGCACATTCCTGCGCGCTACCCGGCGAAGCCACCAGGCTCCGGGCACAAAAAGACGTCCCAGTTAAGAATCACTAAGATCACAAACCGTGTTTCAACCGGAACCGTGCGGCTGTCTCCCGGCCCATGTAGCGCTCAAGCATTGCAGGTTCAGTCTTCCGCAGATCGACCACCATTAAACCGTCCAGGACATTAGAAAACTTCCGATCGACATTGAAACCCAGCAGTTTACCGCCAATCTTCGCGTATTGGCGCAGAAGAATAGGCAATCCTTTGCCGTCGCTTTCGACATCAGTGATCGGTTGCGAGAGATCCTCAACGTCGCGTAGAGCGTGACACATGGCGCGGCAATCCCAAGGACGCAACCCAACGGGACGAAACGGCTTTCGTGGCGTAATCAATCCCGCCAGTTCGTCCTTCCGCACGCGCGCTTTAAAGAAGCGGTAAATCATCTCCCGCGAAGCTTTGCTGTAGTCGTTGCTGATGCTGACCGGGCCNAAGACTACCGCAATCTCAGGCTGGATCGCCANCAGGCGTGCGATCGCCTTCCACAATAAAAGCAGCGGAGCATATTGCCGCTGGTACTCCGGCCGAACGAAGGAACGCCCCAGTTCCAGCGCTGGGCCAAGCTTCTCAAAGAACTGCGGATTATAGCGGAACAGAGTACTCGTATAGAGACCGTTTACTCCCTGTTGCGCCAGGATTTCCGCTGTGTTTCCCGCACGATACGCTCCCACTAATTCTTGCTTGCTCTTGTTCCACAGGAGTATGTGCGAATAGTTACGGTCGAAACGATCCAAATCGCGGCTCTTTCCGGTGCCTTCGCCAGCGGCGCGAAATGTAATTTCCCGCAATCTGCCCAGTTCCCGCATAAGCCTCGGTATTTCATTGCTGCAAGCAAGATATGCGCTGAGCTCGCCGCTTTCCACCAGAATGCGCTGGCTGGGCAGGGCGTCGAGTTCCACCGAGAGCAAATCAGCGGACTCGGCGGCTGCGACAGGCTGCTGAACCTTAGTGATCATTTTGACGTGCCTCGCGGCCGGCCCGGAGGTTAAGGAACGGCTACGCCGAGCTAGAAGCTGAATCCGCCACCGCAAATACTCAGTGGCCTGCGTGGCATCTGTGATGCTGGCAATCGAGTCCGGCGATATTTCCCCTCCAACGCGAACCTCTGCCCGCCGTCTCTCCTGCCACGGAAACTCCAGAGTGGCGGATGTATTCTTGAGCCCAGGCCGCAGACTGGCGAAGAAATCCAAGGCTGGGTTGTGACCGCAAATATAAACCGGCAGCGCGCTGGCCCGGGTTTGGCGAATAAGACGCATTGGCAATTCGTTCCAGACAGAGTTGTTTTTTTGCGCGGGATTAAGCTGCCAGGGAAAGATTTCATGGCCGAAAGAGATAGCTAGCATTCCTCCCTCTCGCAGCCAGGCCAAAGCCTCCGTTTCGGCAAATTGCAGAAACAGGCTTTGGGAGCCGGCTCGGCTCTTATGCGCGTGCAGGAATGGATATCGCGCCGGATAGCTTAAGACCTTCACGTCCGAGCGCACCCGTCGCAAGAGTTTCGCCAGTAGCGAACCGTGCAACATCCCGGAATGATGGTTGGCCGTGACTACCACCGGGCCGCTGGAAGGAATGCGTGCAATATCGGCCCCCTCTACGCGCAGATCCGTCTCCCAGGCCGGGGTGTGCGTTGGAATATCTCCATTATTGGGAAACAAAGGAGAGGATTTCGCGCGCTTCTCTTCGCTCCAGAGATGGTCGAATTGCATGTTATAGGATTAGCGGAGCGGCTTTGCAGCACGATGAAGAAGAGGTTAAGAGGCGATAAATATAGCTTGGGGGGGGATCACGCGAGTAACCTCGTCACGCAGGAAAACCAGCGGCAAACCACCGCTTAAAAAGTCGTGGGCGTAGCTATGCTCTTGAATCATTGTGGTATATGGTCGGCAGAACCCAGTCCTCCCGGACTGAGATCATGCCTGAGTAAAGCTATGTAAAGACAGCAGAAAAGTATTGACGTGCTTTCAATTTCTGGATAGAGTAGTGCGTTCCAAGGACATCCGAGAGTCCTCTAGGTCAGTTCTAAGCTACCTTCGACCTGTGAGCCCAAATCAGGAAATCTGAGCATCTTGGAAGTCCAAACAAGCATCTATTCTGTATAGGTTTAACGCTTACTCCTAGACAATCTCAGTGGAATCAGCAGTTTGCAATGTCTTGCGTCGTTTGAAGCGCGAGCTGGGCGAGTAAAGGCGGAGGCGGATTTTAATCCTTATAAGAGAGGGGAAAGACACGCATGCGCTCTGATCGTGTATTTGACGCTTTACAGACATTACGGAATCGTTATATGCTGTGCCAGCTTGCCTCGAAGGCCACGCGCAAGTTCCATCGGCCGAGCACCAGAATCCAGGAAACAATGAATGGTGTGTTAGACCGAATTGCAGGCGCGGAGCGGCAAGACGTATTGTCGGAACCGGAAAATTTTGCTGAGGCACAACGGCGGGCTGCGTAAAGCAGCCCTGCTTTCCTGCCTTGTATTTTCTTCCCTGAATACCCTCCTTTGAGAATCTCCCGAAAACGCTGAAACGACAAGTTTGAGTGAGCGGGTTTAGGTGAATCATGACCATCGCTGAACTGAAAGAAAAAAACATCACCGAGCTAACCAAGATCGCAAGGACCTTGGAATTGCCCGGCGCCAGCGGACTGCGCAAGCAGGACCTCATCTTCAAAATCCTGCAGGCGCAGAGCGAAAAAGAAGGCCACATTTTCGCCGAGGGCGTGCTTGAAATCCTTCCAGATGGCTACGGCTTTTTGCGCTCGCCCGACTACAATTACCTTCCCGGCCCCGATGACATTTACGTCTCGCCATCGCAGATCCGCAAATTTGACTTAAAAACTGGCGACACTATCAGCGGCCAGGTGCGGCCTCCGCATGAGGGCGAAAAGTATTTTGCGCTCGTTAAGATCGAGGCGGTCAATTTCGAATCGCCCGACGAAGCGCGCAACAAGATTCTCTTCGACAATCTGACGCCACTCTATCCGCAGGAGCGCATCAAGCTCGAAACTACGCGGGAGAATGCCAGCGCGCGTGTGATGGATCTGCTCACGCCGCTCGGCAAGGGACAGCGCGGACTGATAGTTTCCCCTCCGCGCGCCGGTAAGACCATGCTGCTGCAAAACGTGGCAAACTCCATCACGACAAACCATCCGGAAGTGGTGTTGATGGTTCTGCTGATCGATGAGCGCCCGGAAGAGGTTACTGACATGCAGCGGTCGGTGAAGGGCGAGGTAATCTCTTCGACGTTTGATGAACCTGCCGCGCGGCACGTGCAAGTTGCCGAAATGGTGATCGAGAAAGCCAAGCGCCTGGTCGAGCACAAGCGCGACGTAGTCATCCTGCTCGATTCGATCACGCGGTTGGCGCGCGCCTACAACACGATTGTTCCGCCCTCGGGCAAAGTGCTTTCCGGCGGCGTGGATTCAAATGCATTGCAGCGGCCCAAACGCTTCTTTGGATCGGCCCGTAACATTGAAGAAGGCGGATCTTTAACCATCATTGCGACTGCTCTGATCGATACCGGATCGCGCATGGACGATGTAATCTTCGAGGAATTCAAGGGCACAGGCAACAGCGAAATTATCCTCGAGCGCAAGTTGGTCGATAAGCGCGTGTTTCCGGCAATTGACATTCAGCGCTCCGGCACTCGTAAAGAGGAGTTGCTGATTCCGCGGGAGGATCTATCGCGCATCTGGGTACTGCGCAAGGTATTGAATCCGCTGTCCCCGGTTGAAGCCATGGAATTACTAATCGACAAATTGAGCAAAACTAAGTCCAATGGCGAGTTCCTGTCCAATATGAGTTCCCTCTAGAGCTTGGCGTTTTTAGCGTGATTTCATGAGCCTCCCGGATTTTTGGGAGGCTTGTGACCTTTTTAGGAAGCCATTTTCCCACCTTCGTTAGAAATTCCTGGCTTTTTCCATTGCCCTCTTGGAGGAAATTGTCCATACTCTACGGCACGGGCAGAACGTCCGCGCCTGTTTCGAGGGTCCCTTGCGAACGAAACAGATCGCTTTCATCTTCACGTTTTCTCTTTTCTGGCTGCTGTTTGCTCTTCCCTGCCATGGGCAAGAATTCAGTCCTCCACACACCGGTCGGGTCGATGGAACTATCTCTTCGCCGGGTGANCCCGAGACTCGCGACGCTGTTCTCCGGGACATGGCCAAGAAGGCCAATGTGGAGCGCCAAGCCGCTATTCGCTCGGATACCGAAAAATTGTTGAAGCTGGCCGGTGAACTGAAAGAATATGTTGGGAAGTCGAACGAAAACATCCTGTCGATGGACGTGCTGAAGAANGCGGAAGAGATCGAAAAACTGGCGCACAGCGTCAAAGACAAGATGAAAGGCCAGAACTAAGGCGGATTTCGGATATAGCGCCAANAACCAAGGAGGGCCAGACCCGGCCCTCCCTCATAGCAACGGCTTGAAACTTCATGCTACATGCGTTTCTTGTCTTTCCCGGAGTTCGGCCGCCTGCTCTAACTTTCCTGTCCGAATTCGCATGCTGTAGAACGAACGGTACACGAAGAAGAAGGAAACCGCGAAGAAGACGAGCGCCAGAATATTTGTGAAGATCGCGCCCTGCTCCCTCGTAAGCGTCACCGCAAGCTCGACTGCGAGCAACCCGAACAGCGTGGTGAATTTGATGACCGGATTCAAGGCAACGGAAGAGGTGTCTTTGAATGGATCGCCGACGGTGTCGCCGATGACCGTGGCATCGTGCAGCGGAGTTCCCTTCTGCTTCATTTCAACTTCAACGATCTTCTTGGCGTTGTCCCATGCGGCGCCGGCATTGGCCATGAAGATTGCCTGGTACAAGCCGAAGATCGCGATGGAAATCAGGTAGCCAACGAAGAAGAACGGTTCGACGAAGGCAAAAGCCAGGGTGCCGAAGAACACCGCGATAAAAATGTTCAGCATGCCCTTCTGGGCATACTTGGTGCAGATGGCAACTACGGCCTTGCTATCGGCGACCGACGCCTTCTCGACGCCTTCCAGCTTGATGTTGGCTTTAATGTATTCCACCGCACGGTAAGCGCCGGTGGTCACGGCCTGCGTGGACGCTCCCGTAAACCAGTAAATCATTGCGCCGCCTGTGATCAAACCCAGAAAAAATGGAGCGTGCAGCAGCGAAAGCTTGTCAACATTCTCGGTCAGTCCACTGGTGAGTGCCATGATGATCGAAAAGATCATCGTAGTAGCGCCGACCACAGCCGTGCCAATGAGTACCGGCTTCGCAGTCGCCTTGAAGGTATTTCCGGCGCCGTCATTGGCTTCCAGTAAATACTTGGCACGCTCGAAGTTGACACCCATGTTGAAATCCTTCCGAACCTCGGCTTCAACGTTTGGAACATGCTCGATGAGAGAAAGTTCGTAAACCGATTGAGCATTGTCGGTCACGGGACCGTAGGAATCTACTGCGATAGTCACGGGGCCCATGCCAAGAAATCCAAAAGCGACAAGTCCGAAGGCGAAGACTGCGGGGGCCAGCATGGTTGCCGCCGCAGCCAATCCCATTGTGCTGAAATAAAATCCGATGCCCATTAAGAGGACCATCGAGAGGCCAAGGTAATAACCGGAGAAGTTGCCAGCGACAAAGCCGGAAAGAATTCCGAGCGACGCTCCACCTTCCTCCGCCGATGTGACGACCTCTCTTACGTGCCGCGACTCGGTAGAAGTAAAGGATTTCACTAACTCAGGAATCACCGCGCCCGCCAAAGTTCCGCAGGAAATGATGACCGCAAGCTTCCACCACTGCGTGGCGTCTCCGCCAAGTTCAGGGATGATGAAATAAGAAACCAGGAAGGTGAGAGCAATTGAGACCAGCGAGGTCAGCCACACCAGTGTGGTTAAAGGCGTTTCGAAGTTCATCTCCTGCGCGTTGCCGAAGCGGGCCTTGGCGATTGCGCCATTAAGGAAATAAGAAACCGAGCTGGCCACAAGCATCATGACGCGCATGACGAAGATCCAAACCAGCAACTGAACCTGCACGGTCGGATTCTTAACCCCAAGAAGAATGAACGTGATCAGTGCGACGCCGGTGACGCCGTAGGTTTCAAAGCCGTCGGCGGAAGGCCCAACGGAGTCGCCGGCGTTGTCCCCCGTGCAATCGGCAATGACGCCCGGGTTGCGGGCATCATCTTCCTTAATCTTAAAGACGATCTTCATCAAGTCGGAGCCGATGTCGGCGATCTTGGTAAAGATGCCGCCGGCGATTCGCAGCGCAGCCGCGCCGAGGGACTCCCCGATGGCGAATCCGATAAAACATGGACCTGCATAATCGCCCGGGATAAAAAGCAGGATGATCAGCATGATGAGCAGTTCGACGCTGATCAGCATCATGCCAATGCTCATGCCAGCCTCCAGTGGAATCTGGTACACCGGAAAAGGCTTTCCAGGAAGCGAGGCAAAGGCGGTTCGGGAATTGGCAAATGTGTTCACGCGAATACCGAACCATGCCACACCGTAACTGCCGGCAATTCCGACCAAACTAAACGCGAGAATAATGGGCAGCGTCAGCGCAACGGACTTACCGGGCACCGGCGCGAGCCATCCAAAGTAGGCAGCGATAATGACGGCGATGAAGGCCCACAGCAGCAGGATAAACTTGCCCTGGGTGACCAGATAGGTCTTGCAGGTCTCATAGATGAGCTCTGAAATCTCGCGCATGGACCGGTGCACGGGCAGGTTCTTGAGCCGCATAAAGATGACCATGCCGAAGCCCAATCCGAAGATGCAGAACAGGATGCCGATCATCAGCAGGCGATGCCCGTCAATGGCGCCGTTGAAGAAACTCACCGAGGAAAGGTCAGGAAGTTTCAAGGAGGCTTCTCCGGCGGGGTTTTCGCCGGAAGGCTGGGCCACGGCGGTCCCGAGGCTAACGCTAAGCAGTGTGGCCAGAGCCAGGATATGTCTCAGGAAGCCGGTCATTGCACAGCGTCCTTTAAACCTAGCGGTCTTGAGCCAGGTACGCATAATAAGTCCTCCCAATTGAGTCGTATTTGTAGAATCTCCGAACGAGCCTAGATACATCCTTCCGGTATGCTTCCCTCGGCGCAACAAAGGGATACCGCCGGAAAATCCGAACACGCTTCTATCGCAAACTGTAACGGATAGTTAAATCTGGCCGCCTCGGAGTCTGCGTTCGTGAGCAGAAGTATCTAAAACCCGCTCCGAACGCAGTAGCGCAAAACGGGCATTTATAACATGTCGGCCTAATAGGGTCAATGACGAATAGGCGCAGACATCGGAGATCATAGCAGACTTCCGGCCAAGGCAAAAACGAGAGAAAAGGCCTTAGGAGCAAGGTTTTAGGCCTTAGAAAACGTTTCGAAATTCTGAGAACGGGAAGTGGGACCGGAGACCATGATCAAGACCATGCCCCTAGGTCCAGTAAGTCCTATCCAGAGACCGGTACTGGATGGCCTCAGCGATGTGTTTGGGCTGGATCTGCGAAGTGTCTTCGATGTCTGCGATAGTTCGGGCAACCTTCAGAATGCGATCATGTGCCCGAGCGCTTAATCCTTGTTGAGTCATGGCGCGTTCGAGCAGGCGCTCGCAATCGGCGGAGAGTTCGCAGAAGGTGCGAATGTGGCGCGAGGCCATCTGCGCATTGCAATACAGCTTTTCGCGGGAAGAGCTGAAGCGCTCCAGTTGCTTCTTTCGGGTGCGGATCACTCGTTCCCGAATGATCGCGGAACATTCCGGATCCGTGGTCGAGCGCATCTCTTTGTAATTCACCGCAGGCACGTCGATGTGAATATCGATTCGATCCATCAGCGGACCCGAGATTTTCGAGATGTAACGCTGGATCATTGGTGTGGTGCATTGGCATTCGCGGGTGCGGTCATTGCGAAAGCCACAGGGGCAGGGATTCATCGCCGCAGCCAGCATAAAACGGGCCGGAAAAACCAGAGACATGGCCGCGCGGGAAATGGTGACCGTGCCATCCTCCAGGGGCTGCCGTAACACTTCGAGCACATTGCGCGGAAACTCCGGAAGTTCATCCAGGAAGAGCAAACCATTATGCGAGAGGGAAACTTCGCCCGGGCGGGGTATCGCGCCTCCGCCGATCAGGCCTGCATCGGAAATGGTGTGATGCGGCGAGCGATAGGGTCGCCTGCCCACCAACCCACTGCCCTGATCCAGCACTCCCGCCACACTGTGAATCTTCGTGGTTTCCAAGGCCTCCTCAAAAGTAAGCGGTGGCAAGATCGTGGGCATGCGCTTCGCCAGCATCGTTTTGCCCGAGCCCGGTGGACCGATCATCAAAATGTTATGTCCACCGGCGCAGGAGATTTCAATAGCACGCTTGGCGGTCTGCTGGCCGCGAACGTCTTTAAAGTCGACAAAAAACTCCTGCGATTCGCGCAGCAGCGCATCGCCATCCGCCTTTAGAGGTGCGATTCCGTTGCCCGAGTTCACAAAATGGATGACATCCAGCAGCGAACGCACTGGATAGACATCCACCCCGCCCACCATGGCAGCTTCCCGAGCGTTGGCTTCAGGAACGACCAGGCGCGAGATCTTTCGTCCACGAGCTTCGAGAGCGATCGGCAATGTTCCGCGTATGCCGCGCACGCCGCCGTCCAACGATAACTCCCCCACAAAAAGGCAATCGTCTATCTCCTTTCGCGTCAGCCCGCCGTAAGCACCCACAATGCCAAGAGCCATGGGCAGATCAAAA
>JGI12631J13338_1000598_pt1 | contig 10690 bp, 11 predicted proteins | sample BlaSpr_A8_Ref_O1_FD_13338 | JGI IMG/M metagenome (IMG submission 13338) | reverse complement strand
CGGTGTGCCGTTCATGGTGACAGATCTGCAGACCGCGGAGTTGGTCAAAGTTTCTGCGAACGCCTTTCTGGCGACCAAGATTTCGTTCATCAACGCGGTCTCCGAGGTGTGCGAGGCCGCGGGTGCTGACGTCAGCCTGCTTGCCGATGCGCTCGGATACGACCCGCGGATCGGACGTCAATGTCTCAACGCGGGTTTGGGATTCGGCGGCGGCTGCCTGCCCAAGGACATCCGCGCGTTCATGGCCCGTGCCGGCGAGTTGGGAGCCGACCAGGCGCTGACGTTCCTGCGTGAGGTGGACAGCATCAACATGCGCCGGCGCACCAAGATGGTCGAACTGGCCACCACGGCGTGCGGCGGCTCGATCCTGGGTGCCAACATCGCCGTGCTGGGCGCGGCGTTCAAACCCGAATCCGACGATGTGCGTGACTCGCCCGCGCTCAATGTCGCGGGACAGCTGCAGCTCAACGGCGCCGCGGTCAACGTGTACGACCCGAAAGCCCTGGAAAACGCGCGTCGCCAATTCCCGACGCTGAACTACGCGGTTTCAGTGACGGACGCTTGCGAGCGCGCGGATGCGGTGCTGGTGCTCACTGAGTGGCGGGAATTCGTCGACCTCGACCCCGACGATTTAGCCGATTGGGTGCGGGCCCGGGTCATCGTCGACGGTCGCAACTGCCTCAATGTCGCCCGCTGGCAGCAGGCAGGCTGGCGGGTATATAGGCTCGGCGCGCGACGGCCTTAGAAGGGCGGCGGCTGGTTGCGCTCGGCGGCTCGGCCGGCGTTGAGGGCGCGTTCGGCGTAGATCCGGTAATCGCGATCTTGTTGTCGGGTACGGCGACGCGTGGGCATCATCAGGCCACGCAGGCCCGACGCCGGTCGTTCTGCCGTTGGGGCGCTGGGCAATTGCCCGGTAGGCAACGACAGGGTGGGAAATAGAAGCCGGCTACCCGGTAGGGTGGTGTAGACGTGTCCGCTAGGTGTCGTCCAGGTGACGGTGCCGTCGGGATGTTGCTCGTCGCGCCAGCCGTCCCGACCGCCCCAGAACGTTTTGAGCAGATGGTGTTTTCGGCACACGCATTTGAGGTTGGACGGGTGAGTCGGGCCCAGCGGGTAAGGGACCGTGTGGTCCACATCGCAGCACTCGGCCGGCCGATCGCAACCCGGGAAGCGGCACGTCAGATCCCGGCACCGGATGAAGCGTTGCAGCTGGGCTGAGGGGCGGTACCCGGACTCTGGTGGGCTATCGCCGGGATGGCGCAGCGGCAGGACGGTGGCGCCACCGGCGATCAGCTCGGCCAGCCGCGGAGGCGGCACCGGGGCGCCGCCAGGAAGCCACGCTGAAGGCAGCCTCACCGAGGGTCGTTCGGGGTCGGGTGCGAGCGCTTCGCGCAATGGTGTGTCTGGGGTGATGGGTCGCCGCGCGGGCTCACCCGAAGTGTGTGGGTCCGGCGTCGCGGCAAGCGATGAGGCCTCAGCCACGACGTGAATGACGACAGCGGTTGCCCGCGGGTCGGCGTCGACTCTGGCGGGGCACCCGGGGGTTGCGCAGGCGCAGGGAAGCTGCTCACCTCCGGCGGCCAGGGTCCCCAGTGCGTCGGCGCGGCGCTGGGCGATGGTGCGGGGGTCGTCTTCGCAGACCTGATGGGCCATTTGGGTGAGTCGGCGGTCCAACACGGCCGCGTCGGTGGCTAGCAGCGAGCCCCATAAATGCGCGGTGCCGGAGCGATCGTCGGCCGGGGCGATCACCACGTCGCGCCCACGCGCACTTGCCCGGGCGCGCCGCACTGCCTCTGGGTCGTAGCGGTCGACGATGGCATCGATGGCCAGAGCAGTCTTGGTTGCTGACAGCGGCCCGAACTTCGTCACGTCACCGGCCAGGCTTTGGTCGATGAGCCGCATGGTGTCTGGGTCGGTGATCAGATCGGTGTGCCACACGATTGAGCTCGCCAGCCGGGCGCTGATGATGCCGTCGGCGAATAGGGCTGCGACCGCTGGCAGCCGGTCCCGCAATGCCGTGGCCAGATACATTTGACCTGAGGCCATGCCGTGGCTGATGTTCTGCGCAGCCGCCACCTCGGCGGCCATGGCGTCCCAGTTGTCGCACGACCAGCCGGCCATGTCGGTGGGTCCGTCCGCGCGGCGGGCCACTAGTTCGGCGGTCGCCGCCAACCGACGTGCTGCGGCCGCAGCCTCCACTCGCGCGCACTCGGCGATCGCGGCTACCACCGCAGCGTCGTCGACATGCTTCAGTGACTCAGCACTGGGCAACGACAACTCGAACATACTTTCGATATTAACCTCGAGGCTCCGACACCGGTCAGGCCGAAATCACGGGCTGTGGACAAACTCCTAACTGTGCATATCTCGGCGGGTAGCCTGACCCACGTGGACTACGCGGCCGCATTCGTCGAGGAGAACCGCGCTTTTTCGGAACTTTTCCACGATTTCGACGACTCCAGGCCGGTGCCCACGTGCCCGGGCTGGAACCTTGGGCAGCTGCTCCGACACGTCGGGCGTGGTGATCGCTGGGCCGCGCAGATCGTTCGCGATCGGCTCGACCGCTTCCTCGATCCCCGCAGCGTCGAAGGCGGTAAACCCCCGCCGGACCCGGGCGACGCCAGCTCTTGGCTGCGCGGCGGTGCGCAGCGGCTGATTGACGCTGTCGTGCTGTCGGGTGCGGAAACGCCGGTGTGGACTTTCCTGGGATCGCGCCCGGCGAATTGGTGGATCCGGCGCCGGCTGCACGAAACGGCGGTGCATCGGGCCGACGCCGCCATCGCAATCGGCAGTAACTTCGCGCTCGAGCCCGCCATCGCGGCCGATGCCATCACCGAATGGCTCGAGCGCGTCCAGATCCAGGCCGGAGGCGACGGGGCAGCCCTGCCGCTGGAGGACGGCAACAGCCTGCACTTGCACGCCACCGATCCTGGGCTGGGCGAAGCCGGGGAATGGACGATCGCTATTTCCGGCGGTGGTATTACCTGGTCGCACCAGCACGGCAAAGGCGCCGTGGCGCTACGCGGCGGCGCCTTCGAGCTGTTGCTCGCGATAGTGCGCCGAGTCGAGGTGGCCGAGACCGGTATCGAGATGTTCGGCGACGACTCGGTGTGGCAAAACTGGTTGGACCGCACGCCTCTGTAGCCACGGGCGCACGGTAACTTGCAGATCATGACCACATCGGAGATCGCCACCGTTCTGGCGTGGCACGACGCCCTCAATGCCTCCGACCTCGAGACGTTGGTGACCTTGTCCAGCGACGATATCGACATCGGTGACGCGCACGGAGCCGCACAGGGCCACGAGGCGCTACGTAGGTGGGCCAGTTCGATCAAATCGACAGCGGAGCTCGGCCGGATCTACGTGCACGACGGTGTCGTTGTCGTCGAGCAGAAGGTCAGCACCCCGGACAATCCCGGGGCGGCCACCGACGCCGCGTCGGCTTTTCGGGTGGTCCACGACCATGTCACTTCGGTATTCCGCCATCAGGACTTGGCGTCCGCGCTTGCGGCCACCGAACTCACCGAGGCCGACGTCGTCGAATAGGGGGCATACATGCGCGGGATCATCTTGGCTGGCGGCTCGGGCACCCGCTTGCATCCGATCACCGTGGGCATCAGCAAGCAACTGCTGCCGGTCTACGACAAACCGATGATCTACTACCCGTTGTCCACACTGATGATGGCCGGCATCCGCGATATTTTGGTGATCACCACCCCCCACGACGCGGCCGGCTTTCAGCGACTCCTCGGCGACGGCGCGCAATTCGGCATCGACATCAGCTACCTGGTGCAAGAAAAGCCCGACGGTCTGGCGCAGGCATTTGTGCTCGGCGCCAACCACATCGGCAAAGATTCGGTGGCTTTGGTGTTGGGGGACAACATTTTCTACGGTCCCCGAATGGGTACCAGCCTGAGTCGCTTCCAATCCGTCAGCGGTGGAGCCATCTTCGCCTATTGGGTTGCCAACCCGTCGGCCTACGGTGTCGTCGAATTCGGTCCTGATGGCATGGCGCTGTCGCTAGAGGAGAAACCCGCCACACCGAAGTCTCAATACGCGGTGCCGGGTCTGTATTTCTACGACAACGATGTGATCGAGATCGCCAAGAGTTTAAAGAAATCGGCGCGCGGCGAGTACGAGATCACCGAGGTCAACCAGATCTATCTCAACCGGGGCCGGCTGGCGGTCGAGGTGATGGCCCGCGGAACGGCGTGGCTGGACACGGGCACGTTCGACTCGCTGCTAGACGCCAGCGACTACGTCCGCACGCTGGAACGACGGCAGGGCTTGAAGGTCAGCGTTCCCGAGGAAGTCGCCTGGCGGCGGGGCTGGATCGACGGCGAGCAGTTGGCGGAGCGTGCGCGCACCCTGGTCAAGTCTGGTTATGGCGGCTACTTGCTGGAACTGCTGGAGCGGGGCTGATTTCGGCGGGTTTGGCCAGCACCGCCGCGATCGCAGTCGTCAACGGCACCGACAACGCCAGCGCGATCCCGCCCACCGCTGAGCGGACGAGTTCGATGGCCACGCTCTCGCTGGTCAGCACGTCACCCAGCGATCGGTTGGCGACGCTGAACAGCAAAAGCAGCGGCAGCGAACTGCCGGCGTAGGCCAGCACCAGGGTGTACACCGTGCTGGCGATGTGATCGCGGCCCACCCGGATCGCGCTCAGGAAAATTGCCCGCCGGGAGGTCGTGCCGCCCACGTGGGCTAGCTCGAAGACCGTCGACGCCTGTGTCACTGTCACGTCGTTGAGCACACCCAGCGATCCGATGATGAACCCGGCGAGCAGTAGGCCGCTGATCGAAACACTGCCCAGATATGCGCTAACCGCGGCGTTCTGTTCGTCTGACAGTCCGGTCAAATGAGCCAGTTTGATTGCCGCCCAGGATAATCCAGCTGCCAGCAGCAACGACGACAGGGTGCCTAGCAGGGCAGCACTGGTCCGCAGGTTGACCCCGTGCGCAAGAAAGATCACTGCGTACAGGATCGCCGCGGATGCCACCAGCGCCACCGGAACCGCGGGTGCGCCGTCACGCAGCGCCGGCAGCAGAAACACCACCAGCACGAGAAACGCGACCACGATGCCGACCATCGCCAGCAACCCGCGCCAGCGCGCCACAGCCGCGATCACCACCGCGAACGCGATGGCGAGCCCGACCAGCGGCCAGCCACGTTCGAAGTCATAAAACGCGTAGCTAGTGGCGCCTTCTGCGTCGACCTGCCGCGTGACTCGGATGCGATCACCCGCCGCGAATTCGGGCTGGCCCGGACCGGGAGAGAACTCCAAGAGGGTGTTCGCACCGGCGTTCGGTCCGGAATCGATTGCGAGCAGTGTTTGTACGCACCGCCCGGCGCCCGCGCTTGCCGGCGCCGGGGCAGTGGTAAGTACCTGACCCGCCGACGGGCTGCCGCAGTCGCTTAGTCCGCTGGACAGCACATGCGCGCTCTGCGTGCTTACCGCGCCGCCGGCCGCGTTCTGGAACGGCATGGGGATGTCGACATGTTGGTGGCTGGGCCACAGCCAGACCGCGCCGGCTACTACCGCTGCACCGATCGCGGCCAGCAGCCCGACGACGATCCGGGCAGGCAGCGGATCTATGGGAGATGGGCCTGACGACAAACCCTGCGAGTGGTGGTGGGTCACCCGCTCCACGGTAGAGGCGGCCGGAACCTGCTCACTGCCGATAGCTGGTCAAACTATTTAACCGACCGGTGTAGGCCACACCCAAACTCCCGGGTGGTCACATAGCCGCAAAAGGCGGTGCAGGCCGCAATATTGTGTAGTACGGCGGCCCGGCCGGAAAACTCAGCAAACAGCACGCCACCGGTCACCAGGGTCACGAGTGCTTTGATCATGTCCGTGACAGTCGCTCAAGAGCTACGACGGGCGGAAAGATCCACAGACCTTTTTTGCGGCGGTACGAACCGGGGGCGGTCATTGAGTAGCGTAGACCTACATTGTCGCGAGCGATAGACGGGTGATGGAAGCGGTGGCGTGACGCTGCCCTCCCTCCATCCTGGCCCGACTGCGTGAGTTGCCCTGTCTCCGTGGGCCTTTCACCGCAGCAAACACGCTGCGATGCTCCGCCGAGGCAAACCACTGCGATGCTCCGACCAGCATACCCAGCAAAGTTTTGAGCGTCGCGCCCACGCACTTGCCGCCGGTGCCGTCTGGTCCGTGCGCGAGAGTGACTGCGCCGCACCAACATTCGTACGACCACAAAGCGACCGAGGTTCGTTCCCGGCACGCCCCAAACGGGACTCGGCGGGCTCGTCCCCACGGGTGTAGCCTGGGAAGTGCTGAGAATCTCAGCTGGTTCGGGATGAGTTCAGCTGTCCGCTGCAGAACTTGAGGAGCTTGGCTCCGAGGCCCCTACGCGCCGGTGATCGTCTGCACATCAGGATCACCATGAACGCTCCACAGAGTTTCTCCACTCGATCGGCCCCCTTACAACACCCCCGAACAACGATGGCCAGTACCCGTATCTGCAAGCCCGGCCCGCTGCTATCGCTGTTGGCTGCCGGCCTGCTACTGGCGGTCGCGCAGCTTGGCCCACTGGGAGCAGCCCCGACCGTTCACGCCGACACTACGGATAACGCTTTCGTACAAGTGCTGAGGGCTCACGGAATAACCAACGAGTCACCCCAATCCGCAATCGTGGCCGGTCATTTGGTTTGCCATCAACTTGCTATGGGCAAAACGCAGGAGCAGATCGCGACCGACGTGATGAACAGCAGTAGCCTGGACGGCGACAATGCCGGGTACTTTGTCGCCGTTGCCGAACGTGCGTACTGCCCGCAGTATGTGTCGTGAGGGCATACGTCGAGTTCGCAGGCATCCGAGACCGGTAGCACGTATCACGCACGGTGAAAACGGCTGCGCTGGTGGAGTCGTGCGCTCCTCGGATGTGTCCGGGGCGTTGGCAGCAGCAGGACGGTTTCGGAGAAGTAGCGCTTGTCGGCAAGACCTTTCCCATTGCGGCACAGCGGAATCAGTGACGGCGCTGATCTCGTCGGCGGCCTCGCGGAGCATTGCGCTCCGCCGTGCGATCCGCCCGATGAACCCCGGGTCATGGTCACAGCCCTGCCCGTCCACGGGTCGCCCGGTTGATCAGCGCGCCGTCCGACGGGCACGGGTGTGGTTGGGCGGTTCGGCGTCGAGCACGACACGCGCCCGTTTGCTGCGCCGCCTCACTGGTTCGCCCGCCAGCTGACGTTGGTCACGTACTCCCGCACTGGCCGGTCAGCACCCGTTGCCGCCGGCTGGCTCAGGCTTGCGTTGGTCTGGTACCGGCGGGGCTCGATCTCCTCCGCCAGCTTGCGGTTCACGTTGGGTGGGTTCATTGGTTCGCCGCCTTCACGTACAGGCCGGCGATGAGTTCGAGCCACTGTTGGGCGTCTTGTTGTGCGGCCAGCTGAAGGCGGTGCGGGATCAGGGCGGAGCTGTGATCGGTCGACGGCGTCGGCGATGGTTTTGGTGACATACATCAGCCGGTAGGGACGGTCGCTGATCCGCTGCCCGCCGAGCAATGGAGTTGGGCTCATTGCGGGACCTCCTGTTTGCGCTGCCCGAATGCATTTAAAAATAGAGAACACCGACGTCTAGTAACTTGTTCCCACCGCCTTCGGATGCGCGACGTCGGCTGGATGGCTACGAAATGACCCGGTTTCGTTGGCCGTAGCCGGGTTGCCGGCGAAGCCAACCACCACGACGCGGGTGATAGTGCGGGGCGCGGAGTTGACTGCTGCCCACGGCGGTAGGTGCCGTGGTCGGTCTCATCGACCCGTGGGACGCTTCGTCGTTGTTACTTGGCTTGCAGGCCCACCACGGCTCGGGACTGTCCTCTGGCTGGACGCTGTTGGGTGCGCTCGTCGCCACTCAGGTAGCGGCGCTGTAGCCGATCGATGAGAACCTGTGCCTCTCGGATGTCTCGGCGCAGCGCGGCTGCTTCCAACCGCATCGCGCGTGCTCGGCCGTTCGTGCGGGTGACATCCCGGCGTTCCACACAGCCCAACTGGGCGGTCATCTCGCGCAGTTGATGGCGTAACGCGCGAACCAATTCCACAGCCTGGGCTGTGGCGGGGCACCAGGCGGTCTGGTTGGTTCGGTGCTCAGCAAAATCAGGTGATGTGGTCATCGAGATCCCAGCGTGCAGACGATCACCGCGCATGTCGGCAACGGAGCGATACTCCTGGGTTCTGCGGCGGACAGCGGAACTCATTCCCGGACCAGCTGAAATTCCCAGCGACCCGAGTCTACCCGATCTGATCGGGTAGCGGGAGGCGCGGAGCTTAGATCCGCACGCCGCCGGCCATCACTTCACCCAGTCGACTTCTGGGGGCACAACAGAAGACGCATGATCGCCGAATTCAGCCTCATCAAACGGTTTGAACCACCAGTGCCGCAAGCGAGTCGAGCGCCACCGCAGCCTTGGCGCTGAAGGACACCAGGCGCCCGAGCCCGCACTTGGTCTTGCGGACGCTAACGACGCCTGCCGACATGTTGACGTCCGACATCTCCAACGCCAGCTCCTCGCCGGCGCGCATCCCCGCCTCCGGCCATCAGCCGGATGAGCTTCTCGGACAGCTTCGGGGGTTTGATACCAACAGCTGGTGGGTGTAGTCGATGGTGTCCTCCACGTCCATCCAGGCGCTAAACCGCCGCCACCCACTCCGTCACCAGCCTGCGGTCCACCCTCGGGATGTAACGCTCGAGGCTGGCCGGGTAGTTGTCGAAGGTGGTTTTTGCCTTGTTCTCGGCCTTGAGTACCTGCTTCCAGCTTTCCAGCAGCTCAGCAAGGGTGAGTGGTGGTGGGGTGGGTTTGGCGGCCATGCCGATATTTCATAGTGAAGGCGGCGTGGGTACCAGGTAGGGGTACCTACAACCACAAAACCGCAGTTAGTCGGCTTGTTGCCTACATTGCGCTACTGTCGATAGCTGGTCAGGAAGTTGCCCAGTCGCTCGATCGCGGCGGCAAGATCACGGGACCACGGCAGTGTCACGATGCGCAGGTGATCCGGGGCCGGCCAATTGAACCCGGTGCCCTGGGTGACCAGGATCTTCTCCGACAACAACAAGTCAAGGACAAGCTGCTCGTCGTCGGCGATGTCGTAGACCTCGGGGTCCAGCCGCGGAAACGTATACAGCGCACCCTCAGGCTTTACGCAGGAAACTCCCGGAATCTCGTTGAGTTTCTCCCAGGCGACGTCGCGTTGCTCGAGCAGTCGACCGCCGGGAAGCACCAGGTCTTCGATGCTCTGGTGGCCTCCGAGGGCGACCTGGATCGCATGCTGCGCCGGGACATTGGGGCACAACCGCATGTTCGCCAGCAGACTGATGCCCTCGACGAAACTGCTGGCGTGGTCCTTGGGCCCCGTGATTGCCAGCCAACCGGCGCGGTACCCCGCGACCCGGTAGGCCTTCGACAGGCCGTTGAAGGTGAGGCACAACAGATCGGGCGCAACCGAGGCCACGCTGATGTGCTTGGCGTCGTCGTAAAGGATCTTGTCGTAGATCTCATCGGCAAGGAGCATCAGCTGATACTTGCGCGCCAGATCGACTATCTGGGTGAGGATTTCGCGGCTGTAGACCGCGCCGGTGGGGTTGTTCGGGTTGATCACGACCAGCGCCTTGGTGCGCTCGGTGATCTTCGATTCCAGGTCGGCGATATCCGGTTGCCAGCCCTGAGTCTCGTCGCACAGGTAGTGCACGGGCGTGCCGCCCGCCAGGGAGGTCGACGCCGTCCACAGCGGATAGTCCGGCGCGGGGATCAACACCTGATCGCCATTGTCCAGCAGCGCTTGCAACGTCATTGTGATCAGCTCGGAGACCCCGTTGCCCAGATAGACGTCGTCGACGTCGAATCGTGGGAAGCCCTCAACCAGCTCGTAGCGGGTGACCACCGCACGCCGGGCCGGCAGGATGCCCTTCGAGTCGGAGTAGCCCTGCGCGTACGGCAGCGCTTGGATCATGTCGCGCATGATCACGTCGGGTGCGTCGAAGCCGAACGGCGCAGGATTGCCGATGTTCAGCTTGAGAATGCGGTGCCCTTCGGCTTCCAACCGCGCGGCATGCTGGTGCACCGGGCCGCGGATTTCGTACAGAACGTCCTGAAGCTTGGACGACTGGGCGAAGGTCCGCTGCCGGTGATGACCGGAGTTATGCACGGGCAGCTGGTGAGTAGTCACGTCACCTATGGTGCCATTGTTGTCCACTGAAATTTGCTGACCAGTATCAAACCGTGATCAGCGCTTGCCCGGCGGACGGGCGCCGCGTGCGATGCCCAGACCTTTAACGGGTGCGGCCGGTGCGGGCGGCGGAGCCGGGTCACCATCGGTTTGCGCAGCCGGCTCTGGCTCCGGCTTTGCTTCCTCCGGCTTTGCTTCCTCCGGCTTTGCTTCCGGTTTTGGCGGTTCTGACGCCGGGGTAGCTGCCTTCTTGGCGCCGGGTCGCCTCGCGCCGGCGGCGATACCCAGTCCCTTCACGGGTGCGGCCGGCGCCGGGGCTTCCTTGGGTTCTGCCGGCGCCTCAGCGGCTGCCTCAGCGGCTGGTTGTGCTGGCGCCTCGGCCGCCGCGGCTGCGGGCGCCGCTTTCTTAGCGCCGGGTCGCTTGGCGCCGGCAGCTATACCCAGACCCTTCGCGGGCGCGGCCGGTGCCGCCGGTGCCGCCGCTTCGGATGCCTTGGCGGCA